>Ga0265297_10002471_pt1 | contig 37500 bp, 36 predicted proteins | sample Munlanlwell13791_FD_192502 | JGI IMG/M metagenome (GOLD analysis project Ga0265297, IMG submission 192502) | Leachate microbial communities from a municipal landfill in Southern Ontario, Canada - Leachate well 137-91 | ecosystem: Engineered > Solid waste > Landfill > Unclassified | place...
CTAAGGATTCAATAGTTGAGAAAACTATTTTTATTTTTGGAGCGGTAGCTCAGTTGGTTAGAGCGCTGCCCTGTCACGGCAGAGGTCGCGGGTCCGAGTCCCGTCCGCTCCGCAGTAATAATAAATTAGGGGTAGCAACCCCTTTTTTATTTTTATCTTCGCCGAAATCTTGGGTTATAGTGATAGCTTTTTGTTGATTATAAGAAATTAGAAATTTATATGGGCTTTCTTCTGTATTTATTAATGTTTTCGCTCTTAATATAGGGTTATAGTAAACAAATTTAAAATAGTCTCTTTTCTCTTCTGGTGAAGCATTTTTAAATTTATCTACTAAATTACGATTAAAGTCTACATAGTTTGAACACAAATTAAACCAACCTTGATTTTGACTTTCTCTATCTCCAATTTTTTCTCTAATTAAAGCTTGGTCTTGTAAAATTTTCCTCTTAAAATCTATAAATTGGTCATCAGATAATAATTCTCCATTTTTATTTTCAGGGGATATTTTAAAATTTAATAAATTATCTAGTCTCGTCCCACATCTGTTTAGTTCTAATTGTTGCTGTTTCATTATTGAATCTCTATTTTTTATTTCTTGTTCGTTTAATTTATTAATTTCTTCCATAGCTAAATTATAAAAGTCCTCATCAATTGAAACCTTTTTTAACCCCTCAATGATTTGCTCCTCAAGCACATCCTCTCTTATATATAATTGTCCCGTGCATTTCATACAACGATAATAAGGATGCCCCTTTGAAGTTAATGCTGATATATTTCCCCCACAAACCCCGCATTTCAGTAAATTTGAATATGTATAAAATCTCTTTTTTCCTATAGGTCGGCTGTGTTCTTTAAGAACTTGCTGAACGCGATAAAATAGTTCCTTGTTCACAATCGGGTCGTGCCTAGTTTCGTCTGGAAGTTCTTCTGGCTCTATTATTACACCTTTCCAAAAAATCGCTCCACGATAAAATGGATTAGTTAATATTCTATAAATAGTTGCTTTACTTAATTTTTTTTTGCTCCTACCTCCTGTTAATCCCATTTCATAAGTTGTATCTCGTAATTTTTCAAGGGCGTATCTGCCAGTGGCAAAAAGTTTATATAATTCTAATACTATTGGAGCTAACAAAGGGTCAACCTCAATCCTTTTCAGTTTATTTTTTGAACATAAGATTTTTTGTTTTTCAAAAGTGTATTGTTTTCCCGATATCTTTTCGTTTTTATCAATATTTAAATAACCAACACAGGCATACCCAGGATATTCTCCTTTTCTAAGTTTTGATTTTATATCTCTTTTTACATATTCTGAAGTATCGTCAGAACTTTTCTTTTGCATAGCAAATTGAAGAGCGAGCAAAAATTCTTGCCCAGAATTTTTTCTATAAACTTCATTTGGAGTTCTAATTTCTTTAATAACACCATCTTTTAACATATCAATAATGATTCCTCCGTCTGTCATATTTCTCGCCAACCTTGATAAATGATAAACAAATATGGCGTTTGCTTTGCCTTTACGGATTAAATTTATCATTTTATTAAATTCTGGTCTTCCTGGCGAATAAGCACTCCTTGCTTCTTCAAACTCAGCGACAATATTTAAACCATTTGCTTTAGCATATTTAGAATTTTCAACTTTTTGTGCGGGCAAACTTAAAATTTGCCTATCCTCGGCTTCTGATGATTTTCTCCTATATTCTACAAAAAACAATATTTCTGGTGTTAAATTTTCTTCTAATGTTAGCATATAATATTATTATAGCGTATTCGTATGATATTATAAATCTATAAGCTATTTAATTTCTTTGGACTAGTATTTATTACTTGAATTAACATTGAAAACTTATCAAAAGCCTCCTGCTCGGTAAGTTTAATTGAGTATTTTTTTTCGTATAGTTCTATAAATTTTTTTAGATTTTGCTCGGATATCATTTTACCAAAATAAAAAATAGTCTTATAAGACTATTGTAATATATTGGCGTTTATCTAAATTTAGCTAACTGTTATCTAACTATATTATTATGATATTTCTCATTGATTTTAATCATTTTCATACTAAGCATTAAAAAATCCCTAACCCTTGCCTCTATCGCAATAGCTAGATTAATTTCACGACCAGCAGTATAAAATTTACTTATTCTCCCATTTCTTTTATCAATTTCTTCTCCCCAATCTTCAAAAATTTCATCATTATTCCAGTCATCTTTTGGTTTTTTGAATAAGGTATTTAACAAATCAGCTTGCATCTGTGCTCTGCTGAAATCAATTTCAGCCCCTTTAAAATATAGAATTTTAGTTTTGCCATTATAGCTTATTTTATCCTGATTATTAAATTTTATTTTTTCGCTGACTTGCTTTATTTTTTCTTTGCCAACAGAAAATTTCAATAACCTATCTCTGTATCCTTCTAATTTTTCAAAGTCAGGTTTTACTACTATATAACTATTATTTAGAAATTCCCGTTTTTCCTCTTCGGACAAAGGAGTTCCCTTTTCTTCGTCAATTACAATTTCACCCTCTCCCATAACAAAATCAAAATATTCTATTGCAGAACCAAAGCTCAACAATTTTTTATATTCTAAAAATTTTAAAATATTTACAGCCTCTTCCTTGGTAACCCCTTCCTCGGTAAAATAATATTTTGTAATTAAAATTTTATCCCACTCATCTTCTAGGGTTGGATTTTCTTGAAATAAAATATAGTCAATAATTTTTATGAGTTTTTCTTTTCTTTTTTCTTGCATACTTATGTCATTATTTGGTTGACCCTATCTATATAATATTATATAATATTATTGAGGTTTGTTGAAGTGCAAATTTTATGCCAAATTCTAACAAAATACTATTAAATATAAACGAAGTAGCCGAACTTTTAGGTGTTCACCCTGAAACTTTAAGGCGTTGGGACAATGAGGGCAAACTAAAAGCTATTAGGATTGGTGATTTTGGACATAGAAAATACAGGAAAGAGGATATTGATAATTTACTTAATAATCACAAAAATGATTAATAACTGGATTAATACAATTCAAAATATTGATTGTTTAGATGGTTTTAAAAAATTATCTGATAATTCCGTTGATTTAATTTTAACTGACCCGCCTTATGGAATTAGCAGAGAGTTAAATTGTAAAAATCAGCGTTTAGGCACAACGGCTAAGTTAAATTTTCATTTTGGCGAATGGGATAAATTTAATAAACTATGGTTTGATATTGCCGTTAAAAAAACAAAGGGCTGGATTATTAGTTTTTGTGCAAAAAAAGATATAGGTTTTTATTGGGATATATTGGAAAAAAATGATTTTAAAGCTATTGATGTAATTGTTTGGCAAAAACCAGACCCAATTCCTTTAAACGGAAAAACTAAATTGCTTAATGCTTGGGAAGCCGCGATTATCGGCAAGAAAGCGGGAGCTCATTTCACCGGCAAATGCCGGCATAATATTTTTAAATATCAGGCACCAAAGGGCAAAAGTAGAATTCACCCGACCCAAAAACCAGTTGGTTTAATTGAGGATATAATATTACTAACTACTAAAAAGGGCGATATTGTTTTAGACCCATTTATGGGAAGCGGCACAACTGCCGTGGCTTGCATTAAAACAGGAAGAAATTATATAGGTTTTGAAATTGATAAAAAATATCACCGAGAATCTTTAAAAAGAATAAAGGAAACTCCTACGCCCTTGCTATAGTTTAAAAATGAGCTTAGCTTTTATCTTTTTTAAGTCGCCGTTAGATAGACTTGCTTGTAGACGCCTTAAAATTTTACCTTGTTCTTTAAATCGTCTTTTCTTGGCATTTAGTTTTTGCTTTAACCGCTTGATAGTTTTAAGCGAGTCGGCTTCGTAGATTATTTTAATTTCAAAAGCGTCTTTGTCTACCACGGCTAAAATGATTTTATGGTCGCCTTTATATTTATTTAAAACATTTTTGGAAATATCCTGAAAATTCCAGTTATAATTTTTAGCCACTTTATACTCGTAATATCTGCCCTGTTTATCAACTGCGTCGTGGCCTAATTGTTCTGATAACACTCTATGCCCCAAAATTAATGAAACCAGTATTTCCCAAAATTTATTACTTGTCAGAACTTCATTGGTGCCAGTTATTTTTTCTATCTGTTTAGCTATTTTATATATTTCATCAAGCCATTTATAATATTTACCCTGTTTGCAGTTGCAATTATTATATGATTTCTGAATACCTAAATTTTTCTCAATTTGTTTAGAGCTGACATTAATCATTTTTCTGGCATTTTTAATTGGTTTGGTTTTTTCCGTTAGATAATCAGAAATAATTTTTCCTGGCACATCATAATACCAATCAAATTTTGGAAAATTACCCGAATCGTCAATGTGAGCAAAAATTACCGCTTCTGCGTCATTTAACTTTTTTATGGTAGTATCAGTATAGTCATTAAATGTCCAAGTGTGGTTAGAACTGTTTTCCTTATAATGTTTGTATTCATATTCGCCACCTTGTTGATTTTTAGCGTCCCTAGAGCCAGAATGCCCTGGAATTAAAAGGTGATTTAAATCATTGGCAATGACGATTTCAAATATTTTGGAATTTGATATGATATCAGTAACCCCGAATTTATTAAAAAAGTCGTCCTGAATTGCTTTAAGACGCTTTATAAAAATAGTTATATCTTCTTGTTTAGCCATATTTATAATATATGCCAGATAAATCTATTATCACCATATCAAACAAATTTAATAAAATCAACGATTATAACTTAATTTGCGAGGATACTTTTAAGGTTTTACCGCAAATTCCTGATAATTTTGCCGACCATTGCATTACCGACCCGCCCTATAATATTTCTGGTTATGATTTTAAAAAGGAAATTGGCTGGTTAAAATCAAACAAATATTGGAGCGAGCAGAAAAACTTTAAAAAAATTGAAGAGGACTGGGATAAATTTTCTAATGGCGATTATGAAAAATTTACTAAATTATGGTTAGATGAAATTTTCAGAATAGTTAAGCCAAACGGAAATATTATTATTTTTGGCAGTTACCATAATATTTATAAAATTGGTTATCTTTTGCAGAAAGACCATAAGAAAATTATTAATTCCGTAGTCTGGTTTAAACGTAATGCTTTTCCAAATATAACCCAACGGATGCTTTGCGAAAGCACAGAACATATTATCTGGGCGGTTAATGAAACGGACGATAAGGCTAAAAATTGGACTTTCAACTACGAAGAATTAAAAAAATATAATACGGTTAAAGAGTGTGGCAAATGCAAAAAAATTATTGATGCCGAAAATAAATATTGTCCTAATTGTGGAAATAATATTTTTAAAACCAAAAAATTACAATTAAGGAACTTATGGGATATTCCGTCAACGCCAGCAGGGGAAAGAAAACACGGAAAACATCCATCGCAAAAACCTATCCAAGTATTAGAAAGATTAATTGTTGGCGGAACGAAGAAAGATGAAATAATAATTGACCCCTTTGCTGGAAGTGGCACGACTGCTTTAGTAACAAAAAATTTAGGTAGAAAATTTGTTGCCATTGATAACGACAAAAATTACTGTAAAATAATTTTAAATAGATTAAAAGACGGTTATCAGGAAAATATGATTTAAAAGCAGAAAATTTAAATTTAATGATTGATTTTTTACAGTTTTTATGCTAATATTAAGATAGTATTTAACAATTTATGGTCTAAACCTTAAATTTATTTAAGGCATGGCCAAAAGTCCTAGACAGCAGAGATGGTCTTCTGACCAGTTTTAAGCTGTCTAGGCGTATATCCGAAAGGATATATTTAACTGCGTTGGAAGACCTTTTTTGTATTGAAAATTATCAATTATTTTTAACTCTTGAATTTATGGCGACAATTAATGTATTGGCAGGAAATATAAAAAAGGGTAAATGGCATTTTTATGGTTTTTTTGGCTCTACCGTAATGAATAGAGATTTTGGCGAAGATATTGAGTTAAGTAAATATAATGTTAAAAGTATTGAGATGATTAACGAGGAAAAAAGAAAAAAATTAGCAGGCACGGCTGGTTGGGGGCTTGTTGGAGCAGTAGCGTTAGGGCCGTTGGGAGCTATCGGCGGTATGCTTTTAGGCGGTAATAAAAAAGAGGTTATTTTTACTTGCGAGTTAGAAGATGGCAGAAAATTTATGGCTTCAACTGACTCTAAGACTTGGATAAAAATACAATCAGCTAATTTTTAAGAAAATAAATCTAAAATTATGTCTAAGACAAACAGCGACAAGGAAAATAATCAATCCAAAAATGATTTAAACGACAACGGGGAAGAACAAAAAAGTATTACTCAATGGCAAACATCACTTTCAAAACAATTTAAGATTATTTTAATATTCTTTTTATTTGTAGCCTTAATTCTTGTCATATCTAATTATCATATTGTTTTAGACGCGACTGATTTAACTAAACCAATAATTTTTATTGAACGACCTTACTGGGGATTTTCTGATATGATTAGTAGTGTAAAAACTTGCACCGAAGCTCCCAGATATAGCGTGATGATAAATCACCCGTCCCTATGTAAAGCCTTGCAGAATGCTGGATACTTAGAAAGCGAGGAGGCGGGGATTAAAAGAATAGAGGCTGAAACTATGCAGAAATTGCAATTGTATAAATTGCTACAATAAAGTGATTGGATTGTTTATGCTATAATAAAAGTGTAAGAAAAAAGTATGGAAATAAGAAAAACTATTGAACTATTGGCTGTTTTTTCTATCGCACTTTTGTTGTTGACTGGATGCGAGGCGACAAACAATTCGCAGGGTAATAATCAAAACGCTAACGTAGTGGCGAGTTCTTCTGATAATAATAAACAGGAAGAACCAAAGGCGAAAGAACAAAAACCAGTAGGGCAAGGAAAAAAACAAATAGAAAAGCAAGCAACTCAAAAGACCGATACTAAAACAAAAAGTGAAGCTGAAAATAGTATAAGCCAAACAAAAACTGTGGCTGATAATATTTTAAGCGACACAAAAAATAACAGCGAAGAAATAAAATATTATAAAGTTATTAAAGTAGTGGACGGCGATACAATTGCCGTTGACATTGACGGGGTTAGCGAAACTTTGCGGTTGATTGGTATAAATACTCCTGAAACAGTAGACCCCAGAAAACCTGTTGAATGTTTTGGCGTTGAAGCGAGTAATAAAGCTAAAGAATTATTAAGCGGTAAGTCGGTAGCTTTAGAAAAAGACAACAGCCAAGATGAAAGAGATAAATATGGCAGGCTTTTAAGATATATAAGGACAAAAGAGGGTTTATTCTATAATTTAGAAATTATCAAACAAGGCTATGCCTATGAATATACTTATGATGTTCCGTATAAATATCAAAGCGAGTTTAAGGAAGCTGAAAATTACGCCCGCACTAAAAAATTAGGTTTATGGGCTGACGGGACTTGCCCAGCAAAAATAGATAGCTCTGCTACCGCTCCTGTTGCCCCTGAAATAAAACCAACAGAAACTATAGTTAAGCCGCCCGAAACAAAATCACAATGCGAATGTTCATCTAATAAATATAATTGCCCTGATTTTAAAACTCAGGCCGAAGCTCAGGCTTTATGTGAATGGTGTGGCGGAACCAGTAATGACATCCACAGATTAGACAGCGATAAAGACGGAAAGGTTTGTGAATCATTGCCATAGTTATTTATCATTTATAAAAAACGGGCAAAAAATCTTTTTCACCCCCTGCTGTAGCAAGGTTGCCATTTAAGATTTTTAAAAGTGGAAGTGTGTATTTTCATAGGGGGGTGGGGTAGGACGATTACTATCGGCTATAACTTCAATATTATTAGTTTTAAGTAAAAGCCAGCACTACTTATAGGGTGTGTGGCTTTTTTATTAGCTTGTTTTGACCACCCTAAAGTGTAGATTTAATCTAACATCAGATAAAAAAGTGGATAACTCGGTTGATTTACGAAATTGCCTGTTTATTAGCCTTTCATTTCCATTTTTATCTGTCGTTCGTTTTTTATTAGGGTATGCTTTTAGCTCACTGCCCCTAATTACTACTCACTCCATAGCACCTATTCCTCGGTAAAATTCAGGGCGTAGCAAGTGTTTTGTCATAGACAAGTGGAATGATATATCTGCGGGGGATGTGCTGTATACAGGGCTTTAAACATTAAGTTTTAATACCTAAATTAATGCTAATATTAGTTAAATTTACTTGCAAGTTTTATATTATTATGCTATTATATAAGTAAGGTTAGCCAAAAAATATGAAAAAGATAAAAAATATAATCTTTAAATTATGCCTGGTAATTACTATAATCTACTCCGTTTTGGAGTGGGCAAATTAATATTGTTTAATTTAATAAAGCCACTAATAGACAGGCTCCCTGAACAACAAAGGAAGTCTGTTTTTTTATGCGGCAAAATTTTATGCAATTAATGACCAAAGAGTTGGAAAAACAATTTAAAAAGGTCGGCAGTCAGGAAGATGTTAAAGACCCGATTGTGGTTTGTAAATTTTTTAATCCCTCGGGTATTGGCTATTGGTTCGCTACCGAGTATAACCCTGAAGATAAAATATTCTTCGGGTATGTTTCTTTCTTCGGCGACCATAATGATGAGTGGGGTTCGTTTAGTTTAAAAGAATTGGAGGAATATTGCGGCCCGTTCGGATTGGGCATAGAAAGAGATTTACATTTCCATTCTGAACCTATTAGTAAAGTTATGCCTAAGGCAATTTTAAATATAATTTAACAAAAAAGACATACTATTTTGTTAATTAAAAAATTTATGCAAGACAAACTAAACTATTATGCATATTTAAGAGTTTCAACGGAAAATCAAAAAAATGACCAAACTATTCAAATACAGGAAGTAGCCATTAAAGAATACGCCGAAAAGAATAACATTAATATTGTTAAAATGTTTGAAGATAATGGAGTATCTGGTGGACTTGAAGATAGGCCGGCATTAGCCGAGTTATTTGATGCTCTTGAAACAAACGCTAAAGATATTGAAGGGATTATCATTTTCAAATTAGACCGACTCGCTCGGGATGTCAGAATTCAAGAAAATTTAATTTATGACCTGCAAGAAAAGCGGGGAAAGAAAATTATATCTTTAAGCGAGCCAGACTTAAACTCAAAAGATATAACCAGAGTTTTGATGAGACAAATGATTGGAGCTATCAGCCAATATGAAAAGGGCTTGATAGCAATGCGTTTAAAGGCTGGAAGAATGAACAAGTTGAGAAAAGGCGGATTTCCAGGCGGTGGCGTTGCCTTGGGCTATGAAATAATTGATAATGATTTAATCTTGAATCAAGAGGAAGTAAAAATTGTCAAACAGATTTATTACTTAAAGCGGTATAAGCGATTTAATTTAACCGCAATTGCTAAAATCTTAAACAGCAATAACATTAAAACTCCTAAGGGTGGAATAAAGTGGTATGCGGGAACGGTTAAGTATATTTTAAATAATTCTATCTATCGCGGGCGAATGACTTATAGCGGAGTGGAAGCCATAAGGGGCGATTTATCTTTAATCCTTAATAAGAAATAGGGTTTTAGGGAAAGACGATAGATATTGACTATAACTAAAAAAAGGCAAAAAATTGCCCTTTTTATGCTAAATAAATTAAAGAAAATTTTATAGACTTATAATTTTGCAACTATTTACCTCGCCCCGACATTTATATCCTATTGTTAAATCTATAATTTTTCCATATCTCTCGGTTGATACTAACGCTCCAATAAATCTTTCATCCTTTAGTTCATTTAATAAATCTAGGGTTTTAAAATTTTTGTTTTTATATTCAATCAAGTTTTTTGCAACAGGTATTTTTTTTATATTATAAAGCAATTCAGTCAACTCTGATGGTTGCCCAAATTTTGATTCAGATAAATCTAGTTGTCCTCCTAAAAAATGACCATTCATTAAATAAAACCAAACCCCGTCATACTCTTTCATTATGGAAGTAAAATTACCTTTTTCGTCATTTGCTCCTGCTTTTATATAAATATATGCATCTTCTATTTCTCCTGTTATTTTAATTTTTCTTCCAGCATTTGTTAATGCCTCCTCGTCTTTTTGTATATAATTGTCAGGAGTTTCTATGCCATCTAAATAAATAGGGGTTTTCTTATATAAATTTGAATTATATTTTTCAAAATCAGTTTGTTCTTTTACTGCCTCTTCTTTTTCCTCGGGTTTAATATTTTCAATATTTATCTCTTTGTTGTCAATATTTTGGTTAACGGTAGTCTCTGGAATATTATTATTTTTATCTTTAGATAAATTTTTAACGATATATAAAACACCAAAAATAGACAATAACAAAATAATTACCGTCATAATATCTAAAGCTATGCCCCTAATTCTTTCTTTTATATTCATTTTGCTTTTTATTTCTTCCTCTATTTTTTCTCTTAATTTTTGCTCATCACCTTGAGACATAAAGTTGATAATGTATTAATGATAAATTTATAGAAACAAAGAAATAGAAAAAAGATAAATGTGATGTGGAAATAATTACTCCAATCTTTTATCCTTTCATATCCCACAAAAGTTCCTAAAGCTAAAAGTAGGTTGCTAATATTATCTAAATCAATCATTTGGTCATAGCTCATTCCATAGACTTTCTTTACCCATGATAGTAACAATAGACTTGTTAATACTATTCTACTAACTTTCCATAAATTGTCGCTTTCTTCAATAAGTCTATGCAATTTAACCAAAATATTCTTTCTGTCTTTTAAAAAATTTATTTCCAACATATTTAAAGATGTATTTTGACACCTTATCAAAATTATTGTATCTAAGTCAAGCTGTTAATTCTAGATATAAAAAATAAGGTGCGTAATTAACTATATATTGTTTAAATTTTCTTTGATAATTTCAAAATTAATATTATCGCTATGCCTGATATGGATAATTTTTATTCCCGCTGATTTTAAAGTGTTATTTACAAAATAATCTCTTCTCTGCCTTTTGGGGCTATCGTGGGTTTTGCCGTCATACTCAATCGCCAATACGGGTTTAAGATATGGCTTCTCAAAAATAACGAAGTCTATAGTTTTCCTATTAATTTTATTTTGATAAGTCCAAAAACTTCTGACCGAATTATTTACATTAACAATACTGCCAAGAACTATCTGGGGGAAGACCACATAATTGTCAGGAATAATTTGTTGGATATTCTCAAAAAATTTTCTTTCAGGAATGTTTAATAGAAATTCTTTCTTCTTGTAAGTTTGGAAGTCGTCATATTCTTCCTCTTGAGCCAAAAAATATTCTTTGAAAGCATATACGGCTATGAGCAAGATGATTATTCCACCTAAAGTTAGATATGTATTTAGCATATAGCTAGAATTTTAATCTTAGCTATATTATATCACAAATTTGGTAATATGCTTTATTTTCTCAATATATTCAATATTGGCTATAACTAAAAAAGGGCAAGTAATTGCCTTTTTTGTAAGTTTATGGACAAAGAATGTTCAAAGTATTAATATTTAAGGGTAATTCAAAATATATGTCTTATAAAAAGGAGCAAATTAGTCCAACCACAAAAATAAAAGTTTATATTAATTGTGGCGGTAAATGCGGTTTTCCTGAATGCAAGGAACATTTAGTTGAAGAAAATAGTATTATAGGTCAGATAGCCCATATTAAAGCCCAACAACCAGGAGGGCCAAGATTTGATATTACTTTAACCAAAGATAAAATAGATGCCCCAGAAAATTTAATTGCTTTTTGTCAAAAACACCATAAAATAATTGATGACCATCCAGATAAATATTCAGTAGAAGATATTTCAAATTGGAAAAAAGATATTGAGGAATGGGCTAAAAAATCACCAGAAAAAACCGAACTTGGAAAAAAATTAATATTGATAATATTATCTGACTTAGAAAAGGAGTTAGACAGGGGCAACGGAGAATATGTGCTAAAAACCATACAATCGCTTAAAATTATTACGGAAACGATTATTAAAGATGATATTATTGGCAGTGAAATTGGGATATTAGAAGCAAAATCAAAACAAGCCCTGGAAGATGTTGAGGGAGCTATAAAAATTTACGAAAGCCTTTCAAAACTTTATCCTAAAAATGTTAAACCTATCTTGTATTTGGCTGAAATTTATTTAAATAAATGCGACTATGAAAAAAATAAAGAGCTCTTAGAACAGGCAGAGAAAATAGATAATAGCCACTGGCTTTTTGTGATTGAACAGCTTATTAGAGAATTTCGTTTAAACAAAAAAATTGATACATCAAAAATAAATGAAAAGGATTTTCCAGAAGATAAGAAGCAAAAGGCAACCTACTATCGTATCTATTCCCTGTTTTATCAAAACGAAAAAAACGATATTAAGGCAGATGAGTTTATAGAAAAATCAATTAAACTATATCCCTACTCATTTTCTGCTTTTAATTTGAAAATATCTCATAATCTACAGAGGTTAATTGAAAAAGGGTTTCCTCTTAATCATATTGAAAAAGCCGAGGACATATTAAGTCAGATTAAAGAGATTGAAAAAGAAAAAAATAATTGGGACAGATTACATATCAGAGGTAGAGCTACCCTTGAATTTAGAAAATTTTATATTTATATAATACAACAAGATGGTAATAAAATTATTTCAACAGGCAAGGGGTTAATTGACCTCATACTTAAGTGCTCATTTGATTTAGATATAGATAATTTTTTATCCTTTCTCCTTGCAAATTATCGTCCAGAAGAAAAAGACTTTGAAAAAATTATTTCATATTTATCAAATAAAAAAATCTCTTACGATTTAGCTAAAATACTCGCTTTTCAATTTTGTGAAAAAGGCAAGTTATTAACTGATGGCAAGAATTTTTTATCAGCCAAAAATGAAAAGATTAAAAATTTAATTTTGAATATAGAAGAAAACAAAGAAAGCGACGTGATTAATTTTCTTAAAGAAGATTTGCAGTTAATGATAACTTTTGCAAATTGCTTAAAAACCAACTCAGGTTTAAGAAAAAAAATAATAGACAGTGTGCCAGATGATGAGAATATTCAAAAAGATAGAATCTATTTATTGTATTATTCTGACATAAAAGCATATGATGACGCCTTTAGGATTATCCAAAATATTGATTTTGAAAATGCAAGTTATCTTGACTGTAAAATATCTTTAAAAGCAGTCCGTGAGAAACAAGCGTGGGAAATGGAGGCAAAAATTTTAGAAAGACTATTCCAATTAGAAAAAGATGAAAGAATAAAATTATCGTTTAAATTAGACCATTTTACAGCTTGTATGAAGATGGAGGATTATTTGGAAGTTATTAATATAGGTAAATATTTATTGGATAACCCTAAGACATTTGAGCTAATGGATAAAAAAAATCAAGAATTATTATTAGGACAAACAATCACAGCTTATCTACAAAGAAGTGAAGAAAAAGAGGCTTTAGGAATGCTTCAAAAATATCCAAATATTATTGAGAGCTTTGAGTTTATTATTTCGGTAGAGGCTGAAGTTTACTTAAAAAATGGAGATTATAAAAAAGCATTATCATCTTTATGTAGAGGAGTAAAAAAAATTGGGAAACCAACAAAGGAACAATATGGATATTTATTTTTGTCTTTTACTCAATTAAGTAATTCTGGTTTTGCTAAAATTGAACCACTTGAAAAAGTTGTAAGTAATTCTTTTATAAAATTCCAAAATCAAGAGCAATGGTATTATATCGGAGATGGGGACGAGCTAGACGCCACTAAAATTATTTCAGCAAATAATAAATACAATTTATTAATTAACAAAAAAATAAATGATAATATAGATTTTCCTGAGGATAAATATCAAACCAACAAAGAACAGAGAATAGTTGAAAATATTTTGAGTCTAGAGGCTTATATAAATTGGAAATCCCACGATAGCTTTTTTAGTTTATCAAAACAAGGAAGATGGGACGCAGGAATAGCGATTGAAGTGCCGAATAAAGATGATAGTATAGATGTTAATAATGTAATTAATTTTATTAAAGACCAACAAGAGAGAGGCAGAAATTTTTTTGATGATTATTGTTCAAATAATTATCCTTTCGCATTTTTAGCTTTAAGCGAGGGGGGAGTAACCAATGCCATCGGCAGAATTACAAATGAAAACAAGGGATTTATAAGATTTTCTGATGGTTCAATCCAAGATATTGACCGTCAAAGAAAAGTAGCTGAAAAAATACTTAACGGTTCAGATATTTTTTTAGATGGGACAACGGCTCTTTTCTTGGCTGAAACAGGATTGTTAAAAAAAATAGTGCCTTTCATCCCTAATTTAAAAGTTCCTCAATCAGTTATTTCTTTCTTATTTAAAGTATTGGAAAAATTTAATATTTCACCTGGGCAGGTTGGTCATATGCGATGTGCTAATGACCAACTAGTATTTGATAAGGTTGATATTGAAAAAAATAACAAAATAAAAGAAAATTTTAAACAGAGCATAGAAATTTTAGAGAAAGATAAAAAAAGTATTTTTTCTATCTCTCAAGCAAATAAATCTGAGCACTTTTCAGAAAGTAATATTGTCCCCGAATTGGTGGATGCCTGTATTTTAGCACAAAAGAATGACGGTATTGTATTAACTGAGGATTTTTTATATTTGCAAGCCAATAATTTGCAAACAAATAAAGGTATACCAGAATATTGTTCACTGTTTTCTTTAATTAAAGAGTTGCTTAAAAAAGATAAAATATCTTTTGAGGACTATCTGAATGCCTTTTATTATTTGTCATCGTATAGGTGTAGGTTTCTAGATTTAAATACTGGTATTTTAATTAGGGCAATTTTTGGAGAAGATAATAAATTGATTTTTGAATTTAAAAATATTAGAAAGTTAAATTTAGCTTTAACTTTATCCGAAGAATATGGAGTAAAAACAGAGGCCGCTATTCAGGTTATGGGGGGATTTTTAGTAAGAATTATTATAGCCAATATTGTTTCTGTAGAAAATGCAAATAAAGTTTACAGAGAGGTGTTGCCAACTTTTTTCTTAAATCGTGATAAAAAAATTATCGGAAGATTATTGTTTGAATATTGTTCAAACTCTTTAGAGAAAATACTTAAAGAAAAATACATTTATTCCTTGCCGATTTTGATGAGTGAAAAATTAGCGGCTTTAGAAAAACAAATAAACGCACAACTGTTATAGAAAGATTTTATTTTAGAGATTTTAAAATTCACAAATTTTCAATAATCCGAAAAATTCTAGTAAAATTTTCCCAATCTTTCAATCGTGTCTCCTGCCATCCTCTGCTGGTTCTGATTTTTAAAAAGATTTTTTGCCTCTGAATTATTATCTGAATGAATTTTACCTTATCCTTTATAAACCAAATTCTTCTCTTAGTAAAAACAACCTCGCAATTATATCTTGCTGGGATTATTTTTATTAATTTATCAGCTTGACCCCTTAGCCTTAGATTATCCGTGTTTAATAGGTGGTAGCTTAGGTCGTAAAGCCTTGCCTGGCTGGGGCGGGTATATTTATTAGTATTAGTCATAAAGTTAAGTAAAGGTAATATATAGGCTTTTATTTAGGGGGTAAAATTAATGGCTTTTGCTACTTGCCGGCAACGCCATTAATTTTACCCCCTTTAGTATTAGCCTATCAAAAAAGACATACTTTTTTGACGAAAAAACTTAGCTATGATTTACTGTAGGTATATAATAATAGCCTTTAATAGACTTGAAGTAGGTTATAGTCTCGTCTATTACGCTCCGCAGAAAAAAGAAAAACCCACAATCTGTGGGTTTTTTTGCCTCTTGATCTTTTTCCCGTATTATGTTAATTTAAGAATACTATTAATTTAATGACCTTTTCTTGGATATGGCCTTGCGCCCATTTCTCGGATAAGGACAAGAAAAAAGCTATGTTAGCAAAAAAAGACAAACAAAAACTCATTGCGAAATTCAGAACCCATGACAGCGACACAGGTTCTCCGCAAGTGCAAATCGCCATTTTGACTGAAGAAATCAAACAGTTGACTGAGCATTTAAAAAAGCACAAACATGATCATTCTTCTCGACGCGGACTTTTAAAAAAAGTCGGGGAAAGAAGAAAATTATTAAAGTACCTGCAAAAAGAAGATGAAAAATCTTTTAAGGATTTAACCGAAAGATTGAAATTAAAAATAGCCAAGAGAATGCAGGAAGAAGAGGATGAAAGACTGAGGATAGAAGAAGAACTAAACAAAAAGGATGAGATAAAGGCAGAGGAAGAAGAAGAGGTAGAAGAAGTTGCTGACGACAAAGACGAAGAATAAAATACAAACAAACTCTATATAAAAATATGATAAAACATAAAGATCAGCGTGTCGGCGTTTTGGTTGACGTGTCAAACATGTATCACTCGGCGAAAAATCTTTATAGTCAAAAAGTAAACTTCAAAGAAATATTAAAAGAAGCAGTAGCCGGCAGAAAATTAATCCGCGCTACTGCTTATGTTATAAAGACAGAGGGCGGAGAAGAAATGCCTTTCTTTGAAGCTTTGAGCCAGCAGGGTTTTGAAGTTAAAATGAAAGATTTGCAGATATTCGCCGGCGGAAATAAAAAAGCTGATTGGGATGTCGGCATCTCGGTTGACGCTATTAAGCTAGCCGACAAACTTGACGTGGTCATCTTAGTAACCGGAGACGGCGATTACCTGCCCTTAGTCAGTTATCTCCAAAACACAAAAAGCTGTTTAGTGGAAGTGATGGCTTTCAGACAAACTGCTTCGTCAAAGCTAATAGAAGAATCCGATGATTTCACAAATTTAAGCGATAACAAAAAATTCTTAAGACAATAAATAATTATTAATATAAGTTTGGCCGTTAGATAGATAGCGCTGTGAGTAATTTCTCATAGTTCTGTAATCTACCGACCAAGCACAAAAAACAAATGAGTAAAGAACAAGAGTTTTCTGCTAAATGGCTTGGCCGAACACTCACTATAAAAACAGGCAAACTGGCTAAACAAGCTGATTCTGCCGTAACCGTACAGTATGGAGATACTGTTGTTTTGGCTACCGTCGTCCAAAGCAAAGAAGAAAGAGACGGAGTTGATTATTTCCCTTTATCAGTTGATTTCGAAGAAAAACTATACGCTGCGGGAATTATAAAAGGATCACAATGGATAAAACGCGAAGGCCGACCATCAGAAGAATCTATTCTATCTGGCCGCATGGTCGACAGGGCTGTTAGACCATTATTTAATGACTCATCCAGAAAAGACGTACAACTCGTGCTTTCTATTCTTTCGGTTGACCAAGAAAATGATCACGATATTGTAGCCTTGATTGCCGCCTCAGCGGCTCTTTCTATTTCCGGCGTTAAATGGAACGGACCAATTGGCGGCATCCGCGTTGCCAGAAATGAGGGCAAATTAATTTTTAACCCGACTTATGCAGAAAGAGAAAAAAGCGATTTGGATTTGACTGTTGCCGGAACAAACAAAAAATCAATCATGATTGAGGCGGGAGCAAGCGAAGTAACAGAGGATGATATGTACGAAGCTATTTTGGCTGGACAAAAAGAAATGCAGCCAGCGATTGATTTAATCAAAAAATTTGCCGAAAAAATTGGGGCAAAAGAAATAAAAGAAAAAAAAGAAAAGAAGGGCGCGGATGAAATAGCCAGCGAAAAAGAAAAAGAAGCCTTGATCGCCAAGGCTGACGAATGGCTGAAAAAAAACGTAAATAAAATTTTGTTCAACAAAGAATATTATACAAAAGGAGAACGAAAGATGGCCGTGGGTTTAATTAAAGAAGGCCTGGATGAATTTCTATTTTCGGAAGGTGTTTCTAAAGACAACCGGCATTTCGTTATTGATAAAACAATTGACAAGGCAGTTGATTCTGAAGTAACCAGAGAAATTATAGAAAACAGCAGACGCGTAGATGGTCGAGGTCTGGAAGAAATCAGAAATTTAGAAGCTGATATTGATGTCCTGCCGAGAAACCATGGAGCTGGTCTTTTTTCCAGAGGAGAAACTCAGGTATTATCTATTGTCACTCTTGGCGCTGCCGGGCTTGCTCAAAGTATTGAAGGTCTTGAGGGTAATAGCAAAAAAAGATTCATGCATCATTATAATTTTCCCTCATTTTCAGTGGGCGAAGCCAAGCCAAACCGCGGTCCTAGCAGACGCGATATCGGACATGGCGCCTTAGCGGAAAAAGCTCTTGAAAAAATGATTCCAGCTAAAGAAGATTTCCCTTATACCATCCGCGTTGTATCTGAAACTCTTGGCTCTAACGGCTCATCTTCTATGGGCGCAACCTGCGCTTCTACCTTAGCTCTCATGCATGCCGGCGTTCCAATAAAAAAACCAGTAGCGGGAATCGCCATCGGTCTAGCGTCTAATGACGACATGAGCAAATGGAAAGTTTTAACTGACATCCAAGATTTGGAGGACGGGAAAGGCGGTATGGATTTCAAAATAACAGGAACAACGGATGGAATCACTGCTATTCAACTTGATACAAAAACAAACGGCCTTACCGAAGAAATTATTAAAGAAGCTCTCAGACAAGGACGCGAAGGCAGGCTGAAAATTTTGGAAGTTATCAAAAAAACTATTCCTGAGCCGAACAAAGAACTTTCAAAATATGCGCCAAGAATTACCAGCTTCCATATCAATCCTGACAAAATTAGAGAGGTCATCGGAACAGGCGGAAAAATTATCAATGAAATTATTGCTAAACATGAAGTTCAAATTGATATTGAAGATGACGGCCTAGTAATGGTTTGCGGGGTTAATGCCGAGGGCGTTGAAAAAGCCGTGGCTTGGATTAAAGACATTGTCAGAGAAATTGAAGCAGGCGAAAAATTCACCGGCAAAGTTATGCGCATGCTAGATTTTGGCGCCTTCGTAGAATTACTTCCGGGCAGAGACGGTATGGTTCATGTGAGCGAAATGGCCCCATACAGAGTCGGAAAACCAAGCGATCTCCTAAAAGAAGGCGACATTGTCACCGTGATCGTGAAAGAAATTGACGAAAAGGGAAGAGTAAATTTGACCATGAAAGGCCTGCCTGAAAATCAAGCGCTTTGGAAAGATGAAAAAGGAAAATCAGACGGTAATGGTGGAGACCGGCCAAGATTCGGAGGCGGAGGACGAGATAAATTTTCCGGACGCGGAGATGGCGGCAGACGAAGATTTTAAAAAAAATAAAATAAAAAAGATGAGATTAAAATCTCATCTTTTTTATTAAAAAATTTTATCTTATAATGTCGTAATCGGCCGAGACTGAGTAATATAAAATTTCCCGCCTGCCAAGGCCCATTCAATATCCTGCGGTTTTTTGTAATGCTTTTCAATTTTGTCGCAAAGTTTGGCAAGCTCAACAATTTCTTTACCCGTTAAAGTTTGCTTTTCTTGTTTTGCTTTTGGCACAATTTTCCAAATATTTCCGCCAGCTGGTTTTCTCACGAGCATTTTTTTCTGTTCCGCGACATTAATATCCGACAAACTGAAATCGCGTTTGTCTATTACATAAGTATCTGGCGTAATTTGCCCGGACACAATCGCTTCCCCCAAGCCATATCCAGCTTCAATTACCATCTGATTTTTATCTTTTGTAATTGGATGAACCGTAAAACAAATTCCGGAAATTTCCGATTGAACCATTTCTTGCACCACCACTGCGACTGAAACTCTCTGATCAATCATTTTCTTTTCATAGCGATAAAAAATCGCCCGCGGGGTAAAAAGAGAAGACCAGCATTTTTTTACATTAGTAAGCAAGCTCTTTTCTTCGGTATTAAGATAAGTTTCCAGCTCGCCTGCCCAGGAAGCGATTGAAGAATCTTCAGCCGTGGCGGAACTTCTCACCGCCACATATTTAGCTTTGAGTTTTTTGAATTCAGCCGTAATCTCTGTGGCCAGTTTTCCCGGAACCATCGTATCCCCCATAATATCACGAATAATATTTGAAGCCTGGTCAATAGAATTGGTGTCGTCATAATTAACTTTGGAAAGCTGAGCGGTAATATCAAGCCCAGTTTGACCCGCTGGTGATTTTGGCGTATTATCCATAAAATAATCAAAGGCTGGAGCCAATATTACAAAACCAGGTGGCACTGGAATGCCAGCCCGAGTCATTTCTCCTAAGGAGGCACCTTTACCTCCAGCAATTCCCACGTCTTTTTTGCTTAAATTAGCAAAATTTTTTATAAATTGTTGTTTTTTACTTGACATAATGTTTAAAAAATGATATACTTATATATTGACTGTTCCTTTACATTTTAACAGAATTTATTGAAATTCACCATATAATACATTATATTTCACACTGAACAGGAGAAAGTCATGCGAACCTTTCGTGAACTTCGTAAAGACGAAAGCAGAGTTATTCTTGTGCGGCACGCGCCCCACAAAAACAATATCATTTTACCGAAATATATCATGCTTTGCCAAGCAATTGGTAGAGCGCTCAAGCAATCCGGGATTGAACTCGCCTCTTGCGTTTCATCTTCCATATTGCGTGCAAAATCAACAGCGGAAAATATTCTCAATGGAGCTGATAGTTCTTTGTGCGTTATTGAAGCCCTGGAGCTGATCGATTTAATGGCTTTAGCCCCGGATGCGAAAATAATCGCTAAGGCCGAGGCAATCGCGACAAGTCTGAATTTTGCCGGAGATGAGGGATTATTCAAAATTATGTTTGATTCTTCTTTCCCGGAATTCTATGGGTTAGTCAAAAGCCGCGGCGAAGAAACTGCGAATTTTTTAAGGCAGCTTGCCGAAAAAAACCAGGAGTCAAATTGTCTTATTGTCACACACTTGGGGAGAATCCCAAACTCCTTGCAGATTCTGCACGGTGAAGAAATTCATCCGCCCGATCGGCTGGCAGGCAATTGTCAGGTTATTGAATTGATTTTTTCTAAAGGAAAATTGATCAAGGAAAATTGGCTTGATATAAATGAACTTTTGTAGGGGGAAGGACCATGAAAATTCTAGTCATTGTTTTGGGATTGTTTTTTACCATAAACCATTCTTTCGCGGAGGAAATCATGACTCCAAAATTACTGCAAGCGGCGCAAAACATGCAGAGTTATGTCGCCAATATCAGGGAGTATCTGCATCAACATCCGGGTATTCGGTTTTCAAAAGAAGAAACGGCGGCTCTCGAGTTTATCCAGGCGGAAGTCAAAGCCAAAATAAATTCCTCCCCTTACCGCGTAACCATACGCATGATGTCGGGAGGACTCGTCGTTGATGTCGAAGCCGATCCGAAATTCAACTGGATTCTGTTCAGGGCGGATATCGATGCTCTGGGCGTGGCCGAGGAAACCGGTTTGCCATATTCTTCGCAGACCCTGGGTGTCTCGCATGCCTGCGGTCATGACGCGAACAGCGCCATGCTCCTGGGCGCGCTCCGCCGCATTATTGAAGGCAAGCTCCCGATCAAACACAACATCCGCTTCGTGTTCCAGAGAGCCGAGGAAAACCCGATCACCGAATCGGGCGGAGCCATGCTCGTCCGCGAAGGCGTGCTTGACGGCGTATCCGCCGTCTATGCAACGCACATCTTCACGGAGAACCAGGCGCCCAGCGGCCAGTGGCAGACTCGGCGCGGCCCGTTCATGAGTAATTCCGGACGCGTGAAAATCGAAATCACGTGCGAAGGCGGTCACGTCGCGACCCCGAACGAGGGGTCAAACGCGACGGAGATTATGGCCGACATCATCGTCGGGATGCGGAGTTTCGCTATAACGCATCTCGGGCCGTTGGAACCGACCAGCATTGTGCCCGCGACCGCTTCCGCTGGCGAGCCCAATGCGTCAAACGTCCGCCCGGGAAGCGCGGTGCTGTGGTTTTCTTTTCGCCATTTGCTTTCCCCCGAAAAGGCGGGAAAGATCAAGGCGGAAATGAAAACCCGGATTGAAGCAATCGTGTCGGCTTATCCCGACGCGGAAGTGAAAATCACTTTCTACGACGGCCACCCGGCTCTTCGCAACGATCCGGCCGAAACGCAGAAGGTCATAGATCTTCTCGCCGCGGCGGGTGAAAAAGACGTGGTGGAAATCGACCCGCTCTTCGGCGGAGAAGATTTCGCCCACTATCTGAACAAGGTGCCGGGAACGATGGTCTTCCTCGGAGCCTGGCAGAAGGGATCTGGTACTCATCACCAGAAAAATTTCAACCCCGATCCTTCCGTGTTCTGGAAAGGCGTGTTTTACTGGTTGCTTCTTGCAACCAACTGATCCCTTTCCAAATAAATAATTACCCCCGTCATGCAAATGATGGGGGTAATTTTTTTTGATTAAACTTTTATATCCAGCAAATAAGTTACAACCGCCAGTCCCGCTTCCACATAAGGCTCTTGCTGTGTGTAGACCGCTCTTGGGTCCGAATCAACTTCTTTCTCAATTTCAAAGATGCGCGGTTTTAGCATTAACAATATGGCGTCTTTTCTTAATTTTTTCATGTGCTCGGTGTTGATAGACTTATAGCTTTTTAAAATTATCTCTTCTTTTTCTTTTGAAAATTTGTCCGCGGGTATGATTCCTTTTTGCAGTCCTCTGGTTACAATTAAAACATCAACATCTCCGATAAAATTATCAAGCTTGTCATAACGCAAACTTTTTATGCCGTTGGCTCGGGCGCGGTCTTCCACTTCTTTCGGCAACGGGAAATGGCCCAAGTCGTCAATCACCATATCAACATTATACATGCCAAGAATTGGAACAAGCGCTTTAGTCACGCGATTTATTTCCGGCGTGCCATAGATTCCAACCTTGATACCCTCAAGTGGTCGCTTTAAATAATGACCCAAGAAACAAATTAACAAAGGCGTTGCTACTCCGTGTTCTCTTGAGCCACTGCCACTATTTATCACGGGGACGAATGAAGATTTAGCGGCTCTCTCCGAAGAATCGTCATCAGGATGCCGCAAAGCGATGCAATCGGCGAAACTACCATATTCTCTGATAGTCTCTTCTAGCGTTTCTCCCTTGCCCATAGAAAGAGCGTCTTCTCCTGTTACCCCGATCCATCCTCCGCCGGCGCGCAACATCGCTGACTGAAACATATTCATAGTTCTGGTGGAAGGCTGAAAAAATAAAGTGGCGACAATTTTGCCTTTGCAAAGGTCATTCGGAATTCCTTCGGTCATAAATTTTTGAAATCTTCTTTGTATTTCAATATACTCGCTTTTATTAAGATCTTTAGAATAAATTAAATGTTTCATAAATATTTTTTTAATAATAAATATACTTAATTTTTTATTTTGCCGATTTTGTCCAAGAGCTCAAGCGATTGGCAACAAAATCGAGCATCCCGCCCTAGCGGCGGGATAACTTCCTCACTATTCCATTATTTGCATCAACCTCTACTATATCTCCGTCTTTTAGCAATAACATCACTCCCTGTACGCCGACAATGCAGGGAATTTTTAATTCTCTTGCCACAATAGCCGAGTGGCAGGTGATTCCTCCCTCTTCACTAATAATCGCGCCGGCCATTTTCATAATCGGAACGTATTCCGGCCGGGTGTTGGGAGCGACCAAGATATTTCCCTTTTTCATTTTATAAAAATCATTTTTGTCTTTGATAATTTTTACTTCCCCCTTCACAAAGCCCCTATAAGCCGCCATGCCTTTTAAATCTTTCTTCCGGGCAATCAACTTTCCTAAAAACCGATTTAGAGCGCCAGCCTCTTCCCCACAATACTCTTTTTCTCCTCTGATAAAGCCCCCGACAAAAAATAAAATTCCCTCAACGCGGCTTAAAACCCGGCGCTTATCAGCGGAAGTGAGTTTTAAAATATCTTTTATTTCCCAAAAAAATGAATTTTCGATTATTTTAATGTCCAGTTTAGTTTTTTTAGCGAAAGCAGCCGCGAATTTTTTCAAAACCGCTCCCGCCATTTGATTATAGCTTTTCCGCTCATCCCTTAAATTCCCCAGGACAGACAAAAAATTTAAAATATTTCTGGTTTCTGCCGGCAATCTATATTTTTTTATAATTTTCTCTTTTTTTCTTTTTAACTCCGCCAAATATTTCTTCATCTCTTGTTCGGCGCGAAGTTTATTTCTATCTTTTAATAACAATAATAAATTTTTATAAAAATAATCTGAACCCAAATAAATAACGCTGGCAAAATCGTTATGAAGCCAATGATATTTGGCGCTATGCGCTTGTAGTTCTTTTTTTATTACAATTTTTAATATCTTATTATTTTTTAATACCCGTTCCGCAATATCTAAAAGCTCCAGCCTTTCCTTTTGCAGCCAAGAAGGCCTGGGCGGAGTTAATAATATTTCCAGCTCCGCCGGCTTGATCTCTTTGCTGTTTTTCTTAAGAGCCTTTTCTAAAATTTCTTCGCCACAATAGTCAAAACCGTCCAGAAAAATAACTTCTGACCACAAGTCTAAATATATCTTCGTAAAAATTTTAAAATGACAAAATAATTCTTTTAAATTTAACCCGGAAAAATCCAAATTAAAATATTCTTTCAAGGATTTTAAAAAAGGTAAGACATTATTTTCTTTCCAATTTTTATCCAATTCATAAATAAACTTTTTATTTTTTCGCTGCTCACCAAAATAAAAATAAGCAACCTTTCTTAAAGATCTAATTGAAATATAATCAGACATGAAGTTATTTTTCAAAAAAACCGCTATTTCATATTTTGATTTTATTGTTTTTCCGAAAACTTTAAAATGCGAACAGGCATAAATCGGATAAGCAATATAAAAGGGTTTAACAGCGCCGCCTTGTAAATACCATTCTAATTTACCCAATTTATTTTTAATTAGTTTAATGCGATTATTTGTCATATTTATTCTATTTTTTTGACTACTCCTTTTTTTAAATCTATCTCTACCTCGTCGCCGTTTTTGAAAGAATAGGTAGCGACTTTTGTCCCTGTTATACAGGGTTTGTTCATTTCCCTGGCAACGATAGCGGCGTGACAGGCCATTCCGCCTTCGTTGGTAATAATAGCCTTAGCTTTGTGCATCAGGGGAACAAATTCAACCCTAGTCATACTGGTAATTAAAATTTCTCCGTCCAAAAATTTTTCTTTTTCCGGATTATTTATAATTCTCACTCTTCCTCTGACAATCGAATTATCACCAACGCTCGCCACTGTTCCCTTTACTTCTTCGCTAAAATTTTTTGGCGCTACTATTTCTAGCAGTCCTCTTGCTTCTTCTCCAAAAAACATCTTTACTGGTTTATTTTTTTCATAGGCAAAAAATACTTCTTTCTGTCTCCGCGCTATTTCACCTTTTTTCAACCTCTCTCCTTTTTCTAAGAGATTAAAAATATCCCTCAAAGTATAAAATGATATTTCTCTATAATCCATTTTAAAACTTTTTGCTATATCTTCGGCCATTATGAAAAAATAATAAAATATGCTCATCATGACCATCTTCCGAAAATCAACCAGACTGAAAATCTTTTGAGAGAAAAGTGTTTCTTTTTTATCTAAAAGCGAAAAACTCATTTTTCCAAGAAGTTTCTGACGTTCAACCTCTATGCCTTTTATTTTTTTACGATTGCTTCTCAATTCCCTCATTATTCCTGTTAAACCTGTTTTTTTAATTTCATCTTTTGCTCTCCTTGTTATAGATCCATTCGAAATTTTTCCTGCTCCAAAAAAAGTCGAAGCGAACCAAAAATACTTCTCTCGATAATTTGCCAGTAATTTAAGAATACTTTTAGATTGTCTATTTTTTTCTTCTTGTTTTGCGATCTCTAAACAAATATTCAAAAAATCTTTTCTTTCGCTATTATAAATAGCGGACTCCTTTGGATGAGCTAAAACATTTATTACTCTCTGCGCTTCCGACTCAGACAAATTATGTCGCGCTTGAAATTTTGGAACAACCATTCTGTTTATTACTTCTCCTTTATCCTCTAAGACACAGGCATATTTCCACCACATAACAGAGTACCTAATAAAATCCTTAAAAATTCTATTAAAATCTGCAGATATTTTATCCTCCTTAAGTTCTTTATATTCTTCCCAATTTTTATCAATCTTTTCTTTTAATTCTTCCTGACGACTACGAAACAAATCTAAACTTCTTGGATTTTTCATATACACCCGATAAATCTTATTAGAAATTTCAATATCTTTCTTTTGTATAATCTGATAAAAGGGTTTGAGAGTAGCTGTGTCTATATAGGAAAAAACATATTGATAGGTATATTCTGGGATAACGTGGCCATTCGTATATGACCCGAAACAAAAATCAAGCGCCAAGACGGAAGCGATGGCGTTTTGGATATCAAATTCGCTTTGGGCAAGGACTTTTTTTAACTGTTTTTTGTTCATAACTAAAAATATTCTAAATTATCAATCTTTTATTTTTCTAACCCAGCCGTGATTAGCGTTTACTTCCACTAAATCTCCGTCTTTCAAGACTTTAGTGGCAATTTTAGTTCCAATAATGCAGGGGATGCCTAACTCACGTGCCACGATAGCAGCATGACAGGTAATTCCGCCCTCATCCGTAACTAAGGCACCGGCATTCTTTATGCCAACAATGTAATCTGGCCTAGTCATAACTGCTACCAGAATATCTCCTTTTTCAACTTTACCAACCTCTTTAACGCTTTTTATTATTTTTACCCGCCCCCGGGCTTTGCCACTGGCGGCGGAAAGTCCGCGAAAATCATTAATTTCTCCCTGCTTTTTATCATTGGTAAAAATCTGCTTAATCGCCTTTTCTGCTTCTAGACCGGAATATATTTCGTAAAAATTATTTTTCTGGTAAATTAAAGACAATTTCTTCCGCTCCTCCAAATCCTTCGCGCGGAAAGTATTTTTTCCCTGAAGCAAATCCATAACTTCCCGGCTCGTTAAATATTTCATCCCGTCAAGCGAATGTTTTGTCCGCTGGCCGATGATTTCAAGAAGTATGGAAGCGTAATGCGTAAAATGAAAGGTCATTTTCTTTCGTTCATCCTGCCAATGGGTAAAGTCTTCCGAAATTTCCAGTAAGTTTAAAAGAAAATTATCAGGCTTCAGCTGGGAGATTATTTTTTTCTTCTCCAATTTATTCAAAAACGGCGTTTTTTTAATTCTAAACAGTTCTCTTTCCAAATTCACCGAGCTAGATATCAAGCTTTTAAGTTCTTTAATAAAATAATTTATGTCTAATATATTATTATCGTAATAATTATTTTTTGACCAAAAATAATTTTTAGCATGGATTTCCAGGTGTTTTTTAAAAATAGGGGATAACGCGAGCTTGTTTTTAATTTTCGCGATTTCACTCGTAAAAAATTTTTTTAATTTTTTATCCTTTTTAATTTCAATCGCCAGTCTTATCAACGATAGCTCCGCCTCATTTATAAATGACTGGTGAACAGGCGCGGTGAGTTTGGAAAAAATAATTCCTCTGCCTTTATCAATTCCTCTTTTATCTAAAAAATCATTAATCTTTTTTTGCACGATTTCATCAGTCCCAAGGGCAAATCCATCGATAAGAGATGACGAGCTGATAGCGCGCCTATAAACTTCCGTGAATTTTGAATATAAATCGCCAAGTTCTCTTATAGTTATAACTTCCAAATGTAATTTATCAATTTTTCGGCAATAATTTAAAAATCCTTTTTCATCCCCTCTCCATTGGCTAATTATTTTCTTCCCGATATTTTTACCGTTTTTAGCTTTCTTCAAAAATAAGCTCGTTACTCTTTCAATATCTTCCCTGTCTATATACCAATCAACCGTGTTATTTTTGAATATGCCGAAGTGGGAGGAAAAATTTCCTCCCTTCATTTTTCTTTTTTCTGGTCTCATTTCTCCTTCGCTAATCATCCAAATCAAATTTATACACCCATCAAAACGCTGGTTGTACCATTTTTTATTTCTAATAACCTCTAAATTCTTTTTAATTAAATCTTTTTGATGCTCAATCATATTATTTATTTAAAATCGTTATAACCCCCTTATTCGCGTCAACATCAACTCTATCTCCATCTTTTAAGACCTTGGTAGAAATTTTAGTTCCGACAATGCAGGGAATATCAAGCTCGCGCGAAATAATCGCAGCGTGACAGGTTAAGCCCCCTTCATCGGTGATAATACCCCTCACTTTCTTTAAAATCGGCACGAATTCCGGTCTGGTCATGCTGGCGACCAAAATATCACCAGCTTTAACTTTTTTTAAATCCATTATGCCCTTACAGACAACCACTCTGCCGATTGCTTTGCCCTTATTGGCGATTGTTCCTTTTAATTCACTTTTCAAATAATTTTTATTCAAATTTTCTCTAAATTCCAATATTTTTTTATAATCGTTCCCGACCGCCGAGATTTCAGTATTTTTTTTCATTATAAAAAATACGCCATTTTTTCTTTCTCGCAATTCCGGCAAAATTTTTTTAAGAGAATGAATAGATAATTTTTTCCGCATATCAGCCGCGCTTAAATAATTTAGCGATTCCCTGTCTATTTTAAACCGCCGGCTAATTTCATCAGCCACTAAATCAATATAATGGACGACTTTAATTGAATTGGCCTTCCGCTCATCCTGCCAAGTGCTCGCGAATTCAACTAATTTAATAAGCTTCTTGCCCGCCGCATTCAAGCGCAACTCGAAAATTAATTTTTCTTTCTTTGCATTTGATATTAATTTATTTTGTCTGGGTTCAATTTTTATTTTTTCCATTCTTTTTCTCAAAGACCTGATGGTAATTTCTTTCGGGCCAGCGTAGCTGTTTTGCACCCAAAAATATTTCTTCAAGTGTTTTTTTAGCGCTTCCTCTCTTTTTTCAACCGGCAACTTTTTTATTTCGAACAATGACTGCTCTTCCTGGGCGATAAATGACATTTCTAAAGGAGATGATAATAAGCTTATAAAATTATCCGCCTCTTTTTTATTTTTTATCTGCTTCGAGATCTCATTTCTAAAATCTTTTTCAATTTCCAGGCCGAACGGGTCAACAACATGAGCAATCCCCACGGCATCAATTTGTGCTATCGCGACTTTTTTAAATAAGCCGAACAACTCGTCTTCGCTGACTTTCTTTAAATCATAATTATTCAACTTTTCAAAAAAAATCTCATGTTCAAAAAAATTTTTTTCATATCTTATTTTCAACTTTTTTAAATAATCTGGATCCTTTTTTAATTCCAATTTTATTCTTTTAAAAACATCTTTTAAATCTTTTTTATAATAATACATTTCTCCGTAATCGCCCTTGTAATTGAACAAAAAAATCGTATAACCAAAGCCTAAAATTTTGCGAATTTTAAAACCGCTATAGGCCGCGTGATTCAGATATGTTGGCAAAGCGCTAAAACCTTGGACAAACCAGTCGCGCGCTAATTCTTTTCTAAATTGATTTAAAATATCCATATCCATTTTTTTACAAAATTTTAATTACACCCTTATTTGCATCCACCTCCACCAAATCGCCATTTTTCAGCACCTGCGTCGCAATTTTTGTCCCAACAACACAGGGAATTCCCAGCTCACGCGAAATAATTGCGGCGTGGCAGGTGATTCCGCCCTCGTCAGTAATTATTGCCTTAGCTTTTTTCATCGCCGTTACATAATCTGGCAATGTCATTGGACAAACAAGAATATCTCCTTTTTTTATTTTTTTTAAAGCCTCTTCAGCTCCGTTACATATCTTAACTTTTCCAAATACTTTTCCGAGCGAAGCTCCCACTCCCTTTAAATCTTTAATCTTATTTTCTTTATATACTATTTCATGGTTAGCAAATTTAATAGCCTTTTCACCACTTAATAATTTATAGCCTTTTTTATCAACTAAAACCAAAACTGCTTTTTTCCGCCTAACAATTTCCTTTTTATCTAAACGTGCTCTGGCTAAAATTAATTTTATCTCATTTCTGTTTAACCACTCCAAATCATTCCAATCCAATTTAACGCGCCGAGCCACTTCTCTTAATATTAAATTACCGGCATAAACGGTTTTAACTTGCATTTCCTTACGAAGATCATGCAAATAAAAAAACTTCTCCATTACATCAAGCCAACCACGGAATTCTTTTGAAAAATCATATTTTTTTATAATTGCTCTTCGCAATTTTATATTCTCTTGAACACGACTATTTAATTTTAAATATTTTCCCTTTAAGTCTCGAGCTTTTCTTAATTTTAAGATTTTGTTATTAAAAAATTTCTTGGAATAAGGGAGAATAGTTTCCCAACCAAGCCTGGTCCACCAAAATTTTTTAAAAACTTTATTTATTTCTTTCTCAATCTCCGTTCTGCTTAAAGCAGCTCTCACCATCGCCAATTCCTGTTGATTGATGTATGAACGGTAAATAGGTCTAGAAATATTTTCATAAAGTTTATAAAAATCTTCTTCAGAAAAAAAAGCGGGTAATTCTTCTCGCAATTTATCTTGCAAAAATTTTTCGAATACAATGTCTATGGAATCAACTTCCGTTGTCATCACAACATGCGCGCACGATCCCTCTTCAAATAAATAATCCAATAAATTTCTTAATTCTCTATCAGACAATTTTTTTAAATCAATTTTTTTTATTTTTTCAGCTGCCAATATCGCTCTCCTGGCGTAGCTCTTTATCGTTTTAAAATATTTTTCTACTCCACCCTTACTACTACAAATTTTAATAATTTCATCACCAAGATTTTTAATTTCTCTTTTATTCCATGACCAAAAAAGTACGGGCCCATTATTAAAATAAAAAACCGCTGAAAAATTCGTTGGTAATAATTTCCGGATTGATTTTTGATTTATTTCTTCCATTATTAAAGATACCCTAAATAACGGAATTGTGCCTCTTTTATAAACTTCCCATTTCATAAAATTATTCTAATATTTATCTATATTTTCTCCCTTTTTTCACTATTTGTAAATATACAATCCAATTATCAATCGCTTGACTTCTCTCAACTATTAGGTTAATATCAAGTTATTGAATTAAATAATAAAAAGGCGGTATTATGCGACGCTCTCCATAGAACCGCGGGAATTCTTAAATTATGCTAACAATAAGATTATCAAGAATCGGTAAGAAAAATAAGCCGATGTACCGTTTAACGGTTTCAGAAAAATCAAAAGACTTATATGGCCGCTCCCTTGAAATATTAGGGTCATATAACCCGCACAGTAAGGAATTACAAGCAAAAACCGATAGAATACAATATTGGATAAGCAAGGGCGCCGGCACTTCACCAACTGTTAATAACCTGCTTATAGAAAAAGGGATAATTAAGGGAGATAAAATCAAGGCTTCTATAGCTAGAGTAAGCAAAAAAGCGCCGAAAAAACAGCCAGCTGCTCCTGCGGCTCCGGCAGAACCGACACCAAGTGAAGTGAAAGAAACTGAACCTAAAGTAGAAGAAACCGCCGAAAAAACAGAGTAATTTGATTTACTCTTGACCCCACTTCGTCCCGAGGCTTCGGGACTTCGAGGGGCGAGATGGAGTAGCTCAGAAACTGAAATTTTAAACCAAATTTTTACAATTTAACCCATGAATACGGTTACTCTTGACAAATATCTGTAATGTGTTATAATATATAAATACACCCTGCTAAGCTTAAATAAGGCAAGGTACTAATTAATAACGAGCTCTTTCAAATCTGACCGATGGAAAATAAATATCAGTCAATTTGGAAGAAAAGAAAAAACTATGGCGAAAGCTGAATTTGACAAAGAATTCTTGGAAGGAATCGTAAAAGCCATTGTCTCCAACCCTGATAAGGTATCAGTGGACAGAACAGTGGACGAAATGGGCGTTCTTTTGACCCTTAAAGTTGACCCGTCTGATATGGGTTACGTAATTGGTCGAAAAGGACAAACCGCTCAAGCAGTCAGAACTTTATTGAAGATTGTCGGAGCCAAAAACAACGCTAGGGTCAATTTAAAAATCTATGACCCAGAAGGAGCTCAAAGATCAGGCGGCAGAATGGAATCTCGCCCAACTGACATCGACACTTCTTCTGTTGATGATTTAAAAATCTAAAACAAATCAGATAGAAAAACAAAAAACCACAACTTCTTAGTTAGTGGTTTTTTGTTTTATTTAGTATAATATAATCATCTTATAAATCTATAATTAATATGAATTTTCACATTATCACAATTTTTCCGGAAATATTCAAATCATACTTTTCTGAAAGTATCCTTGGGCGAGCGCAAAAAGAAAATATCATAAAGATAAAAATCTATGATTTGCGCCAATGGGCAAATGACAAACGTAGAACTATTGATGATACTCCTTATGGCGGCGGCGCCGGCATGATAATGAAAGTTGAACCGCTATATAAAGCCTTGCAATCCATCAAAACTAAAAATAAAAAAATAATTCTACTTTCAGCCAAGGGAAAAAGATGGAACCAATCTTTTGCAAAAAAATATTCAGGAATCAAAGATGTCGTCTTAATTTGCGGACGCTATGAAGGAATTGATGAGAGAATAAAAAAATTCGTTGACGAGGAAATTTCTATCGGCGACTATGTTCTTACGGGCGGAGAAATACCGGCTATGGCAATTGTTGATTCTGTCACCAGGCTATTGCCTGGCGTCCTTGGCAATGCCCAAAGTTCGATAGAGGAATCGCACTCTACGCCGGGAATTTTGGAATATCCTCAATATACCAAACCAGAAACGTTTATAGTTAAAAATAAGAAATATAAAGTCCCCAAAATACTCCTCTCTGGCCACCATCAAAAAATAAAACAATGGCGGGAGAAAAAACAAAAAAAGATATTACCACTGTAAAAAATTTAAAATAAAAAAGGCGCGTCCATTGGGTGCGCCTTTTCTTTTTTTTAGATTACTGGCGGAAAATTATTTTTTATAAACTCCGCCAAATCACAAGATAACTTTTTGCCTTCTTCTTCTCCTCCTTTAGTTCTAAAATGTCTCGCTATCTCAATCTGGATGGCGTCGATTCCGAATTCTTCCGAATAACGGCAGACTGTAAATCCGCCATTATAATGGCTACAATTTTTATCAGGAGTATCTTCTTCTGGCAAAAAAACCCGATAACCTCTTTCTCTTAAAAATACTGCCAACTTAAAATCGATGTCAGTTTTAACCGTAGCGCGATTCTTGGTACCGAGAATAATATCAAATTCTTCCGCAAACGGCTGCCGGCTGAATCCATGCAAATCCAAAAGAAGAGGGCTGGCATCAGATTCTCTTATCATTCTAATAAAAGAAAAAATCGCTTCATGATAAGAATGATGCGAAGAGACCAACTTATTGTCAACTTCAGGAAGACGATTATAATCCACTAAAAACCGGGGAAATAAACCGCGTATCGCATAAACTCCAGCTTCCGCTAAAACATCTTTGGCAATCCGCCAAACATATTTATCGCTGCCGAATTCAACCGTCTTTCTCTCTGGCCAAAATCCAAAAAAATCTCCGGGCGACAAACCATCATGAGAAATCGTTATAATAACATTAGCATCTCCCATTGGCTCAAAAATCAAAACTTGATTTTCAGAAAAAACTCTGTAGCCGATACCTGTTTCAAAGAACATTTTTTCCTCCCCATTTTAAATTATCTCCCAGCTCTCTCCGTCTCTTTTTAATTTCCCTTCCAAAACAAACCCTGAGGCCTTTTTATGACCTCCTCCTCCTAGAGCTACAGCCAGTGCGGAAACATCTGCACTGGAGTGAGCGCTGCGCAAACTTCCTTTTAAACGCCCGTCCTCTATCTCTCGCAAAAACAATACTCCATTCACGCCGTAAAGATTGCTTAAAAATCCAGAGATAGAATCAAAAATATCATCATTGCCCCCATTTTTTTCAACTTCATCCAGAGTCAAAACAGAAAAAGCAAAATTATATTTTTTGTTTATTTTCAAACCGCTCAGGGCCATTCCCCATAACTTCATCGCTGCCAAACTTTTATTATGCACTGTATTTTTAACTATCTGCGGAAATTTAGCACCGTGAAGAAGCATTTCGGAAGCAATACTCATTGTTTCCTCGGATGTCATCGGATAAAGAAAGTTTCCCGAATCAGTCAAAATTCCTGTCAAAAGACAATTAGCGATATTTTTTGTTATCTTAATCTTGTTGGCTTTAAAAAAATAATATAAAATTTCTGCTGTTGCTGCTGCTTCTGATTTTCTTATTTCCAAATCAGAATATTTTTTTATCATTGGATGATGATCAAATTCAATCACAAATTGTCCCGCCTGTCTTTTTTCTATCTCTTCAGCCAAACCCGTCCTTTCCAAGCTGCCGCAGTCAAGAGTAATAATTAAATCAAAATCATGAAAATTTAACTTTTTATTTTCGCCGGAAATTTTAAAAATATTTTCAAAAATAATTTTTTCTATGTGCGGCAAAAAAGAAAAATGATTGATCGGCTGTCCCTGACAAAAAGCCGTATATTTCTTGCCGTAATTTTCAAATAAATCAATCATAGCACAAAGCGAAGCAACCGCATCTCCATCCGGACGTTCGTGCGCCACCAAAAGAATATTTTTTGCTTTGCTGATTTTTCCAAAGGCTTCTTTAAATTTTTCCTTCATCTCTATCCCCATGAAATTTTTAATATTTAAATAAGAATATATTAGTATAACAAAAAAGAACCCAGAAAGCAATAATAGCTATGGGCTCTAATTTTATCTATTTTTTTAATTTTTTATTAATTGCTTTCTTTAATTTTTTCTATCAAATCCTCAATGGCGCTCGCTTTGGCCTCAGTATCATCAATTTCCCATTGGAAATGAGGAATTCTTCGCAAACGTGTTTTTTTTCTTAAAACTTGAGCGAAAACTCCTGATTTTTGCCGAAGATTTTTCAAAGCTGTACCGGCTAAATTATGAGGTAAAACAGAAATTCCAATTTTGGCAAAATTGAAATCCGGAGAACATTCAACAAAACTTATGGTAATCAAACCATTTTCCAAACAAGCCTCTCTATTTATTGAATCGGCTAATTCTCTTTTTATCAATTCATTTACTTGCTCTGGTTTAGACATAAAAATTTTATATTTGCCCTTTTGTTTCCTCTAATTTGAAAAAAACTAAAATATCACCCTCTTTTATCACCGGCTTACCCGCGTATTGTAACCCGCATTCCTGATTCTCCTCAACCGAATTAACATCTTGTTTGTTTAATTGCAGTTTTGTTACTTTTCCTTTTTCAATTATTTCACCATCGCGAGTTATTTCCACTAAACTATCTGACTCTATTTTTCCGTCCAAAACTTTACCGCCAATAATCTGTTCACTGTCCTTTGTTCGAAAAACTGTCAGCACTTTCAACCTGCCCAAATCCACTCGCTTCATCTCCATCTCAACAAGTTTTTGCATTTCCTCTTTTATATAATTAATTAAATCGTAAATTATAGTAAATACCTTCACCTTTGCTCCCTTTTCTCTAATTAAATTTTCTATCGCCGGAGTAATTTTTACATTAAAGCCAATTACTTGAGCATCGCTATCTTCTGCTTTTTTTATATCCCCCTCGGTGATATTCCCCAGACCTTTGCTAAGAATTTTTACCTTGATGCGATCCCCGCTTATTTTAGCCAGAGACTCTTCAATAGCTTCCGCTGAACCAAGAACATCACTTTTTATAATTAGGTTTACTTTTTTCGCCCGATCATCGCCGTTGCCTGTTTGTTGAGTGGCGCTAATATTTCCGCGTCTCGCTTTAGCTTCTAAGGAATGAACATTTTTTATCCTCTCTCCTTCCCCAACTTCTAAGACATCTCCAACAGCTGGTGATATTTTCAAACCCAAAACTCTAGCGGGAGTTGACGGTCCGGCTTTATCTATATTTTCTCCTTTATAATTTTTTAATGCCCGCACCTTGCCATAAATATTTCCATTAAAACACAAAGTATCACCTACGTGTAAAGTCCCATTTTGAATTAAGACAGTGGCTACTGGCCCTGCGCCCTTATCTATATGAGATTCAACCACTGTACCAGCCGCTGATGAATCAGGATTTGCCTTTATATTGTCCGCTTCCATTTCTGATGTCAGCAAGATCATGTCCAATAATTCCTCTACTCCTTTTCCAGTCTTAGCCGAAACTAAAGCGCAAATAGTTTTTCCTCCCCAATCTTCCGGGGTGATATTTAATTGAGTTGATAATTCTTGTTTAGTTTTATTGACATCAGCGTCTTCTTTGTCAATTTTATTTATCACCACTATAAAAGGAATCTTGGCGGCTTCAATGATTCTAAAGGCCTCAACTGTTTGCGGCTTCACTCCATCATCAGCCGCTACCACTAAGATAGCAATGTCCGCTACTCTGGCACCGCGACTACGCATAGCAGTAAAGGCTTCATGCCCGGGAGTATCAATAAAAGTAATGGTCTTGTCTTTTCTTGTCACTTGATAGGCTCCTATGTGCTGAGTTATGCCTCCCGCTTCTCCGGCCACAACGTCAGTTGTTCTAATGGCATCCAATAACTTTGTTTTTCCATGATCAACATGTCCCATTACAACAATAACTGGGGGACGGTTCTGCAAATTGCCTTTTTCCTCTCTCCCCAATATCTCACCCAGTTTCACGGTTCCGCCTTCTTGTTCTTCTGACTGGCGATCATCAAATTTTACTTCCAACCCCAAATCTGAACCAATAATAGAGGCGGTGTCGAAATCTATTTTTTCATTCATGGAAGAAAAAATTCCGTTTTTCATTAATTCTGCCAAAATTTTATTTACCGGCAATCCAGACATATCAGCAAAATCACGAACAATTATAAAATGAGGGACTGACACAATCTTTTTTTCCGGAGCTGTACCTAATTCGTTTTGTCTTTCCTCTATTTCTGATTTTTTTTGTTTTTCTAATTGGCGAATTAGATTCGGCCATTCTTTTATGATTTTTTGAGCGGTTCTATTGTCAATTTTTATAGCTTTTTGCCCAATATGAAAACCAATCTGCGGTAAAGTATCACGCAAATCCTGAGGAGTAACTTTTAAAATTCTGGCGAGTTCTGTTAAATTCATAATCTTAAAAAGGGCTTTTGGCCCAAAAAATCATTAAGAGAGTATTTATTATTTATTTAACTTTACAATATTTTTCTTAAATAGTCAACAATAATCCCATAAATAACAAGGGCGGGAATATCTCCCACCCTTGTTGTTTTTTTTAAAATTTATTTTTTCTCATCCCAATATTTTTCTGCTCTTTCCTCCATCTCAGCCAATCTAGTGTAATAATCAGGAAATTCATTCAGATGAGCTAAAGCAATTTTCCCAGTCATAAGCGGATCATCGTTAGTAACATTTGTTTTCGCATCAACTAAACCATGTTCTAATTCCACATCCATGCCCATCCGAAACTGTTCCACATTGAACCGGCTCCAATCAATTCCTAGAGATTCGCCGATTCTTTTTGCTTCTTCGCTTGTAAATTTTTTGTTTGCCATAATATTAAAATAAAAAATTAATTTAAAGTGACAAATCAGCTCTTATTGTCATTCTGAGTCCCGACGCTTCGGGACGAAGCCTGCCTGCCGGCAGGCAGGAATCCCAAAAACAACGAGCTGTTCGTAAATAATAATAACCATAACGCCACGGGATCCTTCGCTTCGCTCAGGATGACAGAATCAATTTATTCTGCTAGCTCTC
>Ga0265297_10002472_pt1 | contig 37479 bp, 32 predicted proteins | sample Munlanlwell13791_FD_192502 | JGI IMG/M metagenome (GOLD analysis project Ga0265297, IMG submission 192502) | Leachate microbial communities from a municipal landfill in Southern Ontario, Canada - Leachate well 137-91 | ecosystem: Engineered > Solid waste > Landfill > Unclassified | place...
GAACAAATACCACACCGGTTGCCTCTGTTGCACTAGTAAAATCAACAAGAACAATAACCTATTCTATTGATTGTGATCAATTTAGTGATGCTACATCGAAAGCAAAATGTAAAGAAGACATCAATTCAACTTCTGCAATTGTAGAAACGATCACTTACTAAAATAATGAAACGATTAACTCACAATGGTTTTACTCTTGTTGAGCTGATCTTCGTTATCGTCATTATTGGAGTTCTCGCAGGTGTGGCAATCCCCAAATTTGCCAACCTCGCCGACAACTCCAAAAGTACTTCCGAACTTGCTACTGCGTCATCAGTCCAAAGCGCACTGGATGCCATTCACGGCGAATGGATCACCAATACGTGCGATTTTGACTGGGGAAACGGGCAAAATAGTGCACCCACGGCAAACCCACTTAATACTGCTGGTTATCCTACAGCCCTTGGGTCAAGCACCGATACGCCACTCAATTACCTTCTTAAAAATACTGAAAACGGAGATTGGGTACAAGTAGGGAGCAAATACTATGGTCCTGCAACGAAAAACGGGACAAGCACCAAAGACCGCAATATCGCTCATAAGCCTGAAGGAAACGATTATTGGGAATACAATGCGACAGCAGGAACGTTTAACCTGATCGAGCCATAAAAATATGAAAATATCTGCACTGTTTGCATTATTCTTCTTATACGCTGTTTCTGTGTATGCTGCATGTTCTGATTTTCACAGCGGCGGCAGCTGCACATCCCCTTGTATTTGGTCAGCGGGAAGCTGTAAAGACCCCCCCAACACGGCACCGACGAATATTTCTCTGAGCCCCTCGTCGGTAGCAGAGAACTCAGCCTCCGGTACTGCCGTCGGGACGTTCACGACGACCGATACGGCCGGAAATACTCATACGTACACCCTCGTTTCCGGTACCGGAAGTACGGACAATGCCTCGTTTACCATCAGCGGTAATCAGCTTCTCACAAATGCCGTCTTCAATTACGAAGTTAAAACCAGCTACTCCATCCGTGTCCGCTCTACCGATCAGGGGGGGCTTTTCTTTGACAAAATTTTCACCGTCTCGGTCACCAATGTGAATGAAGCCCCGACCATTACCGCCCCCAACAACGGAAATGCCTATTCGGCGAATGTGCCTGAAAATACCACAGCTGTCGCCGATGTCGATGCAACAAACCCCGACACCGGACAAACGCTCATCTACAGCCTCAGCGGTACAGATGCTTCCAAATTTACGATCAATTCTACTACCGGAATTGTCACTTTTACGACAGCACCCAATTATGAAAATCCGACCGATAGCGGCGGAGACAATGTCTATAACGTTACGGTCACCGTCAGTGACAACGGCACCCCTATTTTAACCGATATTCAAAATTTTACCATTACGGTCACCGATATAAATGAACTTCCGATTGCCGAATACCGAATGGATGAACTTTCCTGGAATGGGACAAGCAATGAGGTTAAAGACAATATCGGAACCTATAATAGCACAGCCGCAAGTCTCTCATCTACCAAACCCACCACCGCAAACATCTCTCCTGCTATCAACAGTGATCCCGGGACCTGTCGATACGGTGTCTTTAACCGCACCAATAAAGATTACATTGCGCTTCCATCTAGTTTTCCAAATCTCGGAACTGCCGGTAGTTTCAGTATCACTGCATGGATTAAAACAACCAATAATTCCTTAGGCGGTCAACGGATTTTTATCGATGATGAACAAATAGCTTCTGGGGCAAAAGGGTATGGATTCAGTCTAGGAGACGGAGGAACAGGTAAGCTCCGTTTTTTCTCCCGAGGAACACCTTCAGCATTAATTCTGGATACTTCCAATGTAATTGCAAACAATACCTGGTATTTTGTTGCCACAGTCGCTGATATCCCAAACAAACGCAAATGGATTTATGTCTATAACGCAGCAGGAACTCAATTATCTGCTGTAAATTCAACCTGGACAGAAACAAGCTTTGGATCGGACAATGGAATAGCTTCCATCGGAGGAGAAACAAATTCAGCGGGTGAAAATAATAATAATTTTGGATATTCTGGTACTATTGACGAAGTTCGTGTCTATCAATCTGCTTTAAACACTTCTCAACTGGATCAGATACGTCAAGAAATTCATGCTTGCGGAAGTACTACACCAACATGCACCAGCTTCCAATACGATCTCTACCATACAACTGCTCCTTCCAACAAACTGCAAACCCGCATCGCGCAGCAGTCGTTCGATCTCAATGTCTCGGTTGCGTGTACCAGCGGGTCCGACCCGATACCGGATCGGCAAATCAAAAAAATCTATGCCGTCACAGGCACTTGTCCTGCCGCTACGACGGGATTGCCGGTTCTTTGGAACAGCAGCGCCGATATCAATAATACCGCCAAAACGATTACCCTCTCAGGGCTCAACAGCCTCAAAGCCTATTCGAATATCAAGCTGATGCTCGAAACCAATGTCAGCGAACTCAACTGCTCTACCGATACGTTTGCCATCCGCCCTCCATCGTACACTGTCAGTTCTCCCTCTTCGCCGATCAAAGCAGCTGACTTCACTTTGACTATTGCAGCGGCATCCAGCGGCAGCGGATACAACGCAACGGCAAGTGTCAATACGGGTCTTCAAACGCTCAATCCAAACTGCCCCGTCTCAAGCGGATTTGTAAAATCAAATTTAGGTGCAGCAGAGCCCCTCTCCATCACGTTTCAAAACGACATCAACGTCTCGGCGATGAAAGCGATAGAGGTGGGAGCCATCAATCTGAACATCAAAGATGCAACATGGACCGCTATCGATCAGCCGAACGAGTGTATCAGCGACAGCAATGCGACGATAGCAAACGCGCAAGGTCTGTTTGGATGTAATATTGAGAGCAATCTCTCATTAGTGATCATTCCCAATAATTTTGAGGTAAACAGTACGCTGACCAATGCGAACGGCGGAATGTTCACCTATCTATCCAATGACCTGAATATGTCGGCACAGCTTGCTCTGAACATTACGGCAAAAAATAGCGAAGGCAATACGACACGAAATTACGACAAAGGGTGTTATGCCAAAAGTACGACACTCACGCTTCCCCATTCCACCATCCCCTCACCCCTCACCAAAATTTTCTATGCCGAAAGCCTCAGTGGCATTACAAGCAATGTCCCCAAAAATAATGATATGAATCTCACCAATGTGAACAATACCATTTTTACTCAGGGGGCTGCACCGCTGACGATGAGCCTTAACTTCGACCGCAACAGCTCCCAGCCGCTCAATCCGTTTGATTTTAACATCACTTCCGTCAACGTCATCGATACCGATGGGGCAAGTGGCATCGGGACACCGTTAGGCAATGCTACCTTTGTCTATGGCCGTGTACGGGCATATGATGTTACCACCAACGAAGCTTCCGTTCCCAACCCGATCGAATTTGAAGTATACAGCACTACCTCCAGCGGATACGTGAGCGGTATGCCTCAAAATGTTCTCAAATGGTATCGTAACCTCAATCACGATACTGCCGTGGCAGGCAATGTCATTCAAGGAAGCTTTATCGCCGGGGCTACCGATCCTGCCGTCGATGTTTCTGATGTACCGGGAGATGGGATACAGCGCATCATTATCAGCTCGTCCGTTGATAAAACCGTCCATCTCGATATTTCTTCATGGTTATGGTATTCTCCTAAATATGATTATCTTTACACCGGAGGATGCACTCAACATCCTTGCTTCAACTACGATTATACGGATAGTTCCACGGGGCTAAAAGGGGTCAACAGCGGCACTTTCGACGGAACCGATTTTCAGATAACACCGGCTAAAAATATCACCAAAAAAGGGATAAAACTCTTTCGATGAGAAAAGCACTCACCCTTATAGAACTGATATTATCGATGGTAATCATCGGAATCGTCTTTACTGTCATACCGCGCTTAGTCATGTCAATGAACCAAAGCACCCAAGTGACAATGAAAGAAGAGGCAATGTACAACGCTATGACACAAATGGGAGGGATCATCAATCTCCCGTGGGATAATGGCAATACCCAAGAGCCACAGATTCTCAATGTGACCAACGGAGTCACGGCTTATGATTGCAATAGCACAAGCGGCTACCGTATCGGCGGATTTATAGGAGGGCGTAACTGCATCGCAACCGCCCTTAATGCCTCTACCATCATCGGAAAAGAAGATACTGAATACAACGATATTGATGATTATCATGATACCAATATCACCGCCGATAAAAATTGCTCTGGCGTGCTAAAAGGGCTTTATAAAATTGGTACAACGATAACCTACGTCGATGACCCCGCTACAACAGGAAATACGACTCTCAATACTGTTGCCAAAGCACCAAATCAATCTTCCAATACCAAGCGAGTATTGGTTCGTGTCGGATACGGACCGGATAGTAAACTCAGCGGTTGTATCACTTCCCTCGAATATCATTCGTTTAACATTGGTCATATCCAAATCAATTCACGGCCTTGGAACTGATAATGCGCCGTGGCTACACCCTCATCGAAATCATCATCACCGTCGCCATTACAGGAATACTCTCAGTCGGAATGTTCAAGGCATTTGAAGCAATCACGCTGCGCTCCGAAAAGGCAAAAATTCTTGCTACCCTCTCAATTGATTCGCAAAGCGCACTCGATCAAATCAGCATCCTCCTCTATAACCGTCTCCCCACGTCGGTAGAGGGATGTACTCTCTCAGGAGGATGTGTTCCTCTCGATCAATCGACCGATAAAACCATTTTGACCTGGTATGGACTTGCCAGTGAGAGTTATAAAGCAGGAGATTACAGCGCGTTTGTGGATATGAATCGCTCCGATTATGCAACCAAAACACTCTATACCCCCAATACTGATTTATCCGCAGTATTAGTCACTGAACAAAATAAATGGGGAAATTTGTTTACGATCGGAGATATGGGACTGATTTTTTCAAGCTCTTTTGATCAAGGAGACAATTATACGTATACCATTGCCAATAATGCACTCAATACCATTACTATTACCAACCCTCAATCTGATATGAATATCTCCGAAAAATATAACCTTGTTGATTCAGCGTATGCTGTTGCACGAAAAGCTGAAGTGGCTTCATGTGCCAATATCCCAAGCGGTCTTGACGACAATGCCCTTTTACTCTTTTACGATTATCGTCCATGGAAAGGGGAAAACTATTGCGCTAATGCAAAAGTGAGTATCCTCGCCATCCAAGTAAATGCGTTTCGCGCCCAAACGATCAACGGAACAATCCGTCTTTCACTCGATATGAACCGAACCGTACGCGGAGGCAATCCGGTACGTCTATCCAAACAAAAGGTGGTGTTCTGATGCGTCACGCGTTCGGTTTGCCTCAAGTATTGCTCATCATCCTCTTTATCGGAGGGATCGTCAGTGTCACCATGCGCTATGCGAGTTTAGGAGCAAAACATTATGCCGACAGTTACACCCGTGAGCAAGCCGAACTGTTTATGCAAAGTGCAACCGAGGCGGCACTGTTGCAAATTAGCGGTCATAACCGAACGACTCAAGGGTGTTTAAATAATTTTAATATCACCTCTTCGGATAATCGATTTACCGCTCAAATCACAGTAGAAAAATACTATTTAGCCGATGGAACTTCATGCGGGGGGGCTTTAAGCGAACCTCTACAAACCGAAGAATCCAATGGAATGATCAGTATTCGCACTGTTGTGGATTCCAATAATAGTCATCCAAAAAATCTTCATCCTGTCCGTCTGGAGAGAAGGAGCCTGCAGCGCCCATGAGACATGCTTTTTCATTGATCGAACTTATCTTTGTCATTGTATTGATTGGTGTAATCAGCGGTATCGGTTTTTACATGAGCCGCCCAGATTATGCCCGTCAAGATGCACAATATACCCTTCTAAAACTCAAAGAGGCACGCTATCGTGCGATCGGGTATGACGCACTTGATAGCTCGGGATGTGTCACACTGACCAAAGCCGCACTTTCCAATAGTGATGAAGCTCCTAGGCATGAAATCAAAAATGAACCTGTTATTACGTATACCCAAAATCCAGCAATCACGACAATCTGTTTTGACTCTCTAGGACGTCCTCATGACGGGCATTCGATCGCATTAGCCACCCTCATACAGACAGAATTGACTATTATGTTCCAAAACAGCGATAAAAATAGCACCATTCGTGTTTTTCCGCAATCGGGTTATGCTATAATCCCCTGCACTAACTAACTTTATTTTTTAATTTTACCGATATAGTGCATGAATAAAAATGGGATAAGCGGGGCAATGGAACACCAAAAAAATCTTTATCTCGAACATGATCGGCTGCGTACCTACCAAGAGAGCGGATTTGAAGAGTGTGTACCGCGTGAACTCAAATCGCTTCCTTCAGGTGCCATCGTACCTCTTTCATTGCTTACTATTCACACCCTAAAACTCTCAAGCCGCCTCAGTGATGAAGAGCTCAGACTCCAAGTCGAAATTCGAATGTTTGAAGAGGGTAACCTCAATAGCGACGAAGAATACACGATTGATTTTATCCGGCATCACATGAGCAGCAATGATGACGCCCTCATCGAAGTATTTGCCCTCTCTCATTCTAAAGCACGTGATTATTTTACTGAAGTACTTACCAAAACCGGGGCAATTGATATTATCACCCCTGCCTTTATGGTCTACGGATCACTGTATAACACTCTCCCAAAAGGGAATGATCTTTTCATCTATTTGGGAGAAGAAGAGTCGTATGGTGTTATCTATCAAGAGGGTCGATATATCGCTCACCGAGGTATCGAAACCCTTACGTCGATTGCCGTCGAAACGGGTTTAGATCTTCCAAAATTAATACATTATCTTCATACTAAAGGGCTTGTTGAAGAGAATTACCTCCCCGAAGAACTCAATAAATTCATCCTTATTCAAGAGAGAGTTGCTAAAAATATTGAACGTCTCGTTCATACGATCAACCATAAGCGAGGGCTCTTTGGTCTCACGGGGATTGATCACGTTTATCTTGATTTCAAGGGAGAGAGTATCCCTGGATTGGATGTTGTTTTTAGTGCTTACGGCATTCCAGATACTAAAATCATTCCCCTTGCTCTTCCCGGCATACCCCCGGCACAACTCCATGAAACGCTATGTGCTTCTTATCTTTTAGACGTCCAAGCACCTCTAAATCTCTCCCCGTTTACACGAAAAGCTCCATGGTATCATAGAGAGAGCGGAAAGTTTTTGGCGCTAGGAGGAGGGGCATTGCTCATCGTTTTGATGACATCTTTATCTGTAGCGTGGATGATCTCCTCAGAGGAAACGCGTAACGAAGAGCTCACCATGAAACTCGAAATCTTGCGCCAAGAGACCACAACTCTCTCCGCAACACTGAAAAAAAACCGTACGCTTTTAGAGAAACAGCAAAGCAAGAGTCGTGTATTGCAAGAAGAAATAGCCCTCTATCATGCTGCTGAAGAGACAGCCGCATTAATCGACGATATGCATATAAAACGACAGCAATTTTTACTCGATACAACCTCTGAGCTTGGAAAATACCGCTTGGGGGCAATACTAATGGAGCAAAACAGCTCAAAACAGATGAGCCTTCATGTCGTTGCCGACTATCGCAAACGTGATGATATTGCCAAATTGATGAGCGGATTGTATGCGCGAGGATACCAAGATGTCCAAACACGCGAGATCAAACTGGATGATAATACAACCTATAGCAGTCTTGTGAAGGTAACCCGATGAGTGAATTCGAAAATCAACTCAGCAATCTCGATGAACAGCTCCTGAGTTATGAGCCAAAAATTCGCTGGATGCTTTATGCGGCAACGGCTTTGGGCATTTTAGTAATGGGATGGATGTTCTATCTCTCAGATGCGCTGGATGAACAAAACGCATTGGAAGAGCAAAATAGTGCCTTAGTGCATCAGATCGCCGAAAACTCTCCCGAAGCATACCGTACCAAAATTTCCAAAAGCGCAACGGATATTATCGCGGAAGAACAGCGCAGCGTTGTACTTGAAAATGAAAAACAAGCTCTGCTTTTCCAAATGTCCGCTACACAAGGGCTCATCTTCGACAATCGCCACTACGCTCATATGCTTGATCTATTACTGGAACGATCTGTCAGACTGGGACTTAAAATCGAGCTGATGGAGTCGGAGGATACCGATAAAATATTCTTCGGAAAAATCAAGCAATTCAAAAAACTTACCGTAACAGGGACAGGGAGTTTTCCCGCCATTGCCGATTATCTTAGCTTCATCGAATCGCAGAACACCCTGGTTCAGATAGAAAGTGTTCAAATCCGATCCGATGAGGTCAAACCCCGTTTCGTAGCCGTGATCCTCTATATGGGGGTCGCATTATGAATAAACTGACGGCGTGGATCATTTTATGCTTATGCTTCTCGTATCTGGCTTACGGACAGATGTACGATCCGTTTCGTAAAACTGCCAAACCCAATACGGCATCAAGATCAGGACTTTTGCCTCCTCCGCCTATGATGAGGGGGGCAATACCGGAGATTCCACCAACCGTGGTAAGTGCCGTCATGAATAATAAAGCATTTATCAACGGAGCATGGTACCGCGTCGGCGATCGGGTCAACAACCAAGAAGTCACCTATATCCAAAATAATTTCGTCGGGCTCAAAGAAGCAAATCGACTCACTATGATCGCTGTCGGCGGAGCACGCCGCGTACTCGGCACTAAGGAAGTTCCATGAAAAAAATTGTATCCCTTTTACTCCTCTTACTGACATTAGCAAATGCTCAAGAGTGTGACAGCAAACGTTTCAGTCTCAATGCCTATCAAAATCGAGGCTCTGCCCTGACCTTAATGGATCTATTGCGCGACGTCGCCCAAACCTGTCATATTAGTGTTGTGTTCGAAGATAAAAGTGCAAAAGAGAAGCTTTCTCAGCCACTGGATATGGTTAATATCAGCGATTATACCCTTCCTGAACTCTTAACCTTTATCTTTGATGAACATAACCTTTTTTATACTTATGATAAAGCCCAAGGAGTGATTCGTGTCTCGTATGTCAAGACAGTGAATTTTAATATTGACTATATCAATATGCATGAGCTGACCACAACTTCCTCCAAATCTATTACTGTGGGACCGGGAGCTAGTACAAGTGCAAACTCCTCTGGTAGCGGGACGACAGGCGGCACAAGCAGCGGTACCGGTTCATCCTCGGGAATGGGCTCTCAAGGTAGCGGTTCCAATACCGACTATACCAATGTGCGGGCTACCTCTACCTTTACCTTTTGGGACCAGCTGCATGATAATATTCAGCAAATTTTACAAGTCGATGATGAGTACAACGAAGCAATCAATAAAACCCTCGTCAATCGTGATGCAACCGTAGTCACCGTTTCAGGAACCAAGCGCCAAGTCGACTCGGTCAAACGTTATTTGGACAAACTTGAATCGCGGATGCACTCTCAGGTGATGATCGAAGCATACTTAATCGAGCTCACATACAGTGATTACAACACAACAGGCGTAAACTGGAGTAATTTTGCCCTTTCTCTCAGTGGAAACTATGCTGCAAGTATTAACAATATCGGTGCAGCCAGCCCTGTTTATTCTTTTGGCATGAATTTTGATCCCTTGGGAATGATCGATTTCTTGAGTCGTTATGGCGATGTTGAAGTTCTCTCCAATCCCAAAGTATTGACGCTCAGTAATCAACCCGCTGTTATCAATGTCGGAAAACAGCTCAGCTATCTCTACTCCAGCGGCTCGATCACTACCACCCCACTCGGGGGACCTGCCGCCGCAACTACCAATACGATGGGTTCCGTATTCGTCGGCCTCACTCTCAATATCATCCCCGAAGTGACGGATGACGGATATATCATCATGCGGATTAATCCGGTATCGAGCGAGCTGCTTGGAGAAGATAGCAACGCATCCAATTTCGACGGCTCGAATGTTGTGAGCAGCAATCGAACGATGCCCCCTGATACCAGGGTCAAACAAATGACTTCGATTGTCAAAGTGAAAGATTCGCAAAAAGTACTTATCGGTGGTCTGATCGAGAAAAAAACATATAATTACGATAATAAAGTTCCCGTTTTGGGAGATATTCCATTTTTGGGAAGACTCTTTCACGGGTCAAAATCATCAACGCGTAAAAGTGAACTTTTCATCTTGATCACCCCGACACTGATCAAAAAAGATGTATTCCCCTCTATCGATGATGCCATTTTGAAACGACTTAACTGAGATGTCTAAATGGCTAGAAGCAGCAAATAGGTTCGAAGAGCGCCGAGATAGCAATGATTATTTTGAGGTACAAGGCTCACTTGGAGCCATTGAGAAAATTAAAACCCTCCTTGACGGAACATTTCATCAACTTATTTTTCTTCTTGGTGAACCAGGAAGCGGGAAAAGTTTTTTGTTGTATCACCTCAAAACAATATGGGAAGAAGAGCGGGACATTTTACTTATCGAAACTCCTTTTCTCACCCCTTTAGATCTGTTAAAAAAACTGTTGAACCATAAAGGTATCCCCGTTGAGGATACGGATTTCGAACGACTTCGCTTGATGGCAACTGAACTGTACGCCAACAGTAATGACCTGATAATGATCGATGAAGCTCAACTGCTCAGCTCCGAGATGAGAGAGTTTATCCGTATTCTCAGCGACTCCAAAGCATTTTGGTTTATCCTTGCAATGCACCGAAGTGAAGGAGAGGCGATCTTGCGGGCTCCTCATTTCAAAAGTCGTCCACATCGGATTATTGATCTCTCTGCGATTAATCCAATCGAGGGAAGAAACTATATCCATCGCGAATTGATGCGGATAGAATTCTCTGAAATTATTGATGAATTGACCCCCAAACTCATTACAAAAGCACATCAAATCAGCCAAGGAAATTTTCGCAATTTCAAAAAGATTTTTTACCATTTGTTCCACTTGCTTCACTACGCCAATACCCACAACAAAACAAAATACTTACGTCCCTCATCTTGTATGATAACTATGGCGGCAATGAGTGCGGAGCTTCTCGATGATTGATAATTTTGATAATCTTGTAGCACGTTGCAACGGCTTACGACGGAAACGGATGATCCGTCTTTCTTTTTTCATCTCAGGAGGCTTCATCCTTATCATCATGATGGCAGTTCTCTACATTCAATCGACAGCGCCAATAGTATCGAAAAGTCCGAAAAAATCACTCTCGACCATCACCCCTAAAAACAATCCTTCACCTATACGTTCGACATCGACTCTCCAATCACAACAAGCAGTGCAACAATCATCTGAATACTCTTTGCCGGTTCGAGATATCTCCAAATCTCGAGCATTTGTTGTCCAACTCACCTCCAGTAAATCATTCTATGACATCAATGCATCACGTCATAAAATACCGCCTAAATACCAGTCTAGTTTAGCTATTTATGCTATCAACGGATTTTATACCTTACGTTATATTGATATTTATGATCATGCATCACTGCCTCAGATCATCCAATATTTTAAATCGCTCGGCTTTACAGCACCCACTGCGCATAAATACAATCCGGAACGTATCGCAATTTCAGAAAATAATGTCCCTAAATTAAATTCAATACCACCCTCAACTGCACCGATTTCAAATGAGATACCGATACCGGTCACTCCTCCTGCAACCGTTTTCGCAACACCCGCCAAAAGTGTATCCGGCAATCATCTTTTCAGCGTTCAGACGTCTGCCAAAAATACAATGGCAGATCTTATCAATGCCTATAGCTCAAATCCAAAATACGAAACCGCATTAGCCATTACTCGCGACTTCTACACACAAGAAAACTATGTAGATTCTGCCATTTGGGCAAAAAAAGCCAATCAAATGAATCGCGAAGGGGAAGAAGCGTGGCTATTATATGCCAAGTCGTATTATGCTCAAGGGCGTAAAAATGAAGCAATCGGTGTTTTAGAGCTCTATATGAACTACAAAGATTCCAAAGCGGCATCCGAATTGCTCCGCACATGGAAACAAACCCCCGCAAATTAAGGAGAAGAGGATGATTCGTCAACAGGTTCGATTAGGAGACTTGCTAATTCAAGAGGGTCTCATCTCTCAAGAACAACTCGAATATGCCCTCCAATCACAAAAAGATTCCGGATTTTCAAAAAAACTCGGAGAAGTACTCGTCGATGAAGGGATGATCTCGCACAAAGAGATGGCGCTTCTCCTCTCTAAACAGCTTAAAATAGACTTTGTCGACCTCTTCGGCGAAAAAATAGATTTCAATGCTTTGTCAAAATTCTCTATGCCTCTACTTACAGCAGCCAAAGCAATTCCCTTCAAAGAAGATGAGGATTACGTCTACGTTGCGACCTCCGATCCGCTCAATTTCGACGCTCTTGAATCACTTGAACGTAATATTGCAACCAAACCGCTCAAAGTCTACCTATCAATGAGCGAAGATATCACTCATATTTTTCAACGTCTGGAGATCATCAAAAAAACCCAAACCATTGCCGCAGAAGTAAAGAAGGAGATAAATAACGAAGGGTCAAAAGGGGCAGAAGGAGATGCAAGTGCGGTCATGCAGCTCATAAGCCTCATTATCAAAGATGCAATACTGCGTCGTGCCAGTGACCTGCACATCGAGCCGGAACTCAGATCCATGTCAGTACGCACCCGCGTAGACGGAATTTTGCAAGAAACTTTTGTCTTTGATCTTGATATCTACACCGCTTTGAATTCACGTATCAAACTCCTGGGAAATCTCGATATTTCCGAACGGCGTAAAGCGCAAGACGGCCGTTTCAGTCTCGACGTTTCGGGGGGAAAATATGATTTTCGTCTCTCGACCACTCCGACGATGTTCGGCGAATCCATTGTTATGCGGATACTCGATCAACAAAAAATTCTTTTAAAACTTCATGAACTCGGCTTTGAAGGTAGAAATTTGGAAAAATTTAACGAAATTATCCATGCCCCCTTCGGGATCGTCCTCATCACGGGTCCCACCGGAAGCGGAAAAACCACCACCCTCTATGCCGCACTCAATGAGGTCAAAAGCATTGAGAATAAAGTGCTCACAATCGAAGATCCGATCGAATACCAACTCCCCCTTGTCCAACAAGTACAAGTCAATGAACGGATAGGATTTGGATTTCTAGAAGCGCTTAAATCGTTCTTACGTCAAGACCCTGATATTATCCTCGTCGGTGAAATTCGTGATTTTGAAACTCTCAATTCAGCAGCACAGGCTTCTCTCACGGGGCACCTCGTATTTTCGACGCTGCATACGAATGATGCAGCCAGTGCAATCGGACGGATGATACAGATGGGATTACAGTCGTACCTAATCGCCGATTCCTTGGTTGGAATTGTTGCTCAACGTCTGGTACGTAAAATTTGTACCGAATGTAAAAGTGAAACCAAGCCGCACAGAAATGTATTACGCAAAGTGGAGCGATGGATCGGTGAAGATGCTAAATTTTATGCCGGTAAAGGGTGCTCTAAATGTTCCTATACAGGATATTTCGGACGATTACTCATTTCAGAAATTCTTGTGGTGAATGAAAAAATTGCAAAAATGGTTGCCGAAGAATCTTCCAAATACGACATTGCCCGCTATGCCCAAGAGAATGAAGGATTCGAGCCAATGATCGTGGATGGACTTAGCAAAGTATTGCGCGGGATCACAACCCTCGATGAAATACTACGTGTGACCAAGGAGCAGTAAGTGAAATTTTTTCGGGTGCGTTACAAACAGGCAAAAAAACACTCTTCAATCACCCTTGAAGCAGCACATAAAGCCGAAGCACTTAAACTATTTCGCACTAAAAATCTAGGGGTTCCTTTAGAAGTTCAAGAGGTATCAGAGCCTTTAGAGATGAAAATCGAACGGTTTAAAAAACGTTTTACCAGCCCGATTCAAAACCGCCGCGTAAAAGATGAACCGTATATTGCTTTTTTGGATCAACTCTCTACCATGCTTGATGCCGGTATGCCGATCAACACCTGTTTGGCGGAAAGTATCAGTGATACCCACGACCCAATGATACGCTCTATCTTTGCCGAAGTCCTCCGTGATATTGAAAGCGGTCAAAGCCTCAGTCGTTCCGTTGCCGGATTTCAGCGTCAAATTGGGACCCTTTCCCTTTCGATGTTTGAGCTAGGAGAGCAAACTGGAACACTCAGTAACGCCATTGCCAAACTCTCGATGATTTTGCAACAGATTCATGAAAACCGCCAAAAACTCAAAAAAGCAACCCGCTATCCTCTTTTTATTCTGATTGCTATGAGTATAGCATTTACTGTCGTTATCACATTCGTCGTACCGCAGTTTCAATCCTTCTTTGAGCAATCAGGAATGGAACTCCCTTTTCCGACCAAATTGCTCTTATGGACAGAACACGCAATCCGAACGTATGGCCCTTATATTTTAACGGGATCAATCATACTGGCAACAACGTTTAGTATCGCGTATTCCAAATATCCCTCACTTCGCCTCAAAGCCGATCAATCTATGCTCAAAATCTATATCGTCGGTAAAGTGACCTATTATGCGATGATCGGCCGTTTTATCTATCTCTTCAACGTCCTTACCGAAGCGGGCATCCCGATGATAGAATCATTACAGATTGCGATGGGAGTTGTCGACAATGACTATATCCGACAAGAACTCAAAAAAATTCCGACCGCCATTGAAGATGGTCGATCATTGGCACAAGGATTTGCTGAAAGTGCTCAATTTGAGGGAATGATTTTACAAATGATTAAAGCCGGAGAGAGCAGTGGATCATTAGGGGTCATGCTGGGTAAAGTCAATCGGGTGTATAATAACCGTTATACTTATATCGTCGACAACGTCGCTACCCTCATCGAACCAATACTCATTGCGGCAATAGCCGGATTTGTTTTGGTACTGGCGTTGGGTATTTTTATGCCGATGTGGTCGATGGTTGATATTGCAGGATAATCTATGGAACTCGAAACCGGAACGATCGCCGTCGCTGTTATGAGTACGATCATCCTCGCTTTTGGGCTATGGGTGATTAACAAAATTACTAATCTTTAGTCTTGTACTTCCGCTCAATTGCTTCGATGATATGTGCGGCTCCATGAGGCTGGATCAGTTCAGCGAGCTTTTCACTTTTAACACTAATATCACTACAAATTGCTTCTTTAAGTTTTTCAATCAATCCCTCACCCTGACGTTCACACCACCCTGCATTGTGATCGATCACATAACGGGCATTATGGTACTGATGATCTGCCGCCGCGCTGGGATAGGGGATAAAAAAGGTCGGTACTTTTGCCGCGCTCAGTTCCCACAGTGTACTCGCCCCCGAGCGGCTTACTGCAAAATCACTTCGCGATATAAGCTCACTAATGCGGTTGGTAAATCCATACACCTCCGCATCGATTCCCAATGCATGATAGGCATGGCGAACCCGTTCTTCCTCTTTTGCTCCACATTGATGAATAATGCTGATCCCTTTTTCCTCCAACCACGGCGCGATTTCCAAAGCCAAATCATTGATAAACTTCGCCCCCTGAGAACCGCCTAAAAAAATTACCGTTTGTACTCTATAACGAATATGAGAAGAAGTAAAATAGATTTCAGAGACAGGATAATCACAATGGTTTTCACCCTCTTCATACGAACTGTAAAATCCTGCACTGTAGGAACGCAACAGACTATTGAGTTTTCCCGTCACCGCATTTTGTTCATGTATGGTCAGAGGAACACGCAAACTAAGTGATGCAATTGCCGCAGGAGCCGCTGAAAAACCTCCGACGCTCACAACCGCATCGGCACCAAATGTGCGAATAATATCCCGTGATGAAAGCACTGCTTTAAAAATTTTCCATAATGCGACTATTTTTCCCAGCCCTTTTTTATTGACCACACCGGTCGTCTCCAAAAAATGAGTCTCTTCAAACAGCGTACTGTTCCCAAACCATTGACGATCTTGTCCCGAAGTTGAGCCGATAAAGAGGACACGATGTCCACGTTCACGAGCTGCTTGGGCTAATGAAAGAGCGATAACGAGGTGACCGCCGGTACCACCGCCGGTAAAGACAATATTCATTTTTTATCTCCGGATTGATATTTTATTTTTTTGGACAACATCAGCACCATCCCTATCCCGACAGAAGAGGCGAGCATCGCTGAACCCCCATAGCTCAAAAAGGGGACCGAAATACCTTTAATAGGGGTAAGTCCGCTGATTCCATACGCATTGATCATAAAAGCAAAGGTAATCGTCAGCCCAATCCCCAAACTAAAAAGATAATCAGTATCTTCAAGTGACCGGTTGGCAATTTTAAAAAGGCGATGCAAAAGGGCAATAAACAAAAATGTCACAACCAATACACCAATAAATCCAAACTCCTCAGCAATCCCGGCAAGGACAAAGTCGGTATGAACTTCACTCAAAAATCCAAGTTTAAAGGTTCCGTTGCCCAATCCCGTTCCCCAAACTCCGCCATTATGAATCGCATTCATAGAGTGACCGATTTGATACGCTTCTTCCATATTTTCAATCCGTAAATGCTGTGCAATCGATTCGGGAAAAAAAGCGAGGATGGTACTTTGAGCCGATGCCCACCATGAGAGGATACGGTTGATCCGATGAGGTGCCATGGCAATAAAAATGAGAAAAAACATAACCGCACCCATAATAAGGCTGAAAAAAAAGCGGAAACTGCTTCCTGCAAAAAAGAGCATAAATGCCAAAGTCAACGAGAGGACAACAACTTGTCCCAAATCATTTTGGACAACTGCGATCAAAAACATCACAAGAACAAACAAAGCGGCGTAGGGTAAAAAGCGTTTAAACTCCTCTTTAACCCCCATACCTCCATGATGACCCAATTTTCGCGAAAAACTCCATGCTAAAAAATAGACAAATCCAATTTTGAAAAACTCCACAGGTGCGATCGAAAATCCGACAATTTTAATCCATCGTTTTGCCCCGCCTACTTCACTCACCAAAAATGATGGGAGGAAAGGCATAACAACCATCAAAAAAACTCCTCCCCAAAACAGTGCCAACCCCAACTTATGAAGCCAAACATCAGGATCCAATTGGGCAATCGTCCACATCAATAAAATTGAAATAATGGCAATAAAAAGTTCACGCAGCACAAAGTGAAAATTGTTGTACTCAAGAAAGATTACCGTATACGCAGATAGAGTATACGAGCAAATAACCCCTATCGTAATCAGCGCAACAGTTAAAAGAAATAATTTTTTGTCAGGCATATTTACTTTACTTGTTTAGTGTATAATTTGCATAAGTATATCGAGCTTCGTTAAAGTGTCCATAAAACGAAAGCGGAATGAATTTTGCTTGATAATCTGAAATGCAGGGTAAAGGATACTAAAATGGGATTGAATATTTCACGAGCACATGAGCTAATGAAAGAAGCAATGGACTATCGAGCTGCGCGTCAAGACATGATTGCAAGCAACATCGCCAATGAAGATACCCCAAAGTATCGTCCTCGCGACATCCGTTTTGAAGAAGCATTGGCACAAAAAAGTGCTGAACTCTATGGTTCTAAAAGCAATACCCTTCAAATGACACAAACCTCTGCCTCTCATTTAAACGGGGGAAACAGCGGTATGAGTGAAACCAAAGCAACCACTTTTTTCCGTGATGGCCACATGGCACGCAATGATGGAAACAGTGTTGATTTGGACGTGGAAAGTTCAGAGATGGCAAAAAACTCGACGATGTTTAATGCCCTCACTGCCGCTATCAAAAAAGATTCTATGATCTTTAAAAGCGTCATCGATGCAAGCAGCAAGACATCATAAAGGATAATCAATGGCATTTTTAGACAGTTTTGATATCAGCGGTTACGGTTTATCAGCACAGCGTGTTCGTGTAAATGTCATAAGCTCCAACATTGCCAATGCCCAAACGACTCGAACTGATGAGGGTGGACCGTATCGCCGTCAAGAGGTCGTTTTTAAAGCGATTGATTTTAACAGTGTCTACAACCAAGCATTAGAGCGTCAAACCAACCAATTGGGCTATTCTGATCCGCTTAAAGAGGGATTGGCTGGACGTACCCCAAGCCCTGCAATCATGAGTGTTGTTGTGGACAAGCTGGTGCGTGATGACAAAGCACCCAATATGAAATACGATCCGTCGCATCCCGATGCGGACGCCAAAGGTTACGTTGCTTACCCCAACATTAATCCTGTCATTGAAATGGCCGATTTAGTAGAAGCAACCCGCTCTTATCAAGCCAACGTAGCAGCATTTGAAAGTGCCAAAAATATAGCAAGCGGTGCGATCAGCATCCTGCAAGGATAAGGATAAAATAGTATGACTGATATTCAAGCGATACAATCGCTCTCAACCTCCGATTTACTTAAATCAAAAAGTACGGGAAGCAGTGAGAGCAGCAAAACCAATTTTGCCCAAGAGCTTCGAAACGCTTTGGGTGATGTCAATGAGATGCAAAGGGACAGTGAACGCGCCATGAGCGATATAGCCACAGGTTCCGTCAAAGATCTTCACCAAGCTGCCATCGCTATCGATAAAGCAGAAATCAGTATGAAACTAATGCTCGAAGTACGCAATAAAGCACTGAATGCTTACAAAGAAATCACACGTACACAAATGTAACGTGTACGTTTAGTCATTAATGCAAAACTCAAACAAATCCCAGAAAATTCTTGCCCTTTTCATTGTATTGCTCCTCGGTTTTGGAATATTTCTCGTCGTCATGTTTTACACCGCCGTTCATGAGCGCGATATCCCCTCCATTTACTCCGAAGAAAACTCCAAAGCGCAACGCGGAACCATTATTAGTGCGGATGGTTTCCATATCGCTACTACCCAAAAACTTTACAAAGCGGTCGTGAATACCCGTAACATCGATCCCGATAAATCAGAACTCTTTATTCAGCTTTTTAGTATCTACAGCGGTATTGACGCAAGTGAAATTCGACAACGTCTCCATACCAGACGGGGCTCAGTGACACTTAGCTATCACATTGGTCCAAAAGAGGCAATGTACCTTAAAACCCTTGCATTTGAGCTCCGAAAACTAAAAGTTTTTATCGAATACGAACTTCCAAACGGTCAGCGTGTACTGCAAGGGCTGAATATTATCGAAAGCGGTGAAGCACGTGAATACCCCTACCAAGATTTACTAACACCCCTCATCGGGTATCCTCGCAAAATGGAAGAGGATGGCTACACACGTATTTACGGAATTAAAGGACTTGAAAAGTTTTTCGACCAAGAGCTCAATCCTCAACAAAACAAAACCCAACGCGCCATGCGTGATGTCAACGGCTATCTCATTCTCAATAAACAAAGTTCAGTCAAACCCCAAATCAATGGCTTTAGCCTCAAACTCAATATCCCTATAGCGCTTCAAGCACGGGCTGAAGCCATCACCAGCCGGATCAAAGAACAGCTTCAAGCCGATGAGATAATTGCCACCGTTATGGACGCAAAATCGGGTAAAATTCTTACCCTTGCAAGCTCAAACCGTTTTGACCCCAGCCATATTACCAAACAAGATTATCCCTCCCTCAATACCAATGCGATCGAGTATAGCTATGAACCGGGATCGGTTATCAAACCCATTATCTTTGCCCTTTTGCTGGATCGTCACCTCATAAACCCCTACGATATGGTTAACGGGCATAACGGACGCTATACGATGGGGCGTAAAACGATTGTTGACGAGCATGCATTTCACCTCATCAGTGCCGAAGATGTTATCGTCCACTCCTCCAATATTGGTATTGCACAACTCGCTCAAAAACTCAATGGAAGTGAATTCACCGAAGGACTTAGCCGTTTTGGATTTACCCATTTCAGCGGTGCCGATTTACCCTATGAAAAACGCGGTTCCATCCCAAGTTCTGGTCAGCTCAACAATTATCTTTACAAGGCAATCACCTCCTACGGCTACGGTATGCGTGCCAATGCGATGCAAATTCTCAAAGCCTATAATGCATTTAATAACAGCGGCAGAATTGTCAATCCAATGGTAGTCGATTCCCTCATCGACGATAACGGCAGAACAATGCCCATGGAAGTCATCGAACCCATCCAAGTGATTTCTCCTGCAACAGCCGAGCGGATGAAACAAATTTTAGTAAAAACCGTCAATGTGGGGACGGGAATCGGCGCAAAAACTCCAGGCATCGAAGTGGGAGGCAAAACAGGAACCGCTCACATCGCCAAAGGTGGCGGCTACATCAACAGCTATCACACCTCATTTGTCGGATTTGCCAATGACAAAAAACATGCCTATACGATTGGAATTTTTGTCATTAACCCACGAACGGTTTATTTTGCCTCTATTACGGCCGTCCCTGTTTTCAAAGCGATTGTGGATATGATGGTTGAGGAGAAATACCTTCGACCTGATCCTGCCGCTGTAGCTGCTGCTGCAGCAGAACATCCTGTTGCTCCTCTGCATTAAAAATATTTTTACATCCACACATTATCGATCAATCGCGTTGTCCCAACACGCGCTGCGACCAAAACAATCGTATCCCCTATAACAACCTCTGAGATTGCCTCAAAACGACGATTCACCACTGCAACATATTCGACTTCAAGAGGTTCTAAAATACCAAGCATAGCGTAACGTATTTCACTGCTTTTAAAATTCCCCTGCATGACCATCTTTGTTGCTTCTTTGAGAGAAGAGGAGAGCTTTAACGCTTCACTGCGTTGCACCTCATTGAGATACACATTACGACTCGAAAGAGCAAGCCCATCCTTCTCGCGCATCGTTTCCATCGCTACTATCTCAACATTCATCACTAAATTGTTTACCATTTGCGTAATCAAAGCAAGCTGTTGAGCATCTTTTTTTCCAAAATAAGCACGTGTCGGCCGGACAGCGTTTAAGAGCTTCGCAACCACCGTCAGCATACCGTCAAAATGTCCGGGACGAGAAGTTCCCTCGAGAATAAACCCACGACCATCTGGGGCCTTAATGCTCACTTCATCCTTTTCATACATGGTTTCGGGATAGAAAAGGAGATCTACGCCGCACAATTCACAGATTTTAAAATCCGCCTCCTCGCGACGCGGGTATTGACTCAAATCTTCCCCTGCCAAGAATTGCGTCGGATTCACATAAATCGATACGACTACATACCCATTATCCCTACGGGCTGAATCAATAAGGCTGCGATGTCCACTGTGCAATGCTCCCATCGTTGGAACAAAACCAATTGACTCAGATACGTGATCCAAAACTTCTCGCAATTCTTTTACGCACCGTACGATAATCATTGTTTTAGCCTCATTAGAATATAATCGCAATTATATAATACTACCACAGGAAAAACAGTGGATCATTACGAATACACCGAATTATTAAAAACATTGACAATCAAGATGCAAAACATCACGGATGTTGTCCGCCCGAAGGACATTAACACGCGTCTAGGTGAAATTACCGATTTAGAAAATTCAGATGGCTTTTGGAATGATGTCACCCAAGCCGGAGTCATCCAAAAAGAGAAAACTCAACTCGAGCGACGTCTGGGCAAATACACCAAGACCTATAATATCCTAGGTGATGCTGTGGATTTATACGAAATGGCAAAAGATGAAGCGGATGAAGAGACCATTGCATCATTATTTGAAGATGCACCAAAACTCGAAAATGAAGTTAAACTCATGGAAGTTGAAGTACTTTTGAGCGGGGAACATGACGGACACAATGCCATCGTCACCATCCATCCTGGAGCAGGGGGAACAGAGTCGCAAGACTGGGCTTCTATGCTCTTGCGAATGTACACACGCTGGGCAGAACGTCACGAATTTACAGTTGAAATGCTCGATTACCAATCCGGTGAAGAAGCAGGTATCAAAGATGCTGCCATTCTCATAAAAGGGGTAAATGTTTACGGCTATCTCAAAAATGAAAACGGTATTCACCGCCTTGTTCGTATCAGCCCGTACGATTCCGCCGCCAAACGCCACACCAGTTTTACCTCAGTCCTCGTCTCTCCGGAGCTTGACGATGATATTGATGTTGAAATCGAAGACCGTGACATTCGTATCGATACCTACCGAGCATCCGGCGCAGGCGGACAGCACGTCAACAAGACTGAATCCGCCATCCGTATCACCCACATCCCTACTGGTATCGTAGTGCAATGTCAAAACGATCGTAGCCAGCACAAAAACAAGGCTACGGCATTTAAAATGCTTAAATCCCGTATCTATGACCTTGAACTTGCTAAACAAAAAGCGGCTGTTGACGGTGTTGAAAAAAGCGAGAACGGGTGGGGGCATCAAATACGCTCCTACGTCCTCGCACCCTATCAGCAAGTCAAAGATACCCGTTCAGGAATACCCTATTCCAATATTAGTACCATTTTAGATGGTGACATCGATGAAATGATCGAGGGTGTCCTTATTGCTCTCAACCGAAAAGATGACGACTAGCAATAGCGTTCTAAAAGAGTGTGCGCTCCATGAGCCATGCTCCTACATCCAAGGAAACTCCCAAACCATCCATTACAAAGTCATTCAAGAATGCACTAAAAGTCAATGTGAAGCACTTATCTTACGTGGATGGAGACGCTTTGGTGCGATGTACTTTCGCCCCATCTGCACCGAATGTACCGCCTGTGAAAGTCTCAAAATCGACGTTGAAAATTATCTGTTTAGTAAATCAGAACGACGTATTTTACGTAAAAACAGCCATCTCACTAGCTTTATCCGCACGCCCGGTATGAGCAGTGAACATTTAGAGCTTTTTTACCGCTATCACGCCTATAAACACAAAACACGCGACTGGGATTCTCCCAAAATAGATCCAAAAAATTACCAAGCCTCTTTCGTAAACGGCCATGGAGATTTTGGATATGAAGTCCTTTATTTTGCTGAAGACAAACTCATTGCGGTTGATCTTATCGATATTTTAGAAGAGGGAATCTCCTCGCTGTATTGCTACTATGACCCCCACTACCCCAACCTCTCATTGGGTAAATATACCTTACTCGAACAAATTTCCCTAGCTAAACGCTTAGGGCTCAAATGGATTTATCTGGGGTATTACGTCAAAGGGTGCCAGAGCTTAGAATACAAAGCAAATTACCGTCCCTCGCTTGAATTACTAGGAAGACCGGAAGAAGATGAAACTCCTCAATGGAAATCAATATAAGAGAAAATATAACGAAGAATGATTTTTGAAGAGGGGGCGCCAAAGGCGCTCCGAAGAAAGAGATACCTTAGCTGTTACGCTTTTTGATAATCTCATCAGCAACGTTACGTGGAACTTCAGCATAGTGATCAAATTCCATAGAATAACTTGCACGTCCTTGTGTCGCAGAACGAAGATCCGTTGAGTAACCGAACATTTCAGACAATGGAACGAACGCATCAACAATTTTGTTACCAGAACGGTCACCCATATTGTTAACTTGTCCGCGACGACGGTTAAGGTCACCGATAACGTCACCCATGAAGTTTTCAGGTACTTCTACTTCAACTTTCATCATTGGCTCAAGGATTGCAGGGTTTGCTTTACGGCAAGCCTCTTTGAATCCCATAGATGCTGCGAGTTTAAACGCCATCTCAGAGGAGTCAACCTCATGGTAGGATCCGTCATACAATGTAACTTCGATATCTTCGATAGGATAACCTGCCAAGACACCTTTAGCCATTGCTTCTTTACACCCTTTTTCGACTGCAGGAATATACTCTTTTGGAATAACCCCACCTTTGATGTCGTTGTTAAACGTATAACCTGTACCCGCTTCACCTGGCTTAACGATCAAATAAACGTGACCGAATTGTCCGCGTCCACCTGATTGTTTTGCGTATTTGTACTCTTGTTTTACTTCCGCACGGATTGACTCACGGTAAGCAACTTGTGGAGCACCAACTTCTGCTTCAACTTTAAACTCACGGAACATACGGTCAACAAGGATTTCAAGGTGAAGTTCACCCATTCCTGAGATGATCGTTTGACCGGTTTCTTCGTCTGTATGAACACGGAAAGATGGATCCTCAGCTGCAAGTTTTGCAAGTGCGATACCCATTTTTTCTTGGTCTGGTTTTGTTTTTGGCTCAACCGCAACCGAGATAACCGGCTCAGGGAAGTGCATACGCTCCAAAATTAGACGATCGTCTTCTGAACATAATGTATCCCCTGTTGTTGTATCTTTAAGACCAACAACCGCACCGATTTCACCTGCGTAAAGAGATTTAATCTCTTCACGCTTGTTCGCGTGCATTTTTACGATACGTCCGATACGCTCTTTTTTACCTTTGATGGTATTGTAAGCATAGGTACCAGATTCAAGAACACCACGGTAAACACGTACGAACGTAAGTTGACCAACAAATGGATCCGTCATAATTTTAAATGCAAGACCGGCAAATGGAGCATCATCACGTGATTCAACGGCTACTTCGATCTCTTCATCGTCTTCTTTTGTTCCTGTAATCGCAGCAACTTCAAGTGGAGATGGAAGATAATCTACAACCGCATCCAAAAGAGTTTGAACCCCTTTGTTTTTAAACGCAGTACCACATGTCATAGGGATGATTTCCATCTTAAGACATCCGGCTTTAATCCCGCGCATGATCTCTTCGTTGCTAAGCTCACCCTCTTCGAAGAATTTCTCCATCAAAGTATCGTCGCCCTCAGCAGCCGCTTCCATCATTTGTGCACGGTATTTATTAGAAATTTCCACCATATCAGCAGGAATCTCTGCTTCATGATAGTTTGAGCCCATTGCAGCGTCATCATCCCAAAGGATTGCTTTCATCTTAACGAGGTCAACAATCCCTTTGAAACCGTCTTCAGCACCGATTGGCAACTGAATAGCAATTGGATTCGCTTTAAGACGTAAACGGATTTGCTCTTCTACATTGTAGAAATCAGCACCGGTACGGTCCATTTTATTAACGAAAACCATACGCGGCACACCGTAACGGTTTGCTTGACGCCATACCGTTTCTGATTGTGGCTGAACACCGCCTACTGCACAAAATACCGCAACTGCACCATCAAGAACACGCATAGAACGCTCAACTTCAATGGTGAAGTCAACGTGACCCGGAGTGTCGATGATGTTGATTTGCTTACCTTGCCATTCACATGTCGTTGCAGCAGAAGTGATCGTGATACCACGCTCTTGCTCTTGCTCCATCCAGTCCATAGTGGCAGCACCTTCGTGAACCTCACCGATTTTGTGTGAAACACCTGTATAGAACAAAATACGCTCTGTAGTGGTTGTTTTACCCGCGTCAATGTGTGCCGCGATACCGATATTTCTAACGTCTTCTAGTTTGTGGGATCTTGCCATGATAATAGCCTTAAAAGTAGTTTTAATGGGGGAAATGATAACCCGATTGGGTTATCAAAAGATTACAGGTGACTATTACCAGCGATAGTGAGCAAATGCTTTATTTGCTTCAGCCATACGGTAAGTATCTTCTTTACGTTTGAATGATGAACCCTTATCGTTGGCAGCATCAAACAATTCGTTTGCTAAACGCTCAGCCATAGTGCGCTCATTACGTTTACGTGCAGCATCCGTCAACCAACGGATAGCCAATGAAAGCTGACGAACAGGGCGTACTTCTACTGGAACTTGGTAGGTCGCTCCACCCACACGGCGGCTTTTTACTTCGATTACTGGTTTGATGTTATCAATCGCAGTATTAAATACTTCGATACCGGTTTTTTCACCACGTGATGCAATGATATCCAAAGCACTGTACATGATTTTTTCAGCAGTGCTTTTTTTACCATCCCACATAAGCTTGTTGATGAACTTCGTCAAAACTTTTGAGCCATGAACCGGGTCAGGCATAATTTCGCGGACGGGCGCTTTTCTTCTTCTCATAATGTTTCCTTCAATTTTTAAAATTTACTCAAAAAACGGTCACTAAAACCGAATCTTGTGGGGTTAGATAATTATTTCTTAACCTTAGCTTTTTTCGTTCCGTATTTAGAACGAGATACTTTACGGTCTTTAACACCCGCAGTATCGAGAGCACCACGTACGATATGGTATTTTACCCCTGGTAAGTCTTTTACACGACCACCACGAACAAGAACGATAGAGTGCTCTTGCAAGTTGTGACCCTCACCACCGATATAACTAATAACTTCAAACCCTGAAGTCAAACGAACTTTAGCAACTTTACGAAGTGCCGAGTTTGGTTTTTTAGGGGTTGTAGTATAAACACGAGTACATACTCCACGACGTTGTGGGCATGACACCAAAGCGGGTGATTTTGATTTTTTCACTACCGCTTGTCGCTCTTTACGAATAAGCTGGTTGATTGTTGGCATACAATCTCCTTGTTTTGAAATGTTCCAGTAGAATCTTAGATCCACCCGTAGGGGACTAATAAACGCGAAATATTACCCGATTATTGATTAAATATAGCTTATTTTAAGGAAGGTTTAAATTGAAGAGGAATAGGTAAGACAACTATCTGCCTCTAAAGAGGCAAGATACTTATTCGTTAAACATAATCGTTTGGTTTTTATAGATACCGGTTCCGACTGGAATGGTACGTCCGATGATGACGTTCTCTTTAAGATCGGTCAAGTCATCGATTTTTGCTGCTACGGCTGCTTCGGTCAAGACTTTTGTGGTGTCTTGGAACGATGCTGCTGAGATGATCGAGTCAGCACTGACTGCTGCACGAGTAATACCTACGAGGTAGGGCTCAGCAATAGCCGGTTCTCCGCCGAGACGAAGGATTTTTTCGTTTTCAGCTTTGAATTGTACTTTTGAAACGACATCGCCTTCAATGAATTTTGTATCACCCGAGCGAAGAATTTTAATCTGACGCAACATCTGAGTAAAGATAACTTCGATGTGTTTGTCGGCAATATTAACCCCTTGACGGCGATAGACTTGTTGTACTTCGCTGACCAAATAGTTATAGAGTGCTTTTACGCCTAAGATACGTAAAATCTCGTGTGAGCTAAGAATACCGTCAGTCAAACGCTCACCGGCGTGAACAAACTCTCCCGTGTGTACCATCGCTGTAAGGTTTTTATCAACAAAATACTCTTTGACCATACCGTTTTCAGACGTGATCAATATACGCTCTTTACCACGAAGCGGTTTACCAAAGCTCACCACACCGTCAAGTTCTGCGATCAGTGCGATCTCTTTAGGTTTACGTGCTTCAAACAACTCAGATACACGAGGAAGACCCCCGGTAATATCGCGTGATTTTTGAAGTGCTTTTGGTGTACGTGCCAAGATATCTGCCACTTTTACGTCGGCTCTGTCTTGAGCAAAAATTGCCGTTTTCGGTTCAACCGCATAACGGATAATGGTTCCATCGTTTGCCGCCAACACGATTGCAGGCTTATATTCAGGAGCTACGTATTCGTTAATCATCAAACGTGTTTTACCGGTTAGTTCGTCAAATTGTTCTGACGCCGTAATACCCGGAATAATGTCTTCGAACGTAATCACACCATCGGTTTCCGAGATGATAGGATTCGAGTACGGATCCCACTCAGCGATAACGATTGACTCTTCTTTGAGTGGTTTAGCAATGAGCGTATCTACTTTAACCGCTTCATCATCATTTACTTCAATAACCGATCCGCGTGCAATGTAGTGACGGATTGCTTCACGGTCGTCGTTATCAGCAACAACAGCAAACAGCCCTTTAACTTCAACATTGTACCCTTTTGCAATCTCATGGTGACGCTCTAAATAATCCCCTTTTAGAAGGTAATATTTAACCGTCCCTTTCTCTTTTGCAAAGATTTTTTGGGTAATCGGTGCACCGTCTTTTACTTGAATCTCAGAAGCGTATGGGATACGGTTAGGAACATTCCATCCATCTTTAATCGTCTCAACGATGGATTCATCTTCTTTAACCGTTGCACCGTTTTCGTACGGAAGATAAAACTTCCCTTCGATTTTACCGCTGACTCCTGCAAGTTCATTCGGTTTTGCCACTTCATTTTTACGAAGCGTATAACGTTGTGTTTGAGATTCACCTTTGACACTGACGATAACTTCGTCGTGAATGGTTTGAATATCAATAACACCCGTAAACGGTGCTTTGATTTTTGGTTCAACCAAAAGTACAGCCGCATTACGACGATTGGCAACGATTTGTTTTCCCTCTTTTGAGAGGTAGGTTTTCATGTTGTAATAACGGATGAAACCTTCTTTGGTCGCAACAACTTGACGCTCTTCACGTGTACTTGATGCCGTTCCCCCAACGTGGAACGTACGAAGTGTCAACTGTGTACCCGGTTCCCCGATCGATTGTGCCGCAATAATACCAACCGCTTCACCGCGCTGAACAATGCCACCGCTTCCAAGGTTAAGACCGTAACACAATGCACATACGCCATCCACCGATTTACACGTTGTCGGAGTACGGATATGTACTGCTTTAATCCCTGCTTCTGCAACTTTAGAAGCTTTGATCTCATCAATCAATGTCCCCTCAGTAAAGAGGATTTCATTGGTAATAGGGTCAATAGCATCTTCTGCCAATACACGTCCGTAAATACGATCTTCAAGTGGCTCAATAAGTTCATTACCCACAGAAATATCGGTAAGTTCAATCCCTTCATGCGTTCCACAATCGTGTTCTACGATTTTCACGTTTTGAGCAACGTCAACAAGTTTACGTGTCAAATACCCCGCATTCGCCGTTTTAAGTGCCGTATCCGCAAGACCTTTACGAGCACCGTGGGTTGAAATAAAGTACTCAAGGACGTTTAGACCCTCTTTAAAGTTGGAGATAATCGGGGTTTCGATAATCGAACCGTCCGGTTTCGCCATCAAACCACGCATACCCGCAAGCTGACGAATCTGAGCCGCAGAACCACGCGCTCCAGAGTCTGCCATCATAAAGATCGAGTTAAATCCGTCTTTATCGCTTTTGACCAAATCCATCATCCCACCTGCAACGGTGTTGTTGGTATCGGTCCAAACGTCAATGATTTTATTGTAACGCTCTTGCTCTGTCAATAGACCCGCTTCGAACTGTTTTTGAATCTCTTTAACACGATTTTTAGAAGCAATAATCAACCCTTCTTTCTCTTTAGGGATAATAATATCCGCGATAGAGATGGAAACACCTGACTGAGTTGCGTATTTGAAACCTAAATCTTTAAGATTATCCAAGAAGCCTGCCGTTACAGCAATACCGCCGTGCTTATTGACATAGTCAACAATAGCATTGATATTCTTCTTTTTCATCACAACGTTCCAAAGCTCAACCGGAACGAAATCAGGAAGAATTGATTTTAAAATCATTTTTCCTGCGGTTGTATGAATCATACGTCCATCAACACGGGTACGAACTTTTGCGTGCAAATCAAGAGCTTTATGCTCTATGGCAATCATAACTTCATCCACACAGCTGAAAAGTTTATTGGAACCCTTAACATCGTTTTTACCCAACGATAGGTAATAAAGACCCAAGACCATATCTTGCGAAGGGGTTGCAATCGCTTTACCCGATGCCGGAAGCAAGATGTTCATGGAAGAGAGCATCAAGACTTTACACTCAGCAATCGCTTCCGCACTCAAAGGGATATGAACCGCCATTTGGTCACCGTCAAAGTCCGCATTAAATGCAGCACAAACAAGAGGGTGCAATTGGATTGCTTTACCATCAATGAGTTTCGGGTGAAACGCTTGGATAGAAAGTTTGTGAAGTGTTGGTGCACGGTTAAGCATGATAGGATACCCATCAACAATCTCTGCCAAACACTCCCATACTTCATTCGTTTTCTCTTCAATCATTTTTTTCGCCGCTTTCACGGTGGTTGCATACCCTTTATCTTCGAGTTTTGCAATCAAATGAGGTTTGAAAAGTTCCAATGCCATCAATTTTGGCAATCCGCATTGATCCATACGCAAGTTTGGTCCGACAACGATAACGGAACGTCCTGAGAAGTCAACACGTTTACCGAGAAGATTCTGACGGAAACGTCCTTGCTTCCCTTTGATAATCTCAGAGAGTGATTTCAATGGACGTTTGTTTGCCCCTTTAACCGCATTCGCACGACGACCATTGTCAAACAATGCATCTACTGCTTCTTGAAGCATACGTTTTTCATTGCGAACAATAATTTCTGGTGCTTCAAGCTCGATAAGACGCTTCAAACGCTGATTACGGTTGATAACACGGCGATAGAGGTCATTGACATCCGATACCGCGAATTTTCCACCATCAAGACTTACCAATGGGCGTAATTCAGGAGGCAATACAGGAAGTGCAGTCAGCATCATCCATGCAGGATTGTTACCGGAATTCAAAAAGGATTCAATAACTTTTAAACGTTTGATAATGGTTTTACGTTTCGCTTCTGAATTGGTTTTTTGAACCTCTTCTTTGAGCGCTGAGAAAAGATCAACAAGATCAAGCTCATCCAAGAGATCGCGAACCGCTTGTCCGCCCATTTCTGCTGCAAATCCGCTTTCGCCGTAACGTTGTACCAATGTACGATATTGCTCTTCATTCAAGACATCGTATTTAAGAACCGGAGACGTTTGACCGCCGTCATAACATGCTTCTCCGCCACTTTTTACAATGTACGCTTCGTAATACAATACACGCTCTAAGTCTTTCATCTTCACGCCTAGCAACGTACCAATACGGCTAGGAAGTGAACTGACATACCAAATATGTGCTACAGGAGTGACCAAATCGATGTGTCCCATACGGTTACGACGAACTTTCGAGCTCGTAACTTCAACACCACATTTTTCACACACAACGCCTTTGTAGCGCATTTTTTTGTATTTTCCGCACAAACATTCGTAATCACGAACCGGTCCGAAAATTTTGGCACAAAACAATCCGTCACGCTCCGGCTTGAGGGTACGGTAGTTGATTGTTTCAGGTTTTTTTACTTCACCGTGGCTCCATGAGAGAATTCTCTCAGGACTTGCAAGGCGAAATTGCAATTGTTTAATATCCGTAGGACGGTTTTCTTCCGTTACAGCAATCGGTACTAATTTACTCATTGTCATCCACCTCGTCAAAAATCTCAATATCAAGCGCCAATGCTTGAAGCTCTTTGGTTAATACAAACAGCGTTTCAGGAATACCCGATGCCGGAACACTCTCACCTTTGGTAATCGCTTTGTACGCACGAACACGTCCATCTACGTCATCCGATTTAATCGTCAACATCTCTTTAAGAACAGCAGAAGCACCGTATGCCTCAAGAGCCCATACTTCCATCTCCCCAAAACGTTGTCCGCCGAAGAGTGCTTTACCCCCAACCGGTTGTTGCGTAACAAGAGAGTAAGGTCCAGTAGAACGTGCATGCACTTTTTCATCAACCAAGTGATGAAGTTTCAAGATATACATATAACCCACGTTGACACGCTCTTTGAGTTTATCACCGGTTTTACCGTCATAAAGCTCCATTTTTCCATCGTTATCAAGTTTTGCCAACTCAAACAATTTTCCAAACTCTGCTTCAGTAACCCCTTCGAAAATCGGAGTTGCAAACTTAACCCCTTTTGACCAATCCTGAGCATACCCAAGGAATGTCTTATCGTCCATAGCTGCAATCGTTGTTGCCGCATCCATAAGAGATGCAACGTCCGCAAAAGAGATCATTTTTGCACGAAGTTCAGCAATAAATTCTTTTTGTTTTGCGTCAAAAATCTCTTGGATTTGGAACCCAAGCTCACGCCCGACCATACCCAAGTGCATTTCCAAAATTTGTCCGACGTTCATACGTGATGGAACCCCTAGCGGATTCAAACAAACATCAACGGTACGTCCGTTTGCCATGTATGGCATATCGACTTGAGGAACAATAATCGAAACGATACCTTTATTCCCGTGACGACCCGCCATCTTATCTCCGACTTTGAGCTTACGCTTTGTCGCAATATAGACTTTTACAAACTTCACAACACCGTTTGGAAGGATGTCATCTTTTTCCAAGATAGAAAGTTTTTCTTCGTGTTCATCACGGAATTTCTTCTTCTCTTTTTGGAAGTGGTTCTTCGTTTGGTTGTACTTCTCTTGAATATCATCTGCAAATGCTTTAACGACAGTATTCATTGCAAAACGGTTAACCTCTTTAAGATCATCGGCATTAACGAATGAGCCTGCTTTGTACTCATTTCCATTAACACTCACATCGCTTTGCAACGGATGTTTGGTGAGCAATGAAGCAATACGCAGCATCTCTTCTTTGTCAATCATCAAAAGTCTGTCGTAATGTTCGCGCTCAAGTTCATCGCGTTCTGCTTTTTCAAGTTCAAGAGTACGTGGATCTTTGTCATAGCCTTTTTTCGTAAAGACTTTAACGTCAACAACTACCCCCTCCATACTTGCTGCACAGTAAAGCGACTTGTTCACAACGTGACCCGCTTTTTCTCCGAAGATAGCACGTAACAAACGCTCTTCCGGAGTTGGTTTAACTTCCCCTTTTGGAGAAACTTTACCCACCAAGATCATTCCGCCTTGAACATAGGTACCGATTTTAACGATACCGCTGTCATCAAGATGAGAGAGCTCATCATCACGAACGTTCGGAATATCACGAGTTATCTCTTCAACACCGTGCTTCAATTCGCGTGCTTCTGCCTCTTTTTCATAGATATGAACCGATGTAAAGGCATCTTCACGAATCATACGCTCAGACATAACGATCGCATCTTCGAAGTTGTATCCGTTCCATGGCATAAACGCAACCAATGTATTGATACCAAGAGCCAATTCGCCTTGATCCATATTTGGACCATCCGCAATTATTTGCCCCTTAGTAACATTTTGCCCCTGTTTTACGATCGGTTTTTGCAAAAAGGTTGTATTTTGATTCGTTCTTAGGTTTTTCTCTAACGGATAGTAATCGATAAAGGTCCCCTCTTCGTCTTCACCCATTACATAAATGTGTTTAGAATCAACTTTTTCAACCACTCCGCTGCGCTCTGCTTTCGCACATTCCCATGAATCGCGAGCTACAAGTTTTTCAACTCCCGTTCCAACCATAGGTGCTTGAGGACGGAGTAATGGAACGGCTTGACGTTGCATGTTGGAACCCATCAATGCACGGTTCGCATCATCATGCTCCAAGAAAGGAATCAAGCTTGCCGCAACACCGACAACCATATGGGGAGTCAAGTCACGCAATTCACAATCACGAGGCGATTTAAGCATAATTTCACCGTCTTGGCGAATTTCTACCAAATCATCAATAAAGGTACCATTTTCACCCAAACGGCTCGATGCCGCTGCAATGATTTTTCCCTCTTCTTGCGTAGCGGTCAAATAAACCACTTCATCCGTTACAACACCATCCTTAACCACGTTATACGGTGCTTCAATAAAGCCGTGTTCATTTACTTTAGAATAGGTTGCCAACGTATTGATCAAACCGATATTTTGCCCCTCAGGAGTCTCAATTGGGCAGATACGGCCATAGTGAGTCGGGTGTACGTCACGTACTTCAAAACCGGCACGCTCTTTAACCAAACCGCCCTCACCGAGTGCTGAAAGACGACGTTTATGGGTTACTTCTGACAGAGGATTTGTTTGGTCCATAAATTGTGACAATTGTCCGCCGCTGAAAAACTCCATGATAGTCGACGTGATCATCTTTGAGTTCACCAAATCATGCGGCATAAGCTCAGTTGTTGGTCCGCTCATCGTAGAGAGTTTGTCTTTGATCGCTTTTTGCATCTTGACAAGACCGTTGTGTAACTCGTTACCGAGCAATTCACCGATTGAACGGATACGACGGTTACCCAAGTGGTCACGGTCATCGATATGACCTTGACCATTTTTGACTTTAATAACGTATTTAACCGTATTGATGATATCTTCATTCGTCAAAACAGTCACATATTCTGGAATGTTAAGTCCGAGCTTGTGGTTCATTTTCATACGACCGACACGTGTCAAATCATAACGCTCAGGATCAAAAAAGAGTTGATTTACAAATACTTTAGCCGCATCTTTGGTGACTGGCTCACCAGGACGCATAACTTTATAGATACGAATAGCCGCAAGATCATTTTCGTCTTCAATGTTTTCAGTTTGTTTCAATAATTTTAATGAATCAACATCCGCCATAAATGCGTTGATAATAGAGCTGTCATGCCCCTCCGCTAAATCATTTGCAATTACAAATTCGGTAACGCCCGCTTCAATCATTTTCTTGAGCTTTGTTTCGTCCAATTGCGTCATCGTATCAAACATCACTTCACCCGTAGAAGCATCAATGATTGCCTCCGCCAAGTGACGCTCAATAAGTGTTTCGATTGGATATTGGATGGCTTTGACACCTTCCGCAATCATTTTTTCTGCTTTTTTAGCGGAAAGACGTTTACCTGCTGCAGCAAGAAGTTTTCCGTCTGCATCGATGAGATCATAACCCAAACGACCCGCGAAGTGATCAGGATCAAAATCCATCAGATAGCGATTATCTTCAAGACGAATTTTTTGCAATGGGTAAAACATTTTTAAAATATCTTGTTTACTGTACCCCAACGCACGGAACATAATAGTGACAGGAACTTTACGGCGCTTATTGATACGCATGTACAAAATATCTTTAGGGTCATACTCAAAATAGAGCCATGAACCACGGTCAGGGATAATCTGACCGGTAAAAATCATTTTACTGCCGGCAGTGCTAGATTCTTCTTCTTTAAAAATAACCCCAGGACTACGGTGAAGCTGATTAACAACAACACGTTCAACACCATTGATAACAAATGATGTACGTTCCGTCATAAGAGGAATATCACGAATAAAAATTGTTTGTTCTTTAATGTCTTTTACACCCATTTTTTCTTTGGTGTTTTCGTCACGGTCCCAAATCATGAGACGTGTTTTCATACGAAGCGATACTGAATATGTCAATCCGCGTTCCATACACTCACGTACGGTATATTTAGGACGACCGACTTCAGAACCTAGGTACTCTAAGGAGAGACGGTTTTGGGTGTCATGGATAGGGAAAACAGATTGAAATACACGCTCAATACCACTTTTGGAACGATCTTTTTGATCTAACATCAAAAATGATTCGTATGAACTTTGTTGAAGTTGTAAAAGATTTGGAACTTCAATTTGTTGTGGGGTTTTCGCGAAATCAACGCGCAAGCGGTTTCCAGAGTGAAGAGTATTTAACATTAGGCTACCTCAATCGAAATTTTTGATCCCAAGAACGGGATATAAAGTGTAAAGTCTAAAAGTTGAGCATTCCCAACCCTATAACGACGGATGGGCACTCTTCCGAAATGAAAAAATCAATTCGGAAAAGCGCCCGCAAAATGGAGGCGAGTGCCTCCAAGCATCAAATAATTATTTGACTTCGACCACAGCACCAGCTTCTTCAAGCTCTTTTTTAGCTGCTTCAGCATCAGTTTTAGAGATACCTTCTTTGATAGTTGTAGGAGCGTTATCAACAGCATCTTTAGCCTCTTTAAGACCAAGACCTGTCATTGCGCGTACTACTTTAATAACGTTGATTTTTTTGTCACCAGCGTCTTTTAAGATAACATCAAATTCAGTTTTTTCTTCTACTTCAACAGCAGCAACTGCTCCACCTGCAACCGCAACTGGTTGTGCAGATACACCAAATTTCTCTTCGAACTCTTTAACAAGCTCAGAAAGCTCTAATACAGAAAGGTTTGAGATAAACTCAAGAACGTCTTGTTTTGTAACAGCCATAATATTCTCCTCAGAATTTTTTTTAATTTTTCAGTACGCCACAGCTAAGATAAACTTAGGCTGCGATTTCTTCTTTTTGACGCTTAAGAGCATCAAGTCCAATTGTAAAGTTACGAACAGGTCCCATCCAAACAGATGCGAGCATGCCCAACAATTCTTCACGTCCTGGAAGGGTTGCAAATGCACGTACTTTTTGCTCATCAGCGGCAGCACCATCAATGTACGCCGTACGGATAACAAACTTGTCATTGCCTTTTGCAAAGTCAACTGCTGTTTTTGATGCAGCAATAGCGTCTTCACCCCAGATAAAGATGTTGGTATCAACGATATCAACGCCTGTCATATCTGCATTTTTCAATGCGATAGTTGCCAATGTGTTTTTGATAACTTGAACTTTTGTCTCTTTTGAACGTGCATCTTTACGAAGAACTTCCAATTGGGACACAGTCAAACCACGGTAATCACACATAACAACCGCTTTAGCACTCTTGAACTCAAGGCTCAGTGCGCTAACGATGTCAGCTTTTTGTGTTTTAGTCATATTTTCTCCTTTCCAGACAGTAACTTCAAGCAGAGTTGAAAATTCAAATTAAGGCTATTTGCCCTCTTGCTCTCTTAAGTCCATAAGATAAAGTTATTTTAATTAAGCACGAATATCAAGAAGTTCTTGAATATCAAATTTGATTGCAGGACTCATAGTGAGTGAAAGTGCTGCATTTTTGATATAACGACCTTTAGCCGTTGATGGTTTTGCACGGTTAATTGCGCTAACGAATGCTTTGATGTTTTCAGCAATTTTGTCTGTATCAAAACTCACTTTACCGATACCTGCATGGATGTTACCTTTTTTGTCAACACGGAAATTAACTTGTCCGCCTTTAACATTGCTAACCGCTTTTGCGATATCAGCTGTAACCGTTCCAGTCTTAGGATTTGGCATCATCCCTTTTGGTCCGAGAATACGTCCAACTTGACCAACAAGACCCATACAATCAGGTGCAGCAACAACAATATCAAAAGGCATATTGCCGGCTTTAATCATATCTACCAAATCTTCAGCACCGACAATATCAGCACCCGCAGCTTTGGCTTCGTCAACTTTTGCCCCTTTAGCGAAAACCGCTACACGAACCACTTTACCCGTACCGTGAGGAAGCACAACCGCGCCACGGATCATTTGGTCAGCATGACGAGGATCAACATTAAGATTAAGAGCAATTTCAACGGTTTCGTCGAATTTAGCTGATTTAAGTTCTTTGATGAACTCTGAAGCATCCGCTACTGTGTAGCTTTTTGCCATATCAATTTTTTCACTAAGTTGTTTGTAGCGTTTTCCAGCCATTTTAATTCTCCAATAATAGAATCTGCCGCAAGGTTTAACCTCTTTGCGGTCGAAGAGCATTGCGTGAAAATACCAAAATATCTGCCTCCAAAGAGACTAGCTTCAGTAGTCCAAGCGACTAGCGTAGTAAAAGGGACAAGTTCCTTTTACGTTATTAATCAATGATATCAACACCCATTGAACGGCATGAACCAGAGATAGTTGCTGCAGCTGCATCAATATCATCGGTATTCATATCTTGAATTTTTTGTTTGACGATTTCCATCAACTGATCTTTAGTGATTTTACCCACTTTATTTTTCATCGGATTATCAGTCCCTTTTTTAAGACCCGCTGCTCTCATGATGAGGGCAGATGCCGGAGGCTGTTTTGTGATAAATGAAAACGTTTTATCCGCATATACAGTAATAACAACAGGGAGTTTAAAACCTGCCTTATCTTTTGTACGCTCGTTGAACGCCTTACAAAATTCCATGATGTTAACACCACGTTG
>Ga0265297_10002473_pt1 | contig 37476 bp, 43 predicted proteins | sample Munlanlwell13791_FD_192502 | JGI IMG/M metagenome (GOLD analysis project Ga0265297, IMG submission 192502) | Leachate microbial communities from a municipal landfill in Southern Ontario, Canada - Leachate well 137-91 | ecosystem: Engineered > Solid waste > Landfill > Unclassified | place...
TCGCTTCCAACCCTACGCCTGATTTTTGTTAAATTTACTAGTCCCTTGTTTCAGTAGGCAGATATTTCTCGCATTCTTTCTTAATGGCTTTCAATTGTTTTTGGTCGAGGGGTTTATATTTTCCGTATTTCGGGCTGATTGTTTTTCCGGGTTTGAATTGCTGGATGAAATAAATTTTACTTCCTTTAATTGTTTTGGCTATATTGACGATATCTTTATCGGAAAGCAGTTTCGGAACGAATGTCGTCCTGAATTCGTAATCAACTCCGGATTTTTTAATTATCCCGATGCTTTTCTTTATTTTGGCCAAATCGACTCTGGCGCCGGCTGCTTTGCCGTAATTTGAGGTTTTAAGCGGCGCTTTGATGTCCATGGCTATGTAATCAAGGAGTTTTTCTTGGATTAATTTTTCAAGCATTGCCGGATTGGAGCCATTGGTGTCTAATTTCACCGCGTATCCCATTTTTTTAATCTTTTTCAGGAAGCTTGATAAGTTCTTATTTATGGTCGGTTCTCCGCCGCAAACCACCACTCCTTCAAGCAGTCCTTTTCTTTCTTTCAAAAATTCAAAAAAATATTTTTCGGTGATTTTCTCATGCTTCCCGAAAACCAGTTCGGGATTATAACACCAGGGGCAGCGGAAATTGCACCCGGTTAAAAAAACCGTGCAAGCTATTTTGCCCGGATAATCAATAAGAGTGGTTTTTTGAAGGCCGCCTAAGAGCACGTTATTTAACAGCGCTTCGCAATTTTATTTTGAAGGTTTTTCTTTCGTTAAATTCTTCCTGTTTACTGGGATTCCATTGCTGGACCGGCCTTAAATAGCCGACAATCCTTGAATAAACTTCACAGGGCTGTTTGATGGCGCATTTCGGGCAGAGAAAATGTTCTCCGGTAAGATAGCCGTGAGTGGGGCAGATAGAGAAGGTGGGGGTTAAAGTGACGTAAGGCAGATGGAAATTCTCAAAAACTTTTTTAATCAGGTTTTTGGCGGTTTGGGTATCGGAAATTTTTTCTCCCAGGAAAAGGTGCAGAACCGTTCCGCCGGTATATTTCGACTGGATTTCGTCCTGAAGCTTCAGTGCTTCAAAAATATCGTTGGTGTAGTTGACCGGAAGCTGGGTGGAATTGGTGTAATAGGGTTCTTTTTTGCCGGCCGTGATGATGTCCGGATATTTTTTCCGGTCGAGATGGGGCAGCCGGTAAGAAACTCCTTCCGCCGGCGTGGCTTCAAGATTGTATAAATGTCCGGTGTCTTCCTGGTAGGAAACCAACCGGTCTCGCATGAAATCCAGAACTTCAAGGGCGAATTTTTTTCCGCTTTTGGAAGTCAGGTCTTCATCCATGAAATTCAAAAGAGATTCATTCATTCCCACGAGGCCAATGGTGGAAAAATGGTTGGCGTAATAGGCGTTTCTCATTTTTTTCACGCCGGAAAGATAATATTTGGAATAAGGATAGAGGCCTTTTTCAATGAAATTTTCAATAGCTTTTCTTTTGATTTCCAGGCTCTCTCTGGCCAAGTCCATAACCTCGGCCAATCTTTCAAAAAATTCTTTTTTGGTCTTGGAAAGATAGCCGATCCGGGGCAGATTGATGGTAACGACTCCGATGGAGCCGGTGAGGGGGTTAGAGCCGAATAAACCGCCGCCCCGCTTGTAAAGCTCGGCGTTGCTTAATCGCAAGCGGCAGCACATGCTCCGGACGTCTTCGGGCTTCATATCGGATTGGATGAAATTGGAGAAGTAATTCACTCCATATTTGGCGGTGGCTTCCCACATCGGTTTTAGGGCCGGACTGTCCCAGGGGAAATCTTTGGTGATATTAATGGTTGGGATTGGGAAGGTGAAAGGCCGGCCTTTGGCGTCTCCTTCCATCAGGACCTCATAAAACGCCCGGATTAAAACGTTCATTTCTTCCTGGAAGTCTTTATAAAGCTCTTTCTGGGGCTGGCCTTTGATTATCACCGATTGATTAGCCAGGGTGGCCGACGGGGTGATGTCTAAAGTGATGTTGGTGAAAGGACTTTGGAAACCGACCCGGGTGGGAATGGCGCAGTTGAAAATAAATTCCTGAAGCGCCTGTTTAACCTGTTGATAGTTTAAATTATCGTATCGGATAAAAGGCGCGAGTAAAGTATCGAAATTAGAAACGGCTTGGGCGCCGGCCGATTCCCCTTGAAGGGTGTAAAAGAAATTGACCAGCTGGCCCAGGGCACTCCGGAAATGTTTCGGAGGCCCGGCTTCCACTTTGCCCGTCACGCCGCCGAAACCTCTTACCAGAAGGTCGTATAAATCCCAGCCGCAGCAATAAGTGGCCAAGGAATCCAAATTATGAATGTGGAGGTCTCCGCTTTCCACCGCTTTCCGGATTTTTTCGGGATAAATTTTACTGAGCCAATATTTTTTGGTGACGGCGGAAGTGACGTAATGGTTCAATCCCTGAAGGGAATAAGCCATATTGGCGTTTTCTTTAATTTGCCAATCAAGCTCGGAGATATACTGGTCAACCATTTCCACCGCTTCATCAATGGCCGTGGAGGCCTCCCTTATTTTCCGGCGCTGTTCCCGGTACAGAATATACGCTTTGGCGGTTTCGGCGAAGCCCTCCAGAATCAAAACTTCTTCTATGATGTTTTGGATTTCTTCAACGGCGGGAACTTCCGTTTTTTTGAAACGGCGCTGCATCAGAGCGACAACTTTGTCGGATATTTTTTTGGCTTTTTTGCCGTCGCCTTGCGTGGTGGCGGTTAAGGCCTTATCAATGGCTTGGGTTATTTTTTCCTGCTCGAATTTCACTATCCGGCCGTCTCTCTTTTTGATTTCCTTAGACATTTTATTAAGTGATTTAGATTTAAAAATATTCTATCACAGGCAATTATTCAAAACAAATCGAAATAATTGTCTCTGGAGGCGTTTTATGCTATAATTATAAAAATATTTGCTCTTTGTAAACAGGATCGCTGTCGTCTATCCCGGTAGGACGTCTTCCGTGGTGTTCTTGAGGATTTAACCGAGTTTTAGTGCCCCGAGAGGCGCCTCACTCAAGGCATTTTCAGAAGATATGCAGGGTTCAAATCCTTGCCAGCGGTCCTTAATCAATAGTTTACCCCACTGTTAAAAATCAAAGTGGGGTTTTTATTTTATCTTGACCCCGCGCCTTTTGAGTTTAGTTTTTGAATAACTATAGGTTTTTTAAATTTATAATTCATTGACGGAAATTAAGAATTTAAAGACAATCGGGATTATTTTTAGAAAGAAAATAATCCAAAAACTCAAAAGGTGCGGGGTTGACGATTTAGTGCTTCCATTCTATTCTGATTTAATAAAAGTCTATTTAAATGCAGAACGAAATTTTAAAAAATAAAGGCGAGCGGGCTCTTCTTTTGGGTAATGAAGCGATAGTTCGGGGGGCTCTCGAAGCGGGCGTCCGGTTTGTTTCCACTTATCCGGGCACGCCGGCATCGGAAGTGGGCAATATTTTCTATAAGTTTTTCCGGTCCAAAAAATTAGCCAAAGACGTTTATTTTGAATTTTCGGTCAATGAAAAAATAGCCATGGAAGCCGCCGCCGGAGCTTCGTTTTGCGGCTTGCGGAGTTTGGTGGCGATGAAAAATTTCGGTTTGAACGTGGCTTCCGATTTTTTGTATCCTTTGGTTTATTCGGGTGTCAAAGGGGGATTGGTGATTGTGGTGGCCGATGATCCTTCATGCTGGAGCTCGGCTCAATCGGAAGACAACAGCCGGGGGCATGTTTTAAAAGCCCACATTCCCACTTTGGAGCCCTCAACGCCGCAGGAATGCAAAGAGTTCGTCAAACTGGCTTTTGCGCTTTCAGAAAAATATAAGATTCCGGTGATGGTAAGAGAAACCACCCGGGTGGCTCTCCAGTCGGGAATCGTGGCTCTTAACGAAATTAAAAAAGGCCACGCCTACCGGCAGGCAGGGGGAAACAAAGCGAAGTTCGTAAAAAATCCCCGCCAATTCGTGACGATGCCGCCCCGGGTTTTGGAAATGCACCGGGAATTGCTTGATAAAATCGAAGTCATCCGGGAAAAAGTATCCGAAAAATCTTCTTTGAATTTCACCGAAGGCACGCCGGCAAAAATCGGCGTTATTGCTTCCGGGGTCGGTTATTTATACGCCAAAGAGGCGCTTAAGGAGCTTAATTTGAAACTGCCGGTTTTAAAAATCGGATTTTTTTATCCGTTGCCGGAAAAAAAGACAAAGAATTTCATCAAGGGCCTTAAACAGGTGTTTGTAATCGAAGAATTGGAGCCGCATATCGAAAACGAGGTTGAAAGATTGGCCAAAGAGGCGAATCCCAAATTGAAAATCAACGGAAAAAATCTACTGCCGGAAGTCGGGGAAATCAAACCCGAAGATGTTATTTCGGCAATTTCAAAATTAAGCGGCCGGAAGCCAAAATTTGATTTTAAAAAACACCAAAATGATTTTAAAAAAATAAAATTTCCCGAAAGAAATCCCCGTTTCTGCCCGGGTTGTCCTTATAATTTCGTTTTTTCGACGCTTAAAAGAATAGTTCCTCAAAATACCATTTTTGGAGGCGAAATCGGCTGTTATATGCTGGCTCATTATCCGCCTTACGAAACGCAGGATTATCTTTATTGCATGGGGTCGGATATTTCCATCGCCCACGGAATCGAAAAGGCCGCCAAACAGAAAGTCATCGCTTTTGTCGGAGATTCGTCTTTTTTCCACGCCAGCATCCCGGCCCTGATAAACGCCGTTTTCAATAAATCCAATCCTTTAATCGTGATATTGGACAACGGAACCACGGCAATGACCGGACACCAGCCCAATCCGGGCGTTGTCGGGCTTAAAATTGAAGAAATCGTCCGGGCTTGCGGCGTGAAAAACGTCAAAATAGTAGACCCGGTTAAAATCAAAGAATTCGAGGATACGATTAAGGTTTTTATAAAAAATAAGGAACTCTCGGTAATTATCGTAAGACATCCTTGTCTTTTCATTGAAAGATAACCATGAAAGAAAATTTCAACATAATAATTATCGGCACCGGCGGGCAGGGACAGATTACTTTGCTCCAGATTTTAGCCCAGGCCGCCCGGCTAGAGAACCTGGACGTTAAAACTTCCGAACTCCACGGCCTTTCCCAGAAAGGCGGGCCGGTGGAGGTTCATCTGCGGTTTGGCAAAGGAATTTTTTCGCCTCTTGTCTCCGAAGGCGGAGCCGATTTGATAATCGCCCTGGAAAGACAGGAAGCTTTAAGGGCTTGCTATTACGCGTCAAAACAGGCCAAAACCGTATTTTTAATCAATGATTTATCTTTGGCGATTCCGGGCCAAAAGCCGCTGTCTGAAGCAGTAATTTCAAAAACTTTGAAAAAATTATCCGGGAAAGCCGTTTTTGTCCCGGCTTCAGAAATTTGCCGGAAAGAATTCAGCGCCCCCATCGGCGCCGGCGTCTTTCTGGTTTCTTTAGCCGCCTTCAGGAATATTTTGCCGTTAAAACCCGAATCCATCAAAAAAGCCATCAAGGAAACAGTCAGGTCTAAATACGCAAATCTTAATTTGGGGATTTTCGGATTGGCCAAAAGAAAGGTAAAAGATTTTGATTTCTAAAACTATAAAAAATAAATTCCGGCCGTTAGGCCGGAATTTATTTCCATGAAAGACAACGACTGGATTCCTTTATTGTATTTCGTATCTTAAAGTCATTGTCACTGAAACTTCCTGGGAGCCCGCTTCGATGGTCGGGGCTGGGGCGGATTCGCTTATTGCACCACCCATGCCTGACGCTGTCTTTACTGCGTAATCGTAATACACCGGGGTATATCCTTCGTCAATTGAGAGAAGACGTCCTAAACTGAATCCTCCGGCTTTAGCCACGGCCACCGCTCTGACTTTAGCTTTGGCAATAGCTTCGTTTCTGGCCTGGTCTTGGACCAAAGTAGGGTCATCAATGGTAAATGAAAGCGAAGAAACTTCATTAGCGCCGTTTTCAACAACGCCAGCCAGAATGTCGCCGATCTTTTCAAAATCTCTTATTTTCACCAGAACCGTTTGGCTGACGGTATAGCCCACGATTTCCGCCGGCGGACACGGTGTGGCGCTGCTTACGGGACGAGATGAGCAGTCATAATACTGATAGCGAGGGTTTAAGCTGTAATTCGTCGTTTTGATGTCTTTGGCCTCAACGCCGTTGGCTTTGACGAAATCAATGGCTTGGTTAACTTTCTTGGTGTTTTCGGTTTGCAAGTCGGCGATATTCAAACCGCCTTCGGTTCTGACGCCGAAAGTGAATTGGGCCACGTCCGGCACCGCCACCACCGTGCCTTCAGCGGAAACCGAAAAACTGCGGAAAGAAGACGGCTGAATGGAGCGGGAATAAGTTCTGACGTAGCTTACCGCCGCATAAGCAACGAATAATAAGCCGATAATAATGGCGACCCCTAAATAGTTTTTAATTTTATTACTCATCATTTTCCGATATAATCCGATTATTTTTTATAATAATTTGACCTTTTAATAATTTTTTTATTATAGCATATTTATCCCGAAAAATAATACCGCCCCAATATTGGGGCGGTATTATCAGATTCGTCTTACCGACGAAAATCTCTGCGAGGGGGTCTGCGTTTGGCGTAGCATTCCCGGCAATAGACGCTTGAACCATCTCTCGGTTCAAACGGCAATTCGGTTATCTCCGCGCCGCAATCGGCACATTTCCAGTTTCCCTGGACCATCTGCCGTTTGAAGCCACCCTCTCTGTCGTTCTTAAATTCCACGATAAATTAAATTAACAATTTTCAACTTAACTTAAATATCTTTGAAAATATTCTCTGTTAATTTCTACTTGTTAATTACTAGGGTTTATATTATACGACCTTTTTCCTAATTTTTAGGAACTTATTAATTATACACCCGATATGCTTTTTGGTCAACCCCACTGTTTATTGATTTAATCCCTGGAAGCTTTGGATGAGGATATTGATTATCGATCCCGATAAAGATTCCTGATTCATGAAACCGCTTGGCGGCGGGGTGTTTTCGGTCGGCGGGGGAACGAAATCCGCCGGCGGCTGCTGGTTTTCGGGCGGCATTTGGGTTTGGATATATTGTCCGGCTGGGGGTTGCTGGCCGCTAGTGCCTGGCGCGAATGTTCCGCCATTGCCGGGACTCATGGGATTGGTGCCTGGCATGAATTGTTGTTGTTCGCCTGGGCCGGAATTACCGCATTCATTAGAGTGGGATTCGCAATAGGCCTTGCATTCTTCGGGTGTTTTACAGCCTCCTGGGCCGGACTGTTCGGGCATCATTTGGCCGCCGGGATTTACAGTCCCTGGTCCAGGCCGGAATTCATTTCCCGGCTGACCTTGCTGATTATTTTGCTGATAATCACCGCACTTCGCCGTCGAATCTGCAGGACAAACTGGTTCCCCATCCAAACCTACTTTAGCCGGTGCTACAAATTTTCCAGATCCATCAACACAGGCCAACGCCGTCGGATTTCCATTTCTATCAGGGCTACACATATCTGCCCATGGTTGAATTTGCTGATTTAGTTGATTTTGATTTTGTTGATTCTGACCGTTTTGATTTTGATTCGACATGCCTTTTTCAAAACAAGTCCGCATTTGATCTCCTGCCTCTTTAGGTGGCATCACCGCGCCGCTTTTGAATTTTTCCATCATATCGGTTCCGAATTGGGAATTAAGGCAGTCAATTACGGTTTGCGGCGCCTGGTCCAAAGATTCCTTGAATTGTTTCATGCCTTCCTCCATTTGTTTTAAATCCGCTTCAGGTATCATTCCGTTTTCTTTGGCAAAATTAAAACAGGTTTGCTGATTGTCGAGATTATTGCAGAATGCTTCGCATTCATCCTTGTTAACGCAGTCGCCTGGGCCTTTGCCTCCGGTTTTGCGGGCCATAACCGCTTCTTCGGCGGTCATAAACCCGGCTGCTTCGGCAAAATTGGTGCATTCGTCAAAATGAGATTCTTGGGTGCAATAAGCTTGGCATTCTTTCTCTCCTTTGCAGGCCGGCGGTTTTAATCCTTTCTTAAGCGCCGTTAACATTTTTTGGGAATCAGCTTTTTCTTCTTCAGTCATTAGCCCGGCTTCCATGGCAAAATTCATACAAACTTCCATATTGTTCGGTTCGCTGCAATACGTGTCGCAGGCGTCTTTACCCTTACAAGGGGGCGGAGTTGCTCCTTTTTTTACGGCTGCCAGCATTTTTTGGGCGTCTTCAAGTTCTTTCCCTTGCAGCATGCCGGCGGCTTGGGAAAAAGTAATGCATTCTTCCATATGGTCGGCGCTGTCGCAATAAGTGTCACAGGCCTCTTTATTTTTACAGGGCGGAGGATTTATTCCCCTGGCGATGGCCGCCTGAATTTGTTTGGCTTCCGCCAGTTCCGCGGTCGACATCAAATTGTTTTTTTCGGCGTAAACAATGCAGGCGTCTATGTGGCTGATATCGTTGCAATACGTTTCGCAGGCATCTTTGGTTTTACAGCCGCCCGGGCCTTCGGCTCCGGCCGCAATAAATTTTTTAGCGGCGGAAATTTTTTCTTCCGATATCAGATTGTTTTTTTCCGCGAAAGCAACGCAGGCGTTTATATTTTCCGGTTTGTCGCAATAAATTTTACAGGCCGCTTGGTCTTGGCAATTGCCCAATTCTTTGACCGGATATTGAACGTTCGCCGTTGCGGCATTTTCTTGCGCGAATGCTTGGTTTGCCAAAACAAGCAAACAGGCCGCCACGAAACTCAAAATAATAAAATTAAGGTATTTTATTTTCATGAATTTAGAAAGGATTGGTTTCGACATTTGTAAAGGGATTGGCTTTGTCAGCCGGATTGATATCGGGTTTGTTTTCCAAGGGGTTTGTCCCCAGAGAGGGCAGAACGCCTTGGGTTGCGCTGTCGGTTATTTCTTCCGCCGTGACGGGGATTCCGGCTTCGGTTGCCGTTTTTGATTTTTTCCAGTAGAAATAACCGCCGACTCCCAATCCGATTAATAAAACGACCGTTATTAATATAATAAGAAGTTTTTTATCCATACTATCATTATAGCAAAAATGATTGGTTTATTTCAGATGCTAAATTTTTAAAGTATAATTAAAGATAAATATATTTTATGGCCAGCGCAAAAAAATACCGCCATCAACATAGCCACCAGCCATCAACCTTTTCGTTATTGGAGCATTCTTTGTTTTTCTGGCTTGATATAGGGCTGATAGCGGCTTCTTGCCTGATTTTATTATTGGATTTTTTCAATATTTCCAAGGGCTTTGAAGATATCGTCCTTTTGGAAATTGTTTCGTTAATCGGACTTTTCCCGGTATTTCTGAGCGCCTTATTGGCTTTGGCCAAGCGCAAATTGTCAATTGACCTTTTGGCTAGCATCGCTTTGTTCACTGCTTTGGTTGCCGGAGAATGGCGTTCGGCGGCTTTTATTACTTTAATGCTGGCTTCGGCCCGGTTATTCGCCCGTTATACCGGCGGCCGGGCGCGAAGAGCCATCGAGAGCTTATTGAAATTAAGGCCGGAAAAGGCGCATGTTCTTTTGCCTGACCGAAAAGTGGTTGAAGTCGACATAGGAGAATTAAAGGTCGGCGATTTGGTGGCGGTGGAATCAGGAGAACGACTTGCGGTAGACGGTGTCGTGGAATCAGGCGAGGCCGATATTGACCAGTCGTCTTTAACAGGAGAATCGGAACCGGTCGCCAAGAAAGCAGGAGACAAAATTTTCAGTTCAACTTTGAACATCGGGGGTTCTCTCATTGTTAAAGCCACGAAAGTGGGGACAGACACTACTTTTTCCAAAATTTTGGATTTGGTTGAGCAATCTCAGGCCAGTAAATCGCCCATAACTTCGATGATTGACCGGTTTGCCAGCTGGTACATCTTTTTGAGTTTAGCGGGAGCGATTTTGATTTTTCTCTTTACCAGGAATTTATCCTTAGTGCTTTCGATTCTTTTGGTTACCTGCGCTGATGATTTGGCGATAGCCATTCCTTTGGCTTTTACCGCCGCCATCGGCGCCGCGGCCCGGCGCGGCATCATCATTAAAGGCGGCAGTTTTATTGAGGGCTTTCCCGGGACAAAAATAATGGTTTTTGACAAAACCGGCACCCTAACCGAGGGCCGGCCGGCGGTTCAGAATGTCGTGGTTTTCAATCATTATTCCAGAGGAGAATTCTTGACGCTTATTGGAGCGGCGGAAAGCGAGTCAGGCCATCCCACGGCGAAAGCGATTGAAGCGTACGCGGCCGGTCAGGGTATAAAATTCCCGAAGGTATCCGATGTCCACGAATCGCCGGGTTATGGAATCAAATGCGTCGTGGATTGGGAGCAAATTTTCGCCGGGAAAATAAATTTTCTGGAGGATAACGGGATAAAATTTTCCCAGGAAGAAATTCGTTTGGTTGAGGAAGAAAAAAGCAAACAGAGAACCGTCACGGTATTGGGCAGGAAAGGGAAGGCCGTGGGATTCATCTCTCTTGCCGACGCTATCCGCCCGGCGGCCGAAAAAGTCGTCGCTGATTTGAAGAAACTGGGCGTGGAAAGGGTGATTATGCTCACCGGCGACAACGAAAAGATAGCCCAGCGAATCGCCCAGAAAGTGGGCATTTCGGAATTCAAGGCCAATCTTTCTCCTGAGGACAAAATCGGTTTTTTGAAAACTATTTTAAATCCCGCTTACAAAGTGGCGATGGCCGGAGACGGGGTGAATGATGCCGCCGCCCTGGGTTTAGTTGATATCGGCATTGCCATGGGGGCGATTGGTTCCGACGCAGCCGTAGAAACATCCGATGTTGTTTTGATGAAAGACGATCTTTCAAACATCCCAAAAGCGATAAAACTGAGCCGTTACACCGTGAAAATAGTAAAACAAGATCTCTGGATTTGGGGAGCGGTCAATACTTTAGGTTTAGCCCTGGTTTTTCTGGGAGTCATTGGTCCTGCCGCCGCCGCCGCTTATAATTTTTTGACTGACTTCCTGCCGCTTTTAAATTCTTTGAAGCTTTTCCGGCTTCATTTTTCCAAAAAAACAAAATAAGCCCGTTTTCTACCGCAAATCCGCCCGGTTCGCGATTTCGTCCCAATTTACAATGTTCCAGAAGGCCTCGATGAATTTTGCCCGGTCGTTTTTGTAGTCAAGATAATAAGCGTGCTCAAAAACATCCAGAACCATCAGAATTTTAAAACCCGGATAAACATTAATGTTGTGTTTTTCTATTTGCATCGGCAGAAGTTTTTTGCTTTGGCTGTCGAAAGCCAACGCCGCCCAGCCGGAACCTTCAACCGAAGCGGCGGACTGGGTGAATTCCTTTTTGAATCTTTCAAAACCGCCGAATTCGTTTTTTATCAAATCAGCCAGGTTTCCTTTGGGTTCTCCGCCGCCAATGCCTGTGGGCGCTAAATTTTCCCAAAACAGCGAGTGGAGCAGATGGCCGCCGATGTTGAAAGACAATTCTTTCAAGGTCGCTTTCACGTCAAGATCGGCGTTTTCCTCTCTGGCTTTTTCGATTTTTCCCAGAATATTATTGGCGGCGTTAACATAGGCCTGGTGGTGTTTTTGATGGTGGATTGTCAGCTGTTCTTCGGAAATGTAAGGTTCCAGGTTCTTATAGCCGTAAGCTAATTTCGGTAAAGCGTATAAATTATTCATTTCTATATTTTTATTGGATTAATCTTATTTTAGCGACTTGGCGTAGCTTGAAAGCTCATTTAACATTTTTTTAATCCGTTCTTTATAAGAAGGGTCCTGGATTCCGCCGTTAGCGTCGAATAAATTCGCAACGTTGGAAAAATAAACCGCTTCCCGGATGGGCACCATATGGAATTCAACGCTGACGAGCCGCAATTGTTCAACGCACCTCGCTCCGCCCAAACCGCCGATGGAAACGCCGCAGAAAGCCACCGGTTTCCTGGCGTATGCCCTGTAAAGCATATCAAGCATCATTTTCAGTTCTCCGGGATACCCATGATTGTATTCGGGCGAAACGATTATAAAACCTTCGGCTTTGCCTATTTTTTCGGCTAATTTTTTTGCCGGAGTCGAATTTTCCGTATTGTTCGTTGCTTCAATCCGGTAGTCGCGGACATCGATGATTTCGGTTTCCAAACCGAAATCAACCGCTTCCTGCCGCACGAATCTGGCGACTTTTTCCGATTGACGGCCTTCCCGGGCCGTTCCCAAAATAACCGGAATATACATGTGATTATTTTATTAAATCCTGGACTTCTTTTTTGCCTTTTTCCAGTTCCTGTGTTTGCTCTTGGTCTTCTTCAAGCAGTAATGCCTGGAATTCTCCCATATGGGTTTTTTCTTCCTTAGCGATGTCTTGAAGAACCTTTTTGATATTTTCGTTTTCGGTTGTGGCCGCCATTTGTTCGTAGAGGTTGACGGCATCCAACTCGGCCAGCATCCCGATTCTTAAAATTTCTTTATTGATGTCTTCTTTCTTTACTTTCTCAAAATTTATGGGTATTTGCGATAACATATTTTATTAAATTTATTTATGCCGACCTTTTTGTCTGATTATTTTTAAGTATACCATAAGAATTATGTGCTATAATATAATCGATATATGAGAAAGCCGCTTTTGATATTTTCAATAATCATCATTATTTTGGCAGTAGCCGCCGCTTTTATCGTCTTAAACAAAAAAACGCCGAATCCGGCTGCCAGTAATAACGAACCCAGCCAGATAAACACTGAGACGATTGCTTCTGTCCCGGCTGCCGGCCAAAATGCCGAAAATAATGTCGAAAATAAAGTGATAATCGAGAATTTCGCTTTTTCGCCGCCAATTTCGAATATAAATGCGGGGCAGAAAGTGGTTTGGACCAATAACGATTCGGCTCCTCATCAAATCAAGGCCGATTCTTTCAATTCGGGCATTTTAAACAAGGGTGATGCCTATGAATTTGTTTTTGTAAACCCCGGCGCTTACAATTATTACTGCGGTCTTCACCCGTCAATGAAAGGCCAGATTATCGTTAAGTAAATATGCTGGTTCGCATCGCTTATTTTTCCATATTGGGCAAGCCCCTGATAATGTATTTAGGGATCCTCGCGTTGCTTTCGTTTCTTTTTACCGCTTATATCGGATTCATGAATTTGAGAGGCAAGACCAAAATCCCTCTTAAGTGGCATTTCCGGATGGCGGGGATTTCTTTAACTTTAGCGGTAATTCACGGTATTTTGGGAATTTCGCGTTTTTTTTAACCGCTCTGCTTTTATCGCCAGGCAAATAATAAAATGGGCTGGAAAGCCCATTTTAAATTTTTATTTCTAATTTCCCGGCGTTAATCTCTTACAAGATATTTTTTCGGCTTCGTTTGAATCCAGGCCCGCAAGATTTTTTTCCATTTATCAAAAATTATTTATTCAGGATGTTTTTGGCGGCTTTGACAATGTCTTCGGAAGAAAGGCGAAAAGCTCCCAGGAGTTCATCGGGAGTTCCCGATTCGCCGAACCGATCCTGAACGCCGATGAAAGCCATTTTCTTCGGCAGTTTTTTCGCCAGAAGTTCGGCGACGGCCCCGCCCAAACCGGCGGCCGCCTGGTGTTCTTCCACGGTTATTACGGCCTCAACTTTTGCCGCCGTTTCCAAGATGGTTTTTTCGTCCAATGGCTTAATGCTCGGGTTATTGATTACTATTGTCGGAAGATTTTCTTCGGCCAATCTTTTTGCCGCTTCCAAGGATTGATAAACCAGGGGGCCGCAGGCGATTATGGCTATTATGGGATTTTCGGCTTGGAAAAATATTTCCGCTTTGCCGATGCCAAAAGGCGTTCCATCGGTGGTGAATAAAGCGGTTTTTTCCCGGGTTAACCTTAAATAACCGGGTTTGCCGGTTCTAGCCAAAGCCACGGTGGCCTTGCGGGTTTCAACGGCATCGCAGGGAACGATAACATCGATATTCGGTAAAACCCGCATTAAGGCGATGTCTTCCAATGCCTGGTGGGTGGCGCCGTCGGGTCCCACCGAAACCCCGGCGTGAGCGCCGACGATTTTTACCGGCACATCGTTATAACAGATGGTGGTTCGGATTTGTTCCCAATTTCTTCCCGGCGAGAACATGGCGTAAGAGGCAATGAAAGGAATTTTTCCGGCCAAGGCCATGCCGGCGGCTACGGTTGCCATATTTTGTTCGGCTACCCCAAGCTCCAAAAATCTTTCCGGGAATTTTTTCGCGAAAGCGAGCGAACGGGTCGATTCGGTCAGGTCGGCGCAAAGCACCACCACATTGGGGTCGGTTTCGGCCGCCAGAATAACCCCGTCGCCATAGCCGTCCCGGGTGGGTTTTCTCGTTAATTTATCCGTGAAAATATTTGAATCCAGTTTTGCTTTGGGATTAATCATATTATTCGTGTTCGCTTTTTATTTTTCCCTGAAGGGTGCGGAGTTCGGCTAAGGCCTTTTTTGCCTGTTCTTCGTCGGGCGGAATGCCGTGCCAGGCAGGATCAAACTCCATGAAGCCAACGCCTTTACCGGGAATATTATGGGAAATAATGCAAACCGGTTTTTCAAAAATCGCTTTGGCTTCATTAACAGCGTCAATGATTTCCTCGATGTTATGGCCGTCAATTTCGATTATATGCCAGCCGAAAGATTCATATTTTTTTCTTAATGATTCAAGAGGCATTACGTCTTCAGTGAAGCCGTCAATCTGGATGTTATTGCGGTCAACGATGGCCGTGAGATTCGATAATTTCAGTTTACCTGCCAGCATTACCGCTTCCCAGGTGTTGCCGGCATCGTGTTCGCCGTCGGACATTAGGGCGTAAACTTGGTTGTTTTTTTGTCCATTTTAAAAGCGATGGCTACGCCGACGGCCTGCGAAAGCCCCGAGCCCAAAGGGCCGGAAGTGGTTTCCACGCCCGGCAGGGCGGTCCGATGGGGATGGCCTTGAAGGCGGCTGCCGAATTTTCGCAAAGTTTTCAATTCTTCGAGCGGGAAGTAGCCCGCCCGGGCCATCGCGGCGTAGCGCGCCGGGCAGATATGGCCGTTTGAAAGAATAATCCGGTCGCGCTCCGGCCAATCTGGTTTTTTAGGGTCGTGTTTTATTATGCCGCCGAAATACAAAGCCGTAAAAACATCAGCCATGCCCAGAGGACCGGCGGAATGGCCGGAGCCGGCTTCAAGAAGCATTTCGATGATGTCCTGGCGGATCTGATTGGCAATTTCTTCAAGTTTTTTTATAGTCATAGTATCTTGAAGGGGGATTAGTTTTCAGTTAAATAAATTTAGAGAATCTTTCTTTGGAAGCGCCGCAAATGGGACAGACATCAGGCGCTTCGTCGCGGGCGCAGAGATAGCCGCAAACATCGCAGCGCCAGACCGGGTAGCCTAAATCGCCGATTTCTTTTTTTTCGTTTTCTTTTTCCATCTTTAAAGATTTTAATTTTTCTCTTTCGACCTTGTTCGGTCTTCTTTCGGGGATTGGTTTAATCGCTATTTTGTTTTCGAAAACATTTTTCGAAACATACAAGCCGCAATAGCAGGTTCCGTATTCCGCCACATCGGCGTCCCGATAATTACAGGGACAGATTATATCAAGGTCTTCTTCTTTATTTTTGCCGGCCAAGCGGCAAGGGCAGGCCTGATAACCGTATCTTTGTTCGTTGGTAAGCAGGGCTTCAATCAAATTCTTAGTCAAACTTTCGTCAGGATTCAAGAAATAACCCCTTTTTTTGTTGTCGGAAAAAAGTTTCGCGAATAGATTTTCTATTTTATCTTTTGGTATATTATCGCCCATTAGCTAAATTTTTCAGCTCGGATTCGTCAAACCCTATGATGACTTTTTCTCCGTTATCGACGACAACCGTGGGAAAGGAAATATTCGGATTGTATTTGGATATTTCGTCGTAGGCCTCTTTCTGGTCCTGGTCTTTCAAAAGGTCGAAATCGACATAGCCGTATTCGAGATTAAGCTCGCTTAACAAATCCATGGTTTTTTTGCACCAAAAACAGGTGCTTAGGGCGAACACCGTGATTTCCTTTCCTTTTTTGCCTGGGACGATTTTAATCTGATTTTTGTAAGCCATTTTAATATTATACTAAAAAATTCCGGATAATTTAAGTTTTATCGATTTCATCTGTTTTCAGATGAAACGGGTGACCGTAAAGATAAAAATCACGCCCAATAAAGTCAAACCTATGATTTTAAAAGAGCTGTGTTTGCTGTGGGCTTCAGGCAGGATGTCGCTTGCGCCGATATAAAGCAAAAAGCCGGCGAAAAACCCGAGATATAAGACCAAAAAGCGCGGCGAAACTCTGAAAAAGAGCGTCGAAAGCGCTCCAAGAACCGGGGCTATAGCGTGTAAAAGCAAAAATATTTTGGATTTTTTCAAACTGTTTTTGTTATTGAACATCAAGCTCGCGGTATTCATTCCGTCGGTAAAACCGTGAGAAATTACGGCAATGGCTATCAGCAGGCCTACGGCGGCATTGATTTGGAAGCCGAGCCCGATGCCCACTCCGTCCATAAAACTGTGGCCCGCCAATGCCAAGGCCGAGGCGATGCCGACATGCGGGTGTTTATGCTCCGCGTATTCGTTTTCGTGGGCATGGTGGATGAGAATCGTTTTTTCAAGGATATGGAAAATCAGGAAGCCGGCAACCAGAGCGATCATCGCTTCAATCGGCTGGAAGTCGAAGATTTTTATCTGTTCAATGATTTCCGGAAAAATTTCAAAACTTACGACTCCAAGCAGGACTCCCGCAGCAAATCCCATAATCAAATGGAGTTTATTCTTAAACCTCAAGGCGAATAGACCGCCGAAGATTATCGAAAGGAAGGTTATCACGGAAAAAATTATCGGTTGCATCTTTTTAGTATAAACTAATAAATCCAAACTATAAAATTTCTATGATTTTATTTCTGGAAGCATGTCCGGAAACAATATTTATTTGCGAGAAAGACACTTTGAAATATCCGGCCAGGGCTTTGATTATCGCGCGGTTGGCTTCGCCTTTTATCGGCGGCTCTTTTATCCAAACCCGGTAATGGCTATCGTCGATTTTTTGGATTTTTTCTTCCTTGGCTTTTGGTTTCGCCTTTACGAAGATTTTCATAAATATTTTTTTAATAGTTGCCTGATTTCCTTTTCGGTATAAGATTTTTTGTCTTTATAAGATGATTCTTTTATTATATCCCTTATTTTGATTAATTTCTTCTCGCTATATTTATCCCCGAATAAAAATTTATAACTGGAAATTCCGCTGGATTCGCCAAAAAAGAATTTATTTTTCTTGTTGTATTTTTCAGGCAGGAAAGAATTATAACTTAGGGGATCTTTCAGCAAGGCGTTTATATGGATTCCTGATTCGTGCCAGAAAGCTCTGGTGGTATACGGCTTTGCGGGTTTGGAGCCGCCTAATTTATATACTAAATTCCTTAATTTTAATAATTTCGGGTAATTTATGCCGTCTACTATCATGCCTTTGCGTTTGAGCTCCGATAAAATTTTTACCCAATCGGCGTTTCCGGCTCTTTCTCCTATTCCTCCGACTGTTGCCGATAATATAGTGGCGCCGTTTTGGATTGCAATAATGGAATTTTTGTCGGCTAAGCCCCGGTCGTTATGAAAATGGACGCCGATTTCGCAATCTGCATTTTTCTTGATGAATTTAACAAGCTTTTTTGTTTTCGTTGGAGTTAAAACGCCCACGGTGTCGCACAGGATGAAACCGTCGATATATTTCTTGACTGTCAAAATAGACTTGCTGACATAATTGATATCGGCGCGGCTCGCGTCTTCGCCCGCAAAAATTATTTTTATTCCTTTATTTTTAGCGGACTTGCAAATTGATGATGCTTTCTTGAGATTTTTATTTTTTGTCGTGTTTTTTATTTTAAGCAGTTTGTCCGATAAAGAAGAAAAAATTATGATTTTTCTGAAACCAAGTTTAATTGCGTGGTTAACGGACTTTTTGTCCAGCATCACAGATGCGTAAATTTTGTCTCCGAAACTTGATTTCAATAATTTTTTAGCCAAATTTTCCTCGTATTTTGAGACGGCTGGCATCACCGCGATGTTGTCAACGCCAATTTTAGCAAGCTCTTTCGCAATTTTTAACTTATCATTGATGGAGAAATTTACGCCAACTTGTTGTTTGCCGTCCCTTAAAGTTTCATCTGAAATTATCAGTTTCATTTTTGTATCTTATCAAAAAATCGCCGAACAGGCGATTTTTCGCTGATATTTCATTAATAATTTTTGCGGTGTCAGAATCTATTTGTCATAAAAAGCCCGGTACCCAGAAAAACGGAAAACAAAATCAACAGCCAAATGGCGGTCCAAATCACGATTCTTACCGCTTCTTTTTTCTTATTCTCGAAAAACAGCATTGCCGGATAGACAAAAGCCACGGAACCGCAAATCAACGCCGAAGTAATGAAGGCCAGAAGAACCAAAATCCCGCCAAAAATCGGGTTAGACGCCGAATCTCCCAGCATAGACCATCTTTGGAACAATTGGATGGAAAGAACGAAAAAAACGACGTAAAGAACCAGGCCGGCGGCTTGGAATAATCCGATAATTTTATAAGATGGTTTCATTGATAAGAATTATAGCACAAAAAGCGGTTGAAAATATTATTTATTTTTTATTGCCGCCTGGGCCGCCGCCAAGATTGCGATGGGGATGCGGTAAGGCGAACAACTGACGTAGTTCATGGCCACCTGATGGCAGAATTCCACGGAACGGGGTTCTCCTCCGTGTTCGCCGCAGATGCCCACTTCAAGTTTTTTGTTGGTTTTCCGGCCGTTTTTGATGCCGATTTTGATTAATTCGCCGATTCCTTCCCGGTCAATTGATTGGAACGGATCTTCGGGCAAAATTCCTTTATTCAGATAATCCGGCAGAAATCCTCCGATGTCATCACGGGAAAAACCGAATCCCATCTGAGTAAGGTCGTTGGTGCCGAAAGAGAAAAAACCCGCTGTTTCGGCTAATTTGTCGGCCACGATGCAGGCGCGCGGTATTTCTATCATCGTTCCGGCCATATGTTTGATTTTTTCGAGATTGTATTTTTTCAAAACCTCCTTATAAATGCGTTCTATTAGCGTAAATTGATTGTCTAATTCTTTTTCATCACAAACAACCGGTATCATTATTTCCGGGTAGGGATTTTTGTTTTCTTTGGTTAATTCGGCCGCCGCTTCAAAAATGGCGCGTATCTGCATTGAACTTATTTCAGGGTAGGTGATGCCCAAACGCACGCCGCGATGGCCCATCATGGGATTGGATTCGTGGAGTGAATCCGCCCGTTTGGCCAATTCAGCCATGGATATTTTTAAATCTTTAGCCAGCTGGCTGAGTTTTCTTTTTTCCCGGGGGACGAATTCGTGCAGGGGCGGGTCAAGAAGCCGGAAAACGACAGGGAGGCCGTCCATCGCCTTCAAGGTGTTTTTGACGTCTTTTTTCACATAAAAAAATAATCCATCGAGAGCTTTTTCCCTTTCGGTTTCGGTTTTTGAAACAATCATTTTCCGCAGAATAAAAAGCGGTTCATCGGAATTTTTACCATAAAACATGTGTTCGGTTCGGAAGAGCCCGATGCCTTCGGCGCCGAATTGTCTGGCTTTTCTGGCGTCTTCCGGGGTATCGGCATTGGTGCGGATTCCTAATTTTTTTACCGAGCGGCAAACTCCCAAAAATTCGCCGAGAAGCTTATTTTCTTCAGAGGCGTCAATCATCGGCAATTTGCCTTCATAAACGTTTCCCTTGGTGCCGTTTAAAGTAATCCAGTCGCCTTCTTTCAATATTTTTCCGTCAATATGTATTTGTTTTTTGGGATAATTGATATGCAAAGAACCGCAGCCAACAATGCAGCATTTTCCCCAGCCGCGGGCCACGAGAGCCGCGTGGGAAGTCATTCCGCCCCGGGCTGTCAAAATGGCTTGAGCCGCGCGCATTCCTTCCACGTCTTCGGGGCTGGTTTCTTCGCGCACTAAGATTACTTTTTTGTTTTCTTTATTCCAGGATACGGCTTCATGGGCGGAAAAAACAATTTGGCCGCTGGCTCCGCCTGGTCCGGCAGGCAGTCCTTTGACCAGCGGTTTTTGTTTTGATTCGGCCTTAGGGTCAATAACGGGATGTAATAATTCGTCAAGCTGGTTTGGTGCAACGCGCATCACCGCTTCTTCCTTGGCGATTAGTTTTTCTTTCAGCATATCCATAGCCATTTTTACCGCCGCCGGCCCGTTGCGTTTGCCCGTGCGGCATTGGAGCATGAACAAACGGCCCTTTTCAATCGTAAATTCGATATCCTGCATATCGCGGTAATGCTTTTCCAGCCGTTTCTGGATACTGAACAGTTCTTTGTAAATCTTGGGCATGGCTTTTTCCAAAGACGTCAAATTTTTGTTATGTTCTGATTTTGAAGATTCGTTTAGGGGCGCCGGCGTCCTGATTCCCGCCACCACGTCCTCTCCCTGGGCGTTAATCAAATATTCGCCGTAAAATTTATTCTCGCCGTTTCCGGGATTACGGGTGAAAGCCACGCCGGTAGCCGAATCATTGCCCATATTTCCGAAAACCATGCTTTGAACGTTTACCGCCGTGCCCCATTCATCGGGAATGTTTTCGATTCTCCGGTAGCTGACGGCCCGTTTGCCGTTCCACGAAGCAAAAACCGCGCCGATGCTGCCCCATAATTGTTTTGATGGGTCATCGGGAAATTCTTTTTTCAAAACGGCTTTGATTTTTTCTTTGAATAATTTACAGAGTTTTTTCAAATCAGCCGCGGTTAAGTCCGTATCCGATGAATATCCTTTCTCTTTTTTGAGATTGGCCATTATTTTTTCCAGTTGTTTGCGGATGCCTTGCTCGTCTTTGGGTTCGATGCCGGCGGCTTTTTCCATGACCACGTCCGAATACATCATTATCAGCCGGCGGTAGGCGTCATATGCGAATTTTTCGTTTCCATTGCTTTGTTTTATCAAGCCGGGGATAGTTTTTTCGGTTAATCCGACATTCAAGATGGTTTCCATCATTCCGGGCATTGATTTACGCGCGCCGGAACGCACCGAAACCAAAAGGGGATTACTAGGGTCGCCGAATTTCCGGCCAATGAGTTTTTCCACTTTCTTCAGGGCTTTCCGTGTTTCTTCTTCCAATCCTTCGGGATAGGTTTTTTTATTTTGATAATAAGCGCAAACCTCGGTGGTAATGGTGAGGCCGGGCGGAACGGGAAGTCTAAGGTTTTTATGTCCGGCCATTTCAGCCAGGTTGGCGCCTTTTCCTCCCAGAAGATTTTTCATGCCTTCATTTCCGTCGGCCTTTCCTCCTCCAAAAAGATAAATCATTTTCGTATTTTTTTTGAACATAGTTCCCATTATACATGGGACTGAAAAATTTTCAACAAAAATTCCGGGATTTCTCCCGGAATTTTGGTTTCGGCAAATTAATTTCGGACGGTTTCCGATTTTCCGGAATCGCTATTTTTGTTCTTCATTATTTTCTTTTCCGTCAGGTTTGAAATTCAGTGCCACCGAATTTATGCAGTAGCGTTTGCCAGTGGGCGGAGGGCCGTCGTCAAACACATGGCCCAGATGAGATTCGCATCGGGCGCAGATAACTTCGGTGCGGCGCATTCCAAGGGAATTATCCGGCTTCTCTTCGATGTTTTCAGGATCAATGGGTTTGAAATAGCTGGGCCAGCCCGTGCCGGAATCAAACTTGGTTTCCGAACGGAAAAGCGGCAAGCCGCAGGCGGCGCAGGAGAAAGTGCCGGGCTCGTATTTTCTGAAAGCGCAGGTGAAAGCGGCTTCCGTTTCTTTTTCCCGCAACACCCGGTATTGCTCCGGCGTCAGAATTTTTTTCCATTCCTCGTTGGTTTTTATGATTTTTTCTATCATCGGGTCTTGATATTATTTTAGCAAAAATCCCGAAAAATTAAATTTATCTCCGATTTTCAAGCCGATTTTTGCGGCGAGCCCTCCGTTGATTTCCAGGACATATTTCGCGTTTTTGCCGGGATTTACGGAAAGACAGGGGGATTCTTCCGGGCAGGGCTGGTTATTTTCGCTGATAAAGACCACTTCTTTATTGCCGTTAACCCATATGATATCCAAAGGAATCAAGGTGTTTTTCATCCAAAAAGGGTAATTGCCGTCTTTTTCGAAAATAAAAAGCATGCCTTTATTTTGGGCCAGGCCTTCCGTAAACATCAGACCGCGGCTTATCTCGGCGGGAGTTTTCGCCAAATCAACTTTAAAGCAATGATTTTTGAAACAAACCTGATTTGATTTTTCTTTCGCTGAATATATCAAAACCGCCGCGGTGCCGGCCAGAATCGTCAAAATGAGGGTCAATGATTTTTTTCTTCTCATAATCGTATTTTGGCTGCCAAAAAACAAAAACCCGAGTTTCTGGCCCAGGGTTCGTTTTGATTTATTTTAGTCCTTGTTCGTGGAAATATATCGTGTATTTGCGGTCTACTTCGAGAATATGGCCGATCAGCCAATTGCCGGAAGATAAGGCGATCTTTCTGGCAAGCTCGGGGACATCCGCTCCTTCGCTTCGGATTTCGTCAAAATATTTTTTAATAGTTTCCCGGTATTGATTATGGGCGGCAATGTGGCCAACGGCGCTCGGATAATGGAATTTGTCGAAAAATCTTTCTTCGGTGCTGAAATGGTAAAAGGCGTAATCCCCGAGCTTTTCCAGAACCTCGAAAATTTCTTCTTTAGTCGGAGTTTCCCCGGTTAAATCAAGAACGCTATTTACTATTCCGAAAAAATGCTTATGTTGTTCGTCGATTTCCTGGATTCCGACGCTGTATTCTTCCGTCCAGATGATTTTTTCCATTTTTATATTATATCATAGATAAACCGAATAAACTTGTATATTCAAAACCAGATTTATTTTGCCCAAATTATTTGGATATTAAATATAAAAGAGGCAATCCGGACAGGATTGCCTCTTTGTTTTATAGATTTAAAATTTTTGCTGCGGTTTCGGTGCGGCAATCGTCTGCAGAAACAATGTTATTTTCCAAATGGGCCGCTGCCGTTTCCGTAAATTTCAAACCAGTTGCCGTAGATACCACCACGACTCGTTTTCCTTTCTTGATCCAACCTTCGTTCACCGCGTTTTTAACTCCTGCCAGAGCCATGCCGGTTTGAGGACAAACGAAATATCCATCTTTGCCGCAAACAGAAACTGCTTCATTAAGGTCCTGTTCGCTGGCAATTTGCATAGCGCCGTTGGAATAAACTATTTCCCGCATTACTTTATTGCGGGAAACCGGATCACCAATCCGGGCGGCGGTAGCGGATGTTTCGCCGACTTTGATCGGCTGATAATTCAATATCCATTCGTTCAGAAAAACCTGGCCATCTTTTTTCGTTAGATTCCATGATCTTGTCAGGGGATTGGCGGCTTCTGATTGGCAACCGAGGATTCGGGAAGTTCTTTTAAATCCGAATTTCTTCATTAATCTCATCGCTTTTCCGACGGATGAGCAGTTGCTGCCGTTTCCGACGGGAACCGCGATCCAATCCGGCAATTGCCAGTTAAAATACTGGGCAATCTGGAAAACCGTGGCTTGGTGTCCTTCTATCCGGGCGGGATTCAAACTATTGGCAGGATAAACTTCGAAATCCGCAACCAGTTCTTTCATTACTCTCATGCAATCATCGAAGTCGCCGGGCAGAAGAATGACTTTTGCTCCGTAAACCAGAGGTTGAGCCAACTGCACCGGCGTTATTTTGCCTTTGGGCAATAAAACGGCGCATTGGATTCCGGCCGCAGCCGCGTAAGCAGCCGCCATCGCCGAAGTATCTCCGGTGGAAGCGCAGGCGACAGCTTTGATTCCGGCCGCTTTCGCGACAGACATCATCACTGTTCCGCCAAAGTCCTTAAACGAACCCGTCGGCGTCATCCCTTCAAGAATGAGATAAAGCTCGATATCGCCGACCCATTCCCTTAAATGTTCCCCGGCGCAGACAATCGGAACGAATCCTTCGCGTAAGGTGACAATGCAGTCATCCGGCAGAAAAGGCATTATCCATTCTTTAAAACGCCAGACGCCGGAACAATCCGAAGGATTTTTGGAATGAAAAGCGCTGGAAACAATCCGGAGATTGAAGTCGTCAAGGTAACGGTCGCGGTCTTTTTTCAGCAAATCAAAGTTATGTTCTATCTCGTAAAGATTTCCGCATCTAGGGCACTCGAATTTCCTTTCTTCCAATAAATCTTCCTTGTGGCCGCATGCGATGCAAGACAACCAGCTTTGCTTAATAGTGAAAGGTTTTCGCATCTCTTCCTCCTTTTTCAATGTTAAAGAACGTTTAGTTGTTTAACTAATAAGTTATCTTAATTGCGCGAAAAATCAAGCAGACGCCAAAAGAGGTTTTTATTTCACGGTAAATGTTTGGGTTATTTCTCCGAAGGTGTCGGCATATCCTTGCCATAAACTTTCAAGAGTGTTGAACGAAAGTATCCAGACGTCGTTTCCTTTTCCCCATACCAGCACCATCAATATGTGAAAATTGATGCCGCCCTGGTTCAAATTCATTTCCATGGCGTAGGCGTCATTCTGGTTTATTGTCAAAGATTTCTCCTGGGAAAATGCGATATCCGGTATCAGCGACCGCAGCTGATTTTTTACGGCATCTATAATCAGATTTTTACTTGTTTTATCCGAAGGAGCGTAGGATACCGACATATAGGACTGAAAGTTCATTTTTTTCGCCTGTGGATCGGTGCTTATTTCGTTTTGCTTCACAATCATTGCCGAAACTCCCGTTTGCGGCGGAACCGACTGCCAGCCGTTGGGATAAGTGAAAGAAAAATCATCGTTGGCAAAAACATTTTGACCGTTTGTTTGGCCGCTTTGGCCGGGAAGGGAAGTCGCCGGATTTTTTTCGGCTGCGTTTTTATGCGTGCTTAGATACCACTGGGCGGCGCCGACGATGCCAAGGACGATGATAAAAATAATGATAATCGGTAAAATTTTATTTTTCATATCATTTTATTCTATCAGAAAATCGCTTCTTTTCATAACAAGGAAAATAATTCGTCGATTGGCGTCTTTAATTCCTTGGCTATATTCAAAGCGAGTTTTAGGGAGGGATTATATTTTCCTTGTTCCAGGAAAACGATGGTTTCCCTGCGCACGCCGACACGCTCCGCCAGTTCTTCCTGGGTCAGGTTTTTTTTGATTCTGGATTCTTTCACCTTTACTTTAATCGTGTCCATCTTTTTTCTCGTATATTTTGAATAAAACGGAATAAAGAATCATCAGAAAACAAGCCGAATACACGAGGCCGCTGCCGAAGGCGTATAAAACTTCGTTTTCTTTTTCGGCGATGAATAAGAACATGCCGACAATAACCGAAATAGAGGCGTATATTTTTATTGCCCATATTGAGGCCTTGCCCGCTATTCTGTAATCGCGTTCATCCGCTATCACTTCTTTTACCCGGCTTCTCAAAGCATAAAGAAAAACCCAGGCCGTTATAATGGAAATCACGGGCAAATACCAGTTGCCGTAACTTATGGACACGCTGACCACGAAGCTTAAAATAATAACCGTGACAATTCTGTAAATTAAAAATGTTTTTTTAGTCATTGTGTTTTATTTTTTTGTTTTACACATCGACCTTTCTGTTTTAATGTTAGAAATATATAACATTATTGTCAAGATGGCTTTAGGGCCTGCTCTATAAAAAAATCAGTCCGAAGTACATCGGACTGATTTTTATTTTCGGTTTTTGCCGAAGCGATTCTTAGATACGGTTTACGTTTGTCGCGTTGGGGCCTTTCGGAGAATCAGATTTGTCAAAAGACACTCTGTCACCCTCCTTCAGCTCTTCGAACTTCACGTTCTTAAGCTCATTGCCGTGGAAAAACAAATCTTTTTGTTCGCCATCAACGGTAATGAAACCATATCCTTTATCTGTAAGTTTTTTTACTGTTCCTTCCATATACGATTGGTTATTAGATTGATTAATGTTTTAAGGTTTTACCCTAAAGTTTAGTTTTCCTAAGAAGCTCGACGAAATTTCATTAGATAACTATCTTATATTGTTAATGTTAACATATTAAAACCAATCAGTCAAGCTGGGATTGTGGCTTAAGAAAGAAAAGATTGGTTTGGTTAATTTTACGGATTACATTCCGGATTTTTTCTTTTGAAACCAACTCACAAGGAAAAGAATTCCGACGACAGCGGACGGGCCGGAAATGGAAGCATACCAGCTCCAAGGGCGGTTAAGCCCGGCTGCGCAAACATAAAAAACGGCGAAACCCAAAAAAGCGATTGCTCCCGCCAACTCATATTTCCAGGCGACAATAACAATCCCAATCAGAACCAGCGAAGGCAGAAGATGGATTAAAAGAGGTAAAACGGCGTTCCAGCCGCTGTATTCGGAAAAAACGTCGAGCGCAAATAAAGATAAAAACAGGATAAATCCTATGCTCAAAATTCTCGGCAGCCAATAAATAATTTTTTTAGCCATTTTTTGTATTTTATTTGTTATTCTGTTCCTATCGGGATTTTACCACATTTGGGTTCTACTGTCTCTACTATAGTGATAATATCGTCAATCTTCGGTTCTCTGGCAATTAATTTATTCCCGTTTTTTAGCGTCAGAGTTACGATTAAGCTATGTTTTTGAAAAGCTTTTTCAACCTCACAGTTATTAATGGCCAACAGCGCCTGTTCCCAGGTGCTGTTAGTTTCCTGGATAAAGGTTCTTCCGTCAATTGTTTGGCATTGAGGTGGGTTGGATTTCATTATGAAAAAACCGGTCATGACACAAGAATCAAAATCTGTTATTTGTTTTAAGAGTTCATCGCATTTTTCTTTATCTCCGGAATAGCTTGATACTAAACACTTAGATATTTGATTAGCTAAAGTGTCTTCGCTTGAAGCCGAATCCCATCTGACGGTTGGAATTATGCGGTTTACTGTTTCGTCAAGATTAACGGTTTCTCGTTCGCTCGTGCAGGTCTGGCTTTGTTCTTTATCGTAATTGGCGCAGTTTGGATAGCGTAAAACAAAGCCGATTGAAACCAGTTTTCCCCTTAGGGGAGTCGTGTAAACATAAGAAGAATAAACGCTTCCTGCCGCTCCTTCGTTTTTAATATCAACGCAATAGATCCTGTTGCCGATTATCCTTTGGCTGGTTATTTCAAGCATGCTGCTTATTTCCTGCGGCGTCTCCATACAGGAAAAAATGCCCGATTCAATTTTAACTGTCGGCGGCCATTGCTGGGCAAAAACATATTTGGCGGTTAATTTTTCCGGATACTGGAACGAAACACCGTCTTCGTTATAATCCTTCCAAAAGACACTGTCTTCCGAAGAGATTACCGAGACCCCGGTTATAAGCCAGCGGTTGCCGAATTTAACAACGCCTATTTGGATTGCCCGCGATCCAGCCATGCCGGCGCTCGTCATGTCTATGATTTTTCCGCTGACATCGTAAGCGCCCGACCCGAATTGCCTGATATCCGCGATTGCGATTTCGTCCGGCCACGGGCTGGAAGTAAGCCGGCCGATTGCCTTAGACGGATCAGCTTTCCATTGCGCCAGTAAAGCCGGATCAAGAAAATCTTTATAATTTTTTTCAATGTCTTGGCTGGCCGCGGGAGACAATAAAGAAACATTTTTCAGCGCCCGGCCGAAATTTTCTACCACAAACTTTACGGCTGCCTCTTCGGCTTGCCGGTTTCTCCCTGTATTTGATTGACGCCAAAAATATAACCCAACGCTTGCCGAGATAATTAAGATTATTGAAACTAATAAAATTTTCTTAATTTTTTCTTTCATTGTTTCTTTGTTGTTATTTAGTTCTTCATAATGCAATATGAAGTTGTTTTATTTCGGTAATCTAAAAGTGGAAAGCATTTGATTATAAATTTCTTCGCAAGCTTCGCTGTTCAAGCTGATTTGAACGGTTTTGTATTTAAGCGGCCCGAATGATTCTTGGATGGTTTCTTCGTTGTCAAAATAGGCGATAGGCAAAGAAATTTTTTCCTGTCCGCTGAAATTTTTGTAAATCCACGTTGTTTTATAGCCGGTCAGCCCGCCGGCGGTCATAACGGGTTCGATGGAATTCAATTTTTCAAAACCTTGTATTTCAACCGGCGCCGCTATTTTGACGTATTCGTCAAACGGCGTGTCATATTCGTTTTCCGCTGTTCCTCTTGCGTCGATATTAACGCATTCGGAAGCTATGTCTTCGGGGCTGCCTGACGGCCGGAATCCCGCACCGGTTTTCGTGTCCGGAAATTCCCTGAAAGTCCAATCGTTCGGATAATCGACGCTGTAGCCGAATTTCTCGTTCATGTAAGATTGCCAGCCGGCGCTTTTAACGATTTTGAATGGCGCGTCGCTTTCGTCGGAGACGGGACTGGTTACGGGTATTGAGGCATAACTGGTTATCCCGAGCAGATAGTCGCCTTCAGGATACATATCCGAAACTTTCCAATCCTTGCTGCCCGTATTTTCCAGGTTGATGAAAATAATGGGGTCGAATTCCTGGCCTTCCTGTTGCAGGGGAGGCGGCGGCACCCGCCGGATATTGATGGAGATTTTATCCGTCGCCGGTATATTTTGAGTTTTCCACTTTATGGCGTAAGTCGAACCTTCTTTCAATGTTTCGCCGCCATTCGGAGAAATGAGGGCAACGGAAGGTTCCGTGTTTTTTTGAAGCATCCAATAAGCCGCGATTCCCAAACCCAGGACAATAACCAAAACTATAATTATGGTTTTTTTCATAATGATTTTTATCTTGCACCGCCTTTTATTTTATTTGCTTAAATCTGAGCAAACAAAATCATGAAATTATTGCCGTATTTTTTTGCGCATCCGGGACAGTAAGCGTAATGGATATAGTAATCTTTAGCTTTTTTTCCTTGGGTTGCCAGGTATTCATCCATTTGTTTCACGAATTTCGGGACGGCGTTATACGGGCCGGAAAAAACTCTGCTTACGAATGCGCCCGAAATAGTCGCGTTGTCGGCATTCGGGACGGGGCCGGTTACGGACAGGTATATTTCCGACTTGAAAGCGCTGGGGTCGCGGAAGAGCATCAAAACATCTTCTTTATTGGCTTCCGCTCTTTCCGCTTCTTCCATTATTTTGCACATCTTGGCGACTTTTTTGCCGATCATCGGAGGAAAGGGAATGTGAAACAAGGTGGGGATAGTTTCTTTTATAAATGGTTTATTGTCCCAGTTATGCGTTTTTTGATCCCATCTTTCCGGGTTGAATTTCGGACAGCATTCTTTGTTTCCATTATTCATGTTTTTAATATGTTATTTTTTATTTATTTTAACGACGTTTGAATGTATTCTATCACACAAAAGGCGCCGAATCTTGATTTAATTATATTATTTTGATTCTACCGAAAAACCCTGTCTGCTGGTAGGTAGGTGCCTGATTTGCGATTTTTACCAACATTCTTGTTGGGCGTGTTCGGAATCCGTTTATAAAAGATAGTTTGCCGTTGCGCCGACAATATAACCGATTAAAGCTGCCGAGCCCGCCACGAAAAACATCTCAAGCCCCGCTTTCAGCCAGGGACGTTTCGTGAATTTGGTAGTTATACAACCCAGGGAAAATAAGCCGACGCTCGTGATTACTACGGAGAAAACGAGGGCTGATGAAACCGGAAGAACGAAATAAGGTAAAAGAGGAACAACTCCGCCGATTATATAAGAAAAAAACATGAAAATTCCACCGAGCATCGGTTTTTCTAATTTTTCGGGATGGATATGAAGTTCTCTGTAAGCCATCTCCTGGATAAAGAGGGATTTATTTTTTGAAGCCGCCGACGCCATTTCTTTGGAGAGATCTGGCGGCCAACCGTCTTTTATGTAAATCTCGGTTAATTCCTTTTTTTCCGTTTCGGGATATTCTTTGATTTCTGTTTTTTCTTCTTTTAGTTCGCGTTCGGCAACCTCTCTCGCTGATTTTACCGAAAGGTAAGAGCCGGCGCCCATGGATATTGATTCCACTATAATAATCACAAAACCGGAAAGAATAATCACGAAATGGTCATTGGTTCCAACCGCTATGCCAACCAGTACTCCAAGGGTTGAAATCATGCCGTCTTCAAAACCGAATACTATTTCTCTGATAAAAGGCACAATCCCGGATTTTTGATTATGAATGAAATCTGGGTTTTTCATTTGTTTAATCCTACCAAAAAACCGCCTGATTGGCGATTTTTTGGCTTTCAACTCGTAATTTCAATATCTTATAGTTGTTTCAGGGATGCATATATGCTGTATGCGCCAGCAACAACCGCAATTGTAATTAAAACGCCTAAATTGGCGCCAAAGAAGTCGCTCCAAAAAGCCCCAATAGCGGCGCCAAGAGCCAACAAAGCCAATTTGAGTATGCCTAACTGCCACCACGTGAAAGCGTACGATTTGAATAATTTCATATTTATTCGATTTTTAGTTGTTTTTATCGACCTTTTTTATCCTATATCTTTTATTTTACCATAAAATTCTTTCTTATCATGGAGCCGGCTATCACGGAAAAACTCCGTTTTCCCTGTTGGGCTTGTTTAGGGTTTCGGGCCGGATAGCGGAAGCGATAAAATGCGCGTTCGGGCAAGCGGACCCCCGCTTGATTTTGGGATTTGCTATTTATCCATAAATTGCCTTTAATTATATAAAGGTCTGAATTAAATAAATTAATAACAATTTTATGGAACAAAAAAGCAATTCCGCGTTCATGAAGCCGATGAATATCAGCGCTGAGTTAGCGGCGGTAGTCGGCAAGGGTCCCATGCCCAGGTCGGAGGTCGTCAAAAAGCTTTGGGCGTATATCAAAGAACACAACCTTCAGGACCCGAAGAATAAGCGGAATATCAATGCCGACGAGAGTTTGAAAAAAGTATTTGACGGGAAAGAAGTCGTCAATATGTTTGAAATGACGAAACTCGTTTCCAAGCATCTCTCTTAATCTGTCTTAGATAGGATAAAAAAGACGCTCACCGTGAGCGTCTTTTTTTACGCAATCCCAATGTTTTTTGATGAATTTTATTTATGCTTTCTTTTGTTTGCTTTGGCTTCGAGCATGAGCCGCTTTATCGCCAATCGTTTCTTGGTTTTATGAGAATGCGTTTTTCTGTATTTGCCCAGTCCCGTGTTTCTTTTTGCCATATATATTTTATTAATTGGTTAATTATTCTTTGAGTGTAGCAGAAAATCCTGGTAAGGGGAAATGTTCTTGTTGGCTCCGGCGGTAGGATTCGAACCTACGACCATCTCCTTAACAGGGAGTCGCTCTACCACTGAGCTACGCCGGAATGTTTTTATTTTATCTAAGCAAATCCATAAAGGCAAATCTTTTAAATAAAAACCGTTCCGATGAACATCGGAACGGTTTTCTAAATCGTTTCAATAATGATTGGATTTTCACGCCAAAGCGGTAATGTCCTGGAGGGAGTCCAGCGCTTCCAGAAAAACGTCATAAGGAATGAACGTTTTGTTCTGTAAAACCAGCCGGATTTCCCAGCTTTGCGGTTCAAAGCCGAATAAGCAGATTGTCGTTCCGGGACAAAGTTCTATTTCTTCTTCCGCGTTTTTCGGCCCGATCAGTTCTTTTCCGACATAATTTGATCCTTTTCGCGGCAGTCTGATTTTCGGTATGAGTTTATGGCGATCCCTGTAATCCTGGACCATCCCTTGGTTGGTCGGATTTTCAATCCGGGGCATGATTATATAGCATGTTCCTTTTTCCAAAATTTTGACGGGCCCCATTTGATAGGTCACCGATAAATCGATTTCTGCGTTGGGTTTGCCGCGGCAATACACGTTCCATCCTTTGCTGTTCATCAATTCAAGGATTTTCTGAAGTTTCTCCATATTTCCTCCTTCGCCGGTTCGGCGTTTTGAGTGTCTATTTTATTAAGGTTCGTTTGACGATAATACTATTTTATTTTAGAATTTTGTCAATCAAACATAAGAAAAAATGAATAACATCAGAAATTTTTGCATTATCGCTCATATTGACCACGGCAAATCCACTTTAGCCGACCGGTTTCTGGAAATTACCAAAACCATATCTAAAGAAAAATTGCAGCAGGCGCAATATCTTGACCGGATGTCTTTGGAACGGGAGCGGGGGATAACCATTAAGCTCCATCCTTGCCGGATGGAGTTTGAATTTGAAGGTTTGAAATATATTTTGAACCTGGTGGATACCCCCGGCCATGTAGATTTTTCCTACGAAGTTTCAAGAAGCCTGAACGCCTGCGAAGGCGCGATTTTGCTTTGCGACGCCACCCAGGGAATCCAGGCGCAGACCCTGGCGAATTATTTTTTGGCCAAAAAGGAGGGATTGGTGGTTATCCCGGTGGTCAATAAAATCGATTTGCCGAATGCCCAGACGGAAAAAGTCGGCCGGGAACTGGCCCAATTGGTCGGCGTAAAAGAAAGCGAAGTGATTTTTATTTCCGCCAAATCGGGAATTAACGTTGAGAAGGTTTTGGAAGCGATTGTCAGAAAAATTCCGGCGCCGGTGGGGGAAACCAATAAGCCCCTGCGGGCTTTGGTTTTTGATTCTCTTTTTGACCGGCACCGCGGCGTCATCGCTTTCGTCCGGATTTTTGACGGCCGGATAAAAAAAGGCGAAGAAATAAAACTTCTGGGCACGGGGAAAATTTCCACGGTTCTCGAAGTCGGAATTTTCAAGCCGGATTTTTCATCCAGGGAGAATTTATCGGCCGGCGAATCGGGATATATCATCACCGGTTTCAAAGGCATCCGGGATTGCCGGGTGGGGGACACTATCGCCAAAATTTCCGAGCCGAAGGTTGAGCCGCTTAAAGGATATAAAGAGCCCCAGCCGATGGTTTTCGCCAGTTTTTACTGCGTTGACGCGAGCGAATATCTGAAATTCAAGGAGGCCCTGGAAAAATTGTCTTTGAACGACGCCGCTTTCACTTTCAAATCGGAAGTTTTTTCCGATTTGGGTTTCGGTTTCCGCTGCGGATTTTTGGGAATGCTTCACATGGAAATAATCAAGGAACGGCTGGAAAGGGAATATAACCTGGATTTGATTATTACCGCTCCCAGCGTTTCCTATAAAGTGATTTTAAACAGCGATGAAGAAAAGTTCATTCATTCGCCCCAGGAATTTCCCGATGCCGGGGAAATAAAAGAAATCCAGGAGCCCTGGGTGAGTTTGGAGATATTTTCGCCGGTCAAACACTTGAGCCCGATAATGGACTTGGTCAAAAATTTCCGGGGTATTTATAAAAAAACCGATTATTTGGCCGAAGAAGTGATTTTGTTTTATGAAATGCCTTTGGCCTCTTTTTTGGATAATTTTTATAACGGGCTCAAAAACGTCAGCGCCGGCTACGCTTCTTTGAGCTATCAGTTTATTGATTACCGCCGCGGCGACTTGGTAAAAATGGATATCATAATCGCCGGGAAAAAGGTTGAAGCGATGTCGTTTATAATTCCCAGGGATGAAATCCCTTCCGAAGGGAAAAGATTGGTTATCGAGCTGAAAAAAGTCATTCCCCGCCAGATGTTTGAAATCGCCATCCAGGCGGCTGTCGGGGCCCAGATTATCAGCCGTGAAACCGTGCCGGCGATGAAAAAAAACGTGACCGCCAAACTTTACGGCGGCGACAGAACGCGGAAACAAAAACTCTGGAAAAAACAGAAAGCCGGCAAAGAGAAGCTGAAAAGATTGGGAACGGTGGATGTTCCCCAGGAGGCGTTTTTCGCTATCTTGAAAAACAGATAAAATAATTAGACAATAAAAATATGATATCTTATAATAGAAACTTACGCCTGTCGTTTCCGCGCCCATAGCTCAGCTGGTAGAGCAGCTCCCTTTTAAGGAGACGGTCGGGGGTTCGAATCCCTCTGGGCGTACTTCAAATGAAAAATGAAAAAAAATAAATTTCCGACATACGTTATATTAATAATTTTAATGGCGATTCTGGCCGGAGTTTTTGATTACCAGCCGATTTGGTCAAAAGCGGTTTCCAAAATCCATTTGCCTCCGGTTTTTATCCGTGATTGGCGCTTGGGTTTGGATTTGGTGGGCGGCAGCATCCTGACTTACAACATCAATTTGAATGAAGTGGCGGCCACGGAGCGGGATTCGGTGGTAAACGGTTTGCGGGACGTCATTGAAAGAAGAGTCAATTTCTTCGGCGTCACCGAACCGCAGATTTATACCGCCAAAGCCGGGGAAGACCAGCATTTAATCGTGGAACTGGCCGGCATCAAAGACATCAACCAGGCCATCAATATGATCGGCGAGACGCCGCTTCTGGATTTCCGGGAAGTGGAAATACAACCGGCAGCCGAGACCGCGAGCGGCACGGAACAATCTGCCGCCGAGGATTCTTATAGATTCATTCCGACCGATTTAACCGGCCGCTATGTCAAAAGCGCCCAGGTAAGTTTTGACAATCTGGGCAAGCCCATGGTTGACATCGCTTTCACCGATGAAGGCGCGAAAATCTTCGAGGATTTGACCAGCCGGAACGTCGGCAAGCCCCTGGCGATTTTTCTGGACAACCAGCCCATCGAAATTCCGACTGTCAGGGAAAAAATCAGCGGCGGCAAAGCCCAGATTTCCGGAAATTTCACTCCGGATTCCGCCCGGAAACTGGTGGAACGGTTTAACGCCGGCGCCCTGCCCGCCCCGATCGAATTATTGAGCCAGCAGACGATAGGCGCGAGTTTGGGCCTGGATTCCCTCAACAAGACGATTTTTTGCGGAATCATCGGCTTCATTTTGGTGGTTTTGTTCATAGTCGGGTTTTACCGCGGCCTCGGTTTGGTGGCTTTATTGGCGCTGGTAATTTACGCGGTTTTGACTTTGGGTATTTTCAAAGTTATTCCCGTAACTTTGACCCTGGCTGGCATTGCCGGTTTCATTCTTTCAATTGGAATGGCGGTTGACGCCAATGTTTTGATTTTCGCGAGGATGAAGGAAGAATTGAAAAAGGGCTTGTCAAAAAGAGCGGCGGTTGAAGAAGGATTCCGCCGCGCCTGGCCGTCCATCAGGGATTCCAACATCACAACCATCATTATCGCCGTGATTCTGTTTTATTTCGCCACCAGTTTCGTTAAAGGATTCGCCCTGACGCTTTTAATCGGCGTTTTAATGAGCATGTTTTCGGCCATCACGGTTACCAAGTCGTTATTAAAAATATTCATAAGAGATTCCAAAAAATAAATGAAACTGGACATCGTTAAATACCGCAATGTTTTCTTCGTATTCTCCGGCATTTTGATTCTGGCCAGTATCTTCGCCTTTTTCTTTTTCGGCGTTAAACAGGGGATTGATTTGGCTGGCGGCACCAATTGGCAGGTTCAGATAAAAAATCAGGCGGTCGGGGACGGCGATTTGAAATCGGCCTTGGCGCAAATCTCCGGTTATCCGGATTTGACGGTTAAATCTTTGTCCGACGGGAATTTCATCGTGAGATTCCCGAGCATCTCCGAGGAAGACCATCAGAAATATTTTCAGGCATTGAAGGAAAAATTCGGGGAAGTCGGGGAACAGAGTTTTGAAAGCATCGGGCCGACCATCGGCCATGAATTGAGGCAAAACTTCATCTGGGCGTTTGCCATTGGGTTAGCGGGCATTCTGCTTTACATAGCCTGGGCTTTCAGAAAAGTTTCTTATCCGGTTAAATCCTGGAAATACGGGTTCATCGTCATTCTTTCCGCTTTTCACGACATTATCGTTCCCTGCGGCGTGATGGCTTTTCTGGGCTGGCGCCAGGGCGTGGAAATAGACACTAATTTCATCGTCGCCCTTATGTTCATTCTGGGTTATTCAATCAACGACACCATCGTTGTTTTCGACCGGATAAGGGAAAATCTTTTTTTGACCCACAACAGAAGCAATTTTGATTTCGGCGGCGTGCTCAATTCGGCCGTCAGGCAAACCGTCAGCCGTTCGGTCAACACTTCCTTGACGACGGTTTTGGCGATACTGCCTCTTTATTTCCTCGGCCCGATTTCTTTAAGATATTTCATTTTAACTTTGATTTTGGGAATCATTGTCGGCGCCTATTCTTCGATTTTCATCGCCAGTCCTCTTTTGTACGTATGGCATCATAAGAAGAAATGAAACAAAATTGGCATACCCTCTCCGTAAACGAAGTTATTGAAAAATTCGGCAGCGACCCGCATTCGGGTTTGTCGGAAGAAGAAGCGAAAAAACATCAGCAAAAATTCGGTTTAAACAAATTACCCGAAGAGAAACCGCGGTCCGGATTCGGGTTATTATTGGAGCAGTTTCGGAGTTTTCTGATTTATATTCTGGTTGTCGCCGGCATTGTTTCTTTGTTCTTGAGAGATTACACCGATGCCATTGTTATTTTCGGCAGCGTTTTCTTAAGCGTTTTCATTGGATTTTATCAGGAGAAAAAAACCTCGAACATCCTCCACGCGCTCAAGAAAATAGTTCAGGTAAAAGCCCTTGTTTTAAGAGACGGGAACGAAAAAGAGGTGAGGCAGTCGGAGCTGGTGCCGGGAGATATTTTATTTCTGGAACCGGGAAGCAAAGTTCCGGCCGACGGCAGATTGATTGAAAATTTCGATTTGAAGGTCAACGAATCGGTTTTCACCGGCGAATGGCTGGCTTCCGACAAGGGCACCGGGGTTTTGCCGGAGAAAACTTCTTTGGCCGACAGGGATAACATGGTCTACATGGGTTGCGTGGTTGAATCCGGCCGGGGGAAAGCGGTAGTCACGGAAACCGGACTCAAAACCGAATTGGGGAAATTAGCCGAATTAATCAGGGAGACCGAAGAAGGGAAAACCCCTTATCAAATAAAAATAAACCATCTAAGCAGAATTATCGGAATAGCGGTTATCGCCGGCTGTATTCTGATTTTCGGTTTGGGAATACTGATGAAAAAGGGAGCGTTGGAGATGTTTCTGACGTCGGTGGCGGCGGCGGTGGGCGCGATTCCCGAAGGGCTGACTGTGGCTATCACCGTAATTCTGACTTTGGGGATGCAGAGAATTTTAAAAAAACAGGGATTGGTCAGAAAAATGGCGGCCGCGGAAACTTTGGGAAACACCTCGATAATCTGCACCGATAAAACCGGCACTTTAACTTTGGCCCAGATGCAGATAGCGGGAATATTCACCGAAGACAAAGAATTGTTGAGCGACGGCAAAAAATTCACGGAGACAATCGATAAAAACGGTTCCGAGGCCCATATTCTGGCTTTAAAAATCGGAATGCTCTGCACCGAGGCCTTCATTGAAAACCCCGAAGACGAACTTCACAAATGGATTATCCGGGGAAGGCCGATGGAAAGGGCTTTGCTTCTGGCGGGCATCCAGGCCGGATTTTCGAAAAAAGAACTTGAGGAGCATCAGCCGAAAATCGACGAGATTTTTTTCGACCCGGTTTACAAATATTCGGCCACTCTCCACCATTATTCGGATAAAGCCAATGTTCTATACATTCTGGGGGCGCCGGAAATAATTCTGAAAATGTCAA
>Ga0265297_10002474_pt1 | contig 37466 bp, 69 predicted proteins | sample Munlanlwell13791_FD_192502 | JGI IMG/M metagenome (GOLD analysis project Ga0265297, IMG submission 192502) | Leachate microbial communities from a municipal landfill in Southern Ontario, Canada - Leachate well 137-91 | ecosystem: Engineered > Solid waste > Landfill > Unclassified | place...
TGAAATGTCTGATGGTCTTAAGCTCGTTTAGACTCTCTTTATCAGTCCGTCCAGGAGAAACCAAAATATCAAACCCATTGACAGCCTGTACCACCTTCGGCAACGGGCGCAGCTTTTCCATTGCGTATAGGTTGCCCCTAGCAAAATCAACAGAGCAAATAATCGAAAAGGAGCCATTCACCTTCTGTCTTTCAATAATGGCTGATTCAATAAACTGTGGCGCTACAACAAGCGCTGGAACCCGATGCTTAACCAGCAACTGACTAAGTGACACAAAATCAGTCGGTGTGGTCACCTTTTCAGGGAGGTTCACCTCAAGACGTGTCGTTACCTCAAGCATGGTAATCTCCTTTGGTATTATTTATTGAATAGAAAGATCCAAGAAAATGGGTCTAGGTAACGTAGATCTGGTCCAAGGAAGTCAATATACTCGATCTTATCCATACATGATGCATGACTCTTGTGTAAGTATAATTGCCTGTCTTTGGCCGTATAAATCCCAAGCTGATCAATCAACCACATAGAAGGAATAGGGTCCTCAGAAACAATAAAAACTGGTTTGCCAGCAGCCGCAGAGATTTCTTCAAATGTTCCAACCGTAAACGTCTTGTCAATCGTCACAATAAGAAAATCAGCATCTCTCACCAAAGCCAAACAAAAACGTCTGACCTTTGAATTTTCATCTCTTACCGAATTGACTGCTTCATCTCCTTTGTCGAGAAGGCTGCTCTTAAGCGCTAACTGTTTCGTGCCGTCAATTTGTGGCATCCAAGTTGGTTTCTTGAGAGGGTTTAACGAAATAATACCAAATGCAGCAAGCTTGACACTTAGCTCTTCTCTCCAAGAGGAGACACCAGCGTGCTCCACCGCCCCACCAAGATACACTTTAGTCCCAGCTAGAGAGCCCATAAGCTTTCCCTCAATTGTCGATATTCAAATACTAGCGGAGAGTGTACGGATCTTCTTTGGTCTTGAACTGATCATCAACTCGCATCTGAGTAAACTTCACCCCATCATCAAAACGATGAGCACCAGCTTGTGTCTTCTTTTGGTCGCCTTCAGGCTTAGGCAGAACAGGCTTTTCTTCCGTAAGAGCTTGCTGTAGCTTCTCTTCGAAAGCTGGTTTTCTGTATAACGACCCAATCTTCTTTTCTTTTCCCTTACCGCATCTATCACAAACCAAATTCGAATGCCTGGTTGTTTGTTTGCAATACGAGCAGTAATGATTATCTGCTCTGGTCTTTTCCTTCGGAGGAGTTAGTGTGCTCGTTTCCATACCCATATCTTTGCTGTTAGTAGTTAATTCTTTAGCTTCTCCTCATAGTTAAATATGTCCTGGATTGCGCTCTTATGATCCAACTTACCAAAATGCTCCAGGAAAGGCCATGGGTTGTAACTTGAACAGAAAACAAACTTCTCGCGGGTCTCGGCAGGAAGATGAGTAGCAGCCCACCAATAATGCTTAGCCTCAGCCTCGAACCTTTGTTTCCTTATTTCATTCGTCACGTGTGGGTTCTGACCATAGTAATGTAAAACACCGTTCACTTCAGCCATATCAACACCAAATAAGAAAACCCGCCTAAAGTTCATATAATTGGCAATTTGCATCGCAGCATAAGTACTTGACCGTCCAATATGATAACCACTAACAGGATCAAGGCTAAAACCCTGTCCTGGCTTGTTCTTAATCAGGATCTGGTTTGTCTTCCTTGCCCGTACATTATGTGAATTTATGACGATTCCCTTATACTGGTCCCAAATTGCAGTATTTCTTTGATACTGGGTATGATCACAGAAAGCCCAGAACTTTGTTGGCCATAATGGCATATAGGGTTGATTGATGCACATTACGTCGATCAAAGGGTGGTCGTTAAGGACACTCAGGTCTATTTCGGAGACTGATGGTCCTGCTGCAATCATTACAAGAATTCTACCAACACCAATATTCTTCAAGGAAGAAATCCGATTATCATTAAATGACCTAGCTACTGGAGATTTTGGTATCCTCTGGGATTTGATGCGCTGAACGTCTCTCTTTACTGCTATGGGACTAGACCTTGGGGAAGGTGATGGTTTTGGAGTCGGCTTACTTGCTACAACTGGGACTTTCGGTTGGACCACGACAGGCTGTTTTGGGAGCTGTCTTGCAACAATCCGTTGAGGCAGGTTAGGTAGTCGTGGTTTTTCTTTACGAAGTATCGGGGCTGGTTTCTGGGCAGCCACTCCCTGTTGTGGGTGTTTTGTATATTTCAATATGGGTCGGTGCTTACGTAGATCTTCTGGGCGAACCCGTGTTCGTATTTTATTCGGACGTGGGATGATCTGTATCACGAATCCCTCCGGAACTTAAGTATTCAAGAATTCGACGCGAATTACACTTGACAGCCTCTCGAAGTCTGATAAAAGCATCAAGACCAGATTTCGAGGACAAAATGCTAATAATTCGCGTCTTCAAATCCCTCTGGACTATCAACAAATTCTGGTTTATGTTTTTGCCGAAGCTGCGCAGCGTACTTACGATAATGTTCTCGACCTTTCTTGTCGCGGTTCATTTTGGAAAAAAGAATTCTATAAACAGTCGTAGTAATCAAATTAAAAACCGGAGCTTTACCACTGATAAACCTAAGTTTCCCAGACTTAATCTTATCCATAGTCTGAGTCCAGGCATCATGGATATGCTCTTGTTTCTCCTCGTCATCTCTAGGATTAAACTTCGTGGCAATGCCACTGCAAATCAAGTAAATTCTATCGCCAACTTGCTCCCACGCATATGGGTCTTTGGTAACAATCCATCCTTGCCACCATTCTTCCAATTCCTGAGAATTGACGTAATGTTTTCCCATGGGATCATTCCTCCAGTGATGAAATACAGGACTTGAGCGAAAAGAAAACAAGCGAAAAGGAGAACGAACATGGCATTCGGGCAAGTTGCAAGTTTGCATCTCAGAGGATCATTGTGCACGCAGACCCTGAAGAACCTTCCAGAAAACGAAAAAGACGAACTCGACAAAACCGTACAGGAAATAGCATTCGACCCGATTCTGGCGCCCTGCAAAACAGAATTCTGCAACGCTCTAGCTAGAACAATACACAACGAATACGAAGACAGAAAAGTAGGAGAACAAGACTACCTCGTCGCCATCACACGTGCAGTCTTAGCAGCAAAGTACGGCTACGGAAACAAAGAGCCAGTCGAAACAGTCCTAACAAACCCCCTACAACGCAAGAAATGGTTCCAGACCTGGGTCTTCCAATACCTAAGACAAATCCTCCGAGAAAACAACTTACCAATCACCAAAGAAAACAAATATGTTGAATTACCAGCAGACGAAGCAGCACTCTACGAAGTTCAACAAGCACTTGTAGCCTCTCTCGATGACATCCACGATCACCATTACAAGAGATACCTCAAATCACTCATCGCACAACTAACCATAACCGACAACACAGAAGGATATAAGCTAGAAATCTGTTTATGGTCCTTCCCTGTAACATTGGAAGAAAGAATCAGAACACTTACCAAGATATACAGCGAGTACGGAGTAGAAGTCACCCTAGAAGAAAAAGGGCTCATCATAAAGCAGCTCAAAGAGGAATTGCCTCTTGTCTCCATTCGTAAGAAGTTCCAGACCCAACTCAAGTCGAAGAGCTTCGACGCTACCGACCACAAAGACAACACCCAACGAGAATGGTTAGAGTCGGAAGCTCTCAGTGTCCACAGAAAGGAACCGGCCATGGAATCCGAGACCCTTGAAGAGCTGAGAAAGAGAGTACCATCCGAGACTTTGCCGATTCTGGACATCTTCATGGAAGACCATCGCCCAGAAGAATACATCCAGAAATTCGGGACAAAATCGCCAAAAATTGCTCACGTCGCAGAATACTTGGGCAAATCCCCACGCGAAGTAAAGAAATCCGTAGAAACAATACGGCACCATTGCTTGGCCCTAGGGGTTGGGAGATAAGTCAAACATACAGCTAGAATGAGTACAGTAAGACTAGCAGAACGAGTCTATGTCGCCCTGAATCAAGAATTGCTCAGGAGACAGTTGATTCGTTATTTCGTACAAAAAGGCTTCAAAGAAAGCTTCAACCGAAAACTCTACCCGCCACAACTCCAGGACATGACCATGCACGTACCAATCCTGGATGGTAAAGTAGAAGTCACGCCATTTGTGGAAGACATCGACCCGAATAGTGGCGTCGTTACCCTTGGCTGGAACCTATTCGTGCTTGGGAACAAACGAATGTATCTTGGCGAATCTACCCATACCTCGCTGGTGGAAATAACAAACTTCGGGATCGGACAGGCACCCCCAGAGGCAGATCATACCACACCACGACGAGTAATGAACTTTGTAATCAAAATCCTCTCTGAAGACAAACGTGGTGTGCTGCGAAGACAGAAAAATCAGCGAGGAAATCGAGCACCAATGCCTGGGTTTGGGATGGGAGACGTAACAGGTCACTTCTTCTCGAAACAAAAGTTTGTTTAACAACCAAACAACGAAACCGAAACTATCTTGTCAGCAGTATCAAAGTCAACGCCAAGCTCGTTCATGATCTCCAAAATGCGTCTTTTACAAAAATTCTCAAGTTCGTTCAAAGCATCTCTGGAGATTTGTGCGTCAATAGTAAGAGTATGACCACATTCCAAAACCGGATCATCTCTATCGAAACCGATGATCGCTTTCTTTTCCTGACAGATTACGCAGTCGGTCGAGCGCATCGCAGGTCTCCTTCCTATCTTTTCTATCTCACGGAAACTCCAGAGCAATGGGCAAAAATATCCACAAGGAGAAAATAATGTCTACCGACAAAACCTACACAGACCTCGTCCCAGGAGTAGATCTAGTGCTGGAGGGGATCATGGATACCCTCAAGGGAGCACTCGGTATCGGAAAAGAAACACCCAAAGTGTCCATACCATGGGAAGACATAGCGAGAACCCATGGTAGCTTGGTCCGAAAGTTTGCCACCTCAGGAACCGTAGACAAAGTCAAAGCCCTCCGCGACATTATTGGACAGTTCTCCCAACTCGAAAGTTATGCAAAGAAAATGAACGAACCAGGTCTTGTCAAAGACACAGATAGAGCAGCAATGAGAACCCTTGCTGAACTACTCAAGAGCACCCTAACGATCCTCAAGGACAACGAAGGAGACAAAGAAAAGCGACTCGCTGCTATCCTCGAACCGCTCGCTAGAGAAGCATTGCGAGCGACAGGAAGAAAAGCAGGAGTAAAACGAGAAGAAGTAGAAGGTCAACTAGACACTGACATCCTGCAGAACGAATTGCTCAATATCTCCCACCATCTCGATGACATTGAAGAGAACCTTCACGGAACAGACGCCGATGGCTGCTCCAGAGAAATGGCTCTCAACGGTGTAAAGGATGCCAAAGAAGCAATCTCGCGACTGACCGAGTTCCTCCCGCCAGAGATGGCAGCAGAATTCGCAAGAATGGGGAAAGCAGCAGACTCCGAAGAGCCAGATGGTCAGCCTGAACAAGAAGGCACCGAAATCGAAGATGCCGTAGACAACATCGAGGAAAGAAAGAAACAAACCAAAGAGGCAATTGCGGAAAGCATCGCTAAGATCGCCGAAGAGATCCCAGAAGACATTCATTCCGGATCATTCTGATCTTCCCTGGGCGATAAGAAAACATTATCGCCTTCGAAAGAAATAAAAGCAAGCCCCTCCATAACGACCTTATAAGAAAACTCTGCACTGGCGAGCTGCATCTCCATCAGAACCTCTTCTCTAGAAGGTTCTTCGAGATACCCACGCTTCTCTCTCAATTCCTCTAACTCTTCTGTTAGTTTCGTTTTAGCATCTTTGATCATCCAGAACCACCGTTTGGCCGACTCAGTCTCATATTGTGAGGGTAGGCCAAGATCGTTTATATTCCGAAAAGCCAAAACCGCACTGTACACAGCCGAAGATTCTTCGTCAGTCAGCATCTCTTTCCCTCCAAGGACTGTTATCTCAAGAACTGGTATTTGTAATTGAAAATAGAATGGAGGAAAGAATGTCAACCTGCCCCGCCCCATCTGATATCCCAGACAGCCTACAATACGTCAGGCCAGAAGTAGTACGACTATACCAAAGAAACCCTCGTGTTAGCTTTAGTTTCAGTATTGCCGGAAACCTACCGGCAGGCACCCTCTTCTTCGCCTATGTGAACACAACCATAGTCTCTAAAGACGCCATGCCCTGTGCCGTCAACGAATATGCACTCACCAGAGACGAGGTTTTTGAAGCACGTTCCTTCGCCATAGTACCAGTGGCTCCTGACGTTGACTACACAGGCTATGACCCACTCTGTGGCGAAGAGGTAAACACGTTCACCAACGTAGAAAGAGATTTTACCCTCACAGACCAAAAAGTAGTATGTCCCAAAATAGACTTTATAGAAACTCATTTTAACACAACAAGAAGACATTTCGTAACAGTTTCTGACAAAAAACTAAGTAAAACATTAAGAGTAGGAAGTACAGTCAGACTCAAGAAAAGAAAGAGACTTGTCGGAAGAAAGATAAGAACCAAACCAGCAGGATCGCCACAAAAAGTACTCGAAGTTCTTGACTACCGATTCTGCAGTGACTTTGATGCAAGCGCATTCCACACGAACCCAAACATCAAATGCGGTTGCTACCCGTATCCAGCCAACGCCACCGCTCGCTACATACGGCTAGCAGAAGGAATTTTCCCGATTGAGGAAGTCGAGGTTCTAAGCATATGACGCCAGAAGAAATCGCCAAAAGTCTAGAGGAAGAAGAAATCCAGACCACCAGCAGTCTATCCCTATCCCAAGAAAAGTCTCTCAAGACCAAAGACAACCCAGATGTATTGGCCATTTGTGAGGAAATGGACAGAATACCTGCTCCAGAAGAACCAGTCCTACCAAGAATAGCAGGGACCGGCAGAAGCGGCCACCGTTACAGACCAATCGTCGAAGACACCTCCCCACCAATAGGGCTGTCTGGTCTAGCTTCACGAGTCTCGATGTCCACAAGAGATGTTTCGACAAGGGTTCCACTAAGACTTCCGCAGGAAGCACCACGCCAAAGATTCATCAAGTTACTGCCAGACTCTGGCAGGGTCCAATTCGTAAACCGTGCGGCGACAGCGCCAAGACAAGCGCCCACTACACCTCCTCCACCAGCCGCACCAACACCGAGACCTACACTATCAGCACCAGTGCAGAAATCAGCGCCACTTAACGCTCCAAGAATACTTGATCTCTAATGTTTCTGGACCCAATTTAGGATGTCAACAATAGAAGTATGACGACAAAGAGCTAAAGCCGCATAACATTGTCTGGCACTGAAGAAACGAACGTGACAACAAGCTCTCTTGAGGCCCATTGTGACAGCTAACCAACGATAAGCCTGTGGTCTAGTGATTTTTCCTGATTCCCAAAATGGATCGAAAGCCAAATGGACTCGCTGTCTTAATCTTAGAATTTGGTCACGTCTATCGAAGCACGTCCTTCTGGTCATAACCATTACAATATCTTTGCAATTTGGGTAGTGCCCATGACAGGAATCGAACCTGCAACACTGGTCTTTAGAGAACCATGCTCTGCCAGTTGAGCTACATGGGCAAGATACCACTCGACAACACTATCAACTCTTGGCGTCTTTGGAATTCTTATCTTCGGAGGAATAACTTGAATCCCAACATGAATTTCGGTATGACAATTATTACAGAGCAAGACACATTTCTTTGCTTCTCGCAATATTTTCTCTAAGTTATAAGTCAAACACATCCCACCCAACTGAAAACGTTTGGTTACTGGGTCAATATGATGGAATCCAAGGGCGTCATGACACTTTTTGTAATTACAAATTTGACAACTACCGCCAAAAAGGAAGACAAGATACGCCTTCGTTGCTTTTCGCAACATATTCTTATAAATATTGTTCCAATTTGGATTTTCCGGAATCTTTTGTTGGAGTAATATCGATTGTTTTATTAAATCTAATTCTCGCTCTTTTCGCGGATTTAATCTGCCGAGTTGCTCCTTTGTTCCAACGGTATTATGATATAGGTTTTCATCAATAATGTCTTTATTTTCTCTAACCAAAGCGCACCATTTGGACACTGTAGATCGAGAACAACCAAGTACTTTTTGTATGCTCTTTACTGACATCTTCTGTTTTCGTAGTCTTATGATTTCGTCCCGTAACATGTCGAACCCTCCTTGTATAAATTTTTGATCTGGAGGTTCGATAACTTTTATTGGCGTGTCCTGGAAGATAGATGGGAAAATGGAAGAAAAACGAGTAGGTCCAGCCTACTGCGGGTTCTGTGGAAGCACAGAACTCGACACTGCCAAAAGGTCTGATACTCCGCAAGACTTAATCCGTGATCGTCTGTGGTGTAAGGCTTTGATTTCGCTATTGGGTGAAGGTCTCTCAACAGACCAAATTGAGATCATTACACGCCGAGTAAACGAGATGCGAGATGGCAAGCACCCGTCACTGTGGCCTGAGTAGCGCAGCTTGCTCCGAAAGGAAAGCAAAATGAAAAAGAAACGAGAAAACTGGCTTGGGAATTGGATCAAAGTCATCGACAAAATAAACAAAGAACATATCGACCAAACACTGACCTGGAACAAGCAACATCCACCAGACAAAGAGTTTAAAGTCAACGAAAATTATATCGGAGTGTGGTCCAAGAATGATGTCGTCTTTTACGCCTACAGATACGAAGGAGGCCACTACAACCCATGTAGTCTTCAAGCCATACCCGCAGAAGTAACTAAGTTCATCAAAAACCTGGACAAGGAGACCAAAAGTGGCCAAAGCAGAAATCAAAGCAGAAACATACCTCCCTCCTCTCATCCCACTCGGAGACAGAGTCCTCATCGAGCTAGTATTGGAAGAAACGTCAGCAGGAGGACTTGTACTACCAACCAAAGAATGCAAAAGCGGGATCATTAGAGCTATTGGGGCAGGGGTACCCGAGACCATGGTAGGAATCAAAGAATCGGGCAGAAGAGGGATGGTTTTTGGGGATAAGGTGTTCCTCCCACGTGGCGACAAGATCGGTGATGTCTTCACCAAGGACGGTAAAACCTACGTGCTACTCCCAGCACAATACATCTCTGCCATCCTGAATTGACAACGACTGATCTCCAGATAAAAATATGACCGGAGACGAGAAAATGTTGTAGATCCTCAAACCGCCGTAGATCCAACCTTGGTTTCACCCTCCTTGAGTAGCCACAGAGCAGCGAGCAAACTCTCTTCCACAGTGGCTACTCAAGGAGAAAAGAAATGCACCCGATCCACGAACATATCCGTACCAACGTCCGAACCAACTCCGACGCAATCAGGGCTCTGAAAGACAAAGCCCTGACAGAATCAACCTACATCAACCCAAAACACCAAAATTGGGACGAATACCAAGGCAGAAAACGCGAAGTAACAAAATGGCTCATCATGCTCCACCAATTCAAAGAGCAACCCGAAAAAATCAAAAACCACCATTATAGCAAAGAACGAGGCCAACCCCTCCACAAAACCATAATCCACGAAGCCTTACAACGACTAAAGGAAATCACCGAACAATACGAAAAAGGTCAACTACTGAATCAAATAGCAGAAACACAAGCCAAAATAGCCCCATCGCCCGTACGTTACCAGCCAAGTTACCGAGTAACAGCGCCAGAGATCTAGGAGAATAAACCATGAAAATGTACATCCTCGCGAGAAAAGACTTGAGCACCTCACAACAAGCAGTACAAGCCTGCCACGCCGTTGCCGAATTCATGCAACAACACCAACATGAACCGTAGGTAAAGGAATGGGCAGAAAACCACAAAACAATGGTACTCCTTGGCATACAAGACGAACATCACCTCTGCAACTTCGCAGACCAATGTTCTAACCAAAAAGTACCACATAGCCTAGTCAGAGAACCAGACATCGACCAATATACAGCACTGGCAATCTGTCCAGGAACCGACCCAAAACAATTCTCATTACAAAAACTAAAGCTACTCTAAATCTCCACTTTTGGCGTGCGGGATTGACCCCGCACGCCAAAAATATTCCATGATCAACGACAGCGACCTGGTTTTCATATTACACGTCTACAAAGAAGCACCCACACAATTAGATTGGTGCTTGACAAACATACGAACAATTTACCCAAACACCAGAATAGCAGTAATATCAGACGGAACAGAAAACGCAGAATATCAAACAATCAGCCAAAAACATAGCGCCGAATACACACTTGGCGAGAGACTTTCAACAATCGACAAAGGAGCACTAATCTGGCACAGATTGTTGGGAATCTATATGCAACAACCAGCCAAATATGTCTTCAAAATCGACCCAGACACCTACATCAGAAGAAGATTTAACTATCTGCCACAAGACGGGGCCTTCGGAACAATTCCACAGGGAGGACACATCCACATCCAAGGAGGATGCATCGGCATTGCACATAGTAAAGCAAAACAACTGTATGAGAGCAAAATATTCACATCAGAGCTATACCAAGACTGGGTTAACTGGGCAACGCCTAGCATCCTGAAAAGAATACTTCTACTAAAGCTCACATCGTTTGACTACACTCTCAGAGCAGCCTGCTTAGACCAAGATATTCCCATGACCGACTATGGCGAAATAGCATGTCTATGGAAAAATGAAATCGAGTTTCCAGAACGATTCGCAGTTACGCATCCCCATCGCCTATGACATCATCCAGGATCACGTCCCGATCTCGATTATAACGAATCTGAGAGCGAGCAAGTTGTTCCGCATTAGCTGGGAAAATACTCTCACGACTTCTAATCGGGTCAATAGGATCTCGAATCCGACGTCTCGGCGTATCCGTCACTTCATCTTGGACTATTGGACCAGTTATGCCAGTCGGACCAGCAAATCCAGACGGACCAGTCATACCAGTCGGACCAGAGGGACCATCAAAACCCCAAACCTCCTCCATCCTACGCAAAAAAGAAGCATCCGGAGGAGATCTCAAAGTGCTCTTGACCACAATAGCACGACCAACAGACGTTATCTCAACCAACAAACCAAGCCTCTCAGCCATATCGCGCAAACGCTGAGTATTCTGTCTCCTAGACTCCATGTTTTGAGAATAACCAGAATGATCAACAAATTCAACCGGAGAACCAGGATTCAAACACGCCTCAGCCAAACAACGAAGCATCAAAGCAGCAGTACGCCCACTCCTCCTACCACCACCAACCTCAACAGAACGTTGCTGCGAAACAGACCACTCCATGGGATTCAAAGTATCAATCATATTAATCAAAAGATCACTGACAACATCCTTATTCGCACGCAACAATTCAATAGGACTCAACTCCCGAGTAAGCAACTCTGCCCCAGAAGCAACCCCACCAGGAGAAACAGTCCAACCAGAGCCAGACGAATAACAAAGAGACAAAACAGAACCAGAAATATCACAAACAAGATCCTCATTGACACCCTGAATCTTCTTATGTGACTTGACCGTAAAATTATTCCTCTCAAACGTACCCATCTTATCCAAAATAGAAACTTGCTGACCCTCCCGAGGAGACACAGGAAGAGTCAAAGTAATAGGACCACCCAACGTATCAACAAGAAAACCGTGATCATCAGTCTCAGTAGCAACCCTATCATAACGTATTTCAGACCAATTCATCCCAGAAGGAAAAGGAACCCTCTCAGTCCTCTTCTTCAATAAATCCAAAACAGTCCTCAACAATAAACCAGGAAGTAACCTAGAATAATCAGACCAACAAACACCAAACCACTGATACTCCAACATCGCCAAATTTAGCTCATCTTTCGGATTCATAGTAATAACATAAGGAATACCACACTTACAACACTCACTATCATAACGATAAGAAAAACTTAGTTGATCACGAGTCCATTTAGTAAAACCAACTAACTCAGCCTGACAATTATAACACTTCGTCTTGGCATCACCCCTCGAACCAAGACAAATAGACTCATCCTTTTCCTCATCCTTATCCGGCCCATCCTTAACAAAATCCAAAACCCTACCCATCGGCTTCTCCGTCACAGCCCCAGGAATAAAATTGGGACAAGGCCACGGACCACCACAAACACAACTGACATTCCGCTCAGGACCCCAAAACTCAGGATAATGATCGGACATCGAAAACCTCCTTAGTTTATCAACAAAACTTTGAACCAAAAACTCCCCAAGATAAAAATAAAACAACCTCGGACCTTAGATACAGAAAGGAGGTTGTCCGGAAGTAACCACCAGGTCTAGGCGATAAATCCACCTGTTTCACCACCTGACGGGCGATTTACCGACCTAGATTCAGCCAAACTGACCGCCAAAAGGACGCGGTGAGGTCCAGGAAACCTTAGACAATCGGCCTAACCAAAATAATATTGTAACCACCACACTCCTGCAAAAACTTCAAAGAATCACGCCACTCACCCTGAGGATGACGCGCCGAACACGACACCAAAACCTCCAAATCAACCCTAGAAGCACCCACCATCGTAGGATGCGGAACCTCAACCTGCCTCGCACCACAAATCAACACCCAATGATCAGACATCGCCAAAGGACCCTTCCCATCAAGACTCACCTGACAAACACCATAATAACCAGCCAACAAACCCATCCGAACATACATCCACCACGGCAAATTCATAGACCAACCAGGCAACCCCATCCCCCACGTATGCTTGTTCCTCCAACAAGGCCAAATAGGAACCTCATCAATAACAGAATCAACCAAATGACTCCAACCCCACCCAGCATTCTGCAAAGCATACACCATCTCACACCAACCAAAAGGAATCGGCTTATCCCTAGCATCCTTCGGCCTAGTATCCTTATCCTGCAAATCATAAGCCCTCACAATAGAAACATCAAGAACACCAGCAATACAACAACCACCACAATCACCCCCAGGCACAACATGCGGATTCGGTTGAGGAATAGCCCTCCTAGGAAGAACAATCTCCTTCTCATGAACCATCATTCAGTACTCCTTAGGGAGCTTCCGAAACCACTTGCACCACTCCGGACACGTTGCCCTGGTCGTCTCAGCAACCAACAACCTCCGTAACTCGTAAACCTCATAACCCCACATCCCAGTACGAAACACAGCAACATCCTTCTCAGAACCATTATGACGAGTCCACCTATTCGGAGCATCCTTCCCCTTCAAAGACTTCTTAGTAAGAAAACGCTTGAACCTAACAAAAGCAGAACTGAGACTAAGATGTGCAGAAATATGAGTATTCTCACAACTCCCACCATTGCACAACTTGCGCGTCAGGATGAAAACGTACATGATTCACCTCCTAACTTGACCTAGTTTTACTCTCAGATACAAAGAACAACAAGGAGGAAGAAATGTCAGACAAAACCAGCATACCAGACAAACTCCCGATCAAGGGCAAAAACCTACATGGCACGCTCAAAATCAACTATGCTATCCGTAATTACGATGATGATGACGACGAAGAAGAAACCACAGTAAGCGAACCAGAACTCAAAATAACTCTAGGATCTGACTACGGCAGAAACATCACCCACGGCACCCAAGAATACAGAGCACACGCCGAAGTAAACAAACGAAACGAACTAGAAGCAATAACAGTCTCCAAATATTATGGAGGACACGAAAGCGCCAAAGCAGTACAAGAAATACGAGAAGCAGTAACCGAAGCCTGGGAAAAATTCAACAAAGAAAACCCCAACTTCCAGAAAACAGCACTCATAGACGCCCTAAAGAAAAAACTTGAAGATCAGAAAGAAGAAGTAGCCCAAAAACAAAAAGAACTAGAAATAGCAATCACCAAACAACAAAAACTCAAGAGCACACTCGAAAGAGTAGAATTCTTCTCCTAAGAAGAGAAAAACACAGAATAATTAAATGACTCATATTTCAACCAGACCAGACCAGACTATAAAGACAATACCCTGCCAGGAGTCTTAACCATCCGAACAAAACGATCATGCCCCAACAACCTCTGAATATAAGCAACTCCATCATCCCGATCAAAAACCAAACCAGTACTACCAGACTCAACCACAAAATTATTATCAGCAAACCACTTCAACCACTCAAACAACTGCGACTCAGCCCTCACACCCCTCCCAAGAACAGAAACATACGGACCCTTATGATAAGCATCACTAGGAATCCAAACATCACCATTCGAATCAGCCCTCTCCCCCTCATCATCAAACCAGAAATACTCCGGATACTTATCATTCATAGAAATACCAACACACTCCCTACCAAAACCAACCTCACCCTCCAAAACCAAACTCATCTTATGCTTGGCAACCCACTCACGCATCCAAGCAATCTTCTCCTTATGCTTCATCTTGCCCCCCTCTTTTTACTCTCCTGCAAAACAGCCTCAGCAATAGCCATATAAATCTTCTTAGCCCGCTCCTCCAAATGATCATAAGGCGTAGGCCGAATCAACAAATCAATCTTACCACACTCATGAAGATGCGTCTTATGAGCCGCCTTAGCACAACGAACAACCAAATCAGGATCTAGCTTCTCACTCCCGCCCGAAGACAGGTCCTGGGAAATCCGACGCTCCTCAACCTTCTTCATAATCATCCACACAGTCTTATCGAAATCATCATGAGATCTAACAGTCCTCAACTTATAAGCCTCAAAAGTAGACCACAACAACTCCGCCAAAACAGCCGGATGCCACTTCTGCAACTCCTCAACAACCCTCTCATGAGAATTAACATTCAAATCAGTCTTAGCTTCCTCAAAAGTCAAAGCCATCACTTGCCCCTCCTATGCCACCTGACAATCCTAATCGGAATCCCCTTCACCTCAGCAAAACCAACCGTCCGCATCGTACCCCTCGACACCCCATCATGAAAAGCCAACAAAAACTCCGAATCATCCACAATCAACTGATCACGAACAACCGGAGCACGCCTCCCAAACTCAGTCCTAACAGACAAATCACCCATTGACACCCTTCCTCCTATACTCCTCAGCCAACCTCTCCTCAACACCCCTAACAAACCCCGAAGCCCCACCAGGCTTAAACACACCCCTCTCATAAGAAGCCACAACCATCGCCCGAATCAAATCCGGATACCACGAAACAGGCAACCCACCCAAAGCAGAACGCAACTCCTCATACTCACACTCCTCCAACAACCCCTTCTAGCCATCACACACCTCCCGCTCCTTAGCAAGACAATCCAAACAAGGCTGATACAAAGACAACCGACCACACCTATCACACGGCAAAGGACTACCAACCTGCGAACAAGGCAACCCCATAAAACACCTCCCAAACCACCCTATCCCACAAACAAACTTTCGAAATACAACCCCACAGATACCAAAAGAAGAACCGAAAGGAACAACATGATAAACGAATACGGCCTAGACAGCAACACCCCAGAATGGAAACAATACAGCCAAGAAGTCGGCCAACTCATCAACCAACTCAACAAAGACCGCGACAAAGCCCACCAAATGCTAGAACAAGCCGAAAAAGACAACCCACAAACATTCAAACTAGCAATAAAAATATACACCATCTTCAGAAAACACCTAGAAGACCCAGACCCCGTAATCGACCCACTCACCATAATCGAACTCCTCAAAAAAGGATAAAAACATACCTCCGCGCACGGAAATAAAACACTTCCCAGAGAGCACCCCGCCACCTCCCCTAATAACACCCTAAAAACACCCCACCATAGCTCCACATAGTACCCCTCTTTACAAACAAAAAGCTCCACGCACGGAAATAAAACGCTTGCCAGAGAGGAACCTGCCACCTCCCCTTGGCCCTTGCCCCCCTCCCCCCACCATAGTTCCCTAGGGATAGGAGGGTATAGTGGCAGCTCGAAGTCTTCACGAGGAATTCCCTGCAGAGGCCGCGAAGTGACACAAGTCTGGTGCGGCAGAGCACGAAGTCTGGTTGGTTTGGTGGTGCTGGCCGCGAATTCCCCACAGAGGCGCGAAAGCGCCACAAGGGGAGTGCGGAAGTGCGAGACAGCGAGACGGACACACACCGCGAATTCCCCACAGAGGCGCGAAAGCGCCACAAGGGGAGTGCCGGAGGGACACAACCGCACGACAGGCGTGCGGGGCGGTTCCCCACAGAAGCGAGAAAGCGCCACAAGGGTGGCGGACAAGGAAACGCGGCTCCCAAGGGCCGCACAAAGCCCCAAGAGGGCAAGGAGACGAAAGAATGAGCGAGCAGGAAACGATGGAACTCAGTGCCGAGGTCATCGCACAGGCCAAGAAGCTGGTGGCCAAGCGGGAAGCGGCTCTGGAGAAGACGCGGGCGAACCTGGAGCAGTACCCGCACGCGAAGCCGGAGACCTTGAAGTTCGACGAGGTGGCCAAGAAGTACTCGGTCGAGATCGAGTGCGCCGAGTGCGGCGAGACCGAGCGCGTCTACACGAGCGACCTGTTCCAGGTCAAGCACTGCAAGAACTGCCGCGCCGAGGCCAAGAAAGAGAAGATGGCCGCGAAGCGCGAGACCCTCAAGAAGGCTGCCGAAGCCATCGCGAAGGGCCTCGTGAAGCTCGACTGAACCACACCGAGGGCAGGGAGCGGGCAACCGCTCCCTGTAAGGCCTCCCTTTCCTCCCTGGAAAGGGACCAGGTCCCAAGTCCTGGAGATGGCAGGCCTTTCCAACGAGGAAACCCAAAGGAGGGTGAACGTTGAACAATGTGATGCAGCTCCTCATCACAGGGATTGCAAACAGTCACAATCCCGCTGTGAGAGAGGAAGGGCTCCGCCTCCTACAGGCAGAGCAGCAGAAGGAGCTGGACCAGCAGCGGAAGCAGATCGAGGACACACACGACGCTAACGATCGCTGGACCAAGCAACGGGATGCGCAACTCCACGCGGCCTTCAAGGAGGCGCACGACGCAGCCCACGAGTTGGCCAAGTATCTGGTGGCCAAGAAAGAGACCGAAGACCCGATGCGGTACAAGTTCGAGGCACTCAAGGCCTTGCGGGACATGACCGGTCTTGGTCTGTACGATGCGAAAAACTGGATTGACCGCGTGGTTGCCGAGAGGGCAGCCAAGAAGGAGCGGGAAGCCAAGGAACAGGAAGAGGTGAATTGCGTCATCCGAGGGCAGGGAGCTTAGGCTCCCTGTAAGGCCCTGGGTTTCCAGCGAGGAAACCCAGTCCAGGTCCCAAGTCCTGGTTCAATGGTCGCAGGTAGTGGTAGCCAAGTCTCCCTTTCGGAGCGGATATCAAACCCTGCAACTTGGAAAGGGGTTGACGGGCTAGTGCTCCGTCTCGCGCTGGCGGCGTAATGCTCAAAGCCGAACCCCTATTTAGACTTCCGTCCAACGAACCGTGGAGGGTGAGGGCTGGGATCGCCCCGACCGACGAAGCGGTTAAAGATTGGACGGCACAGGCACCTCAAGCGCAGGCCAGAAACGTCAGCTCCGACAGTGTCCTGTCCCACACCGAGGGCAGGTGGAACCCGACAAAGAGGCAGATTGCTGACCTTGAAATCCGGTTCCCCCTGTAAGGCCCTGGTTTCCAGAGTGGAAACCAGCCTGGTCCCAAGTCCAGGAGGATCAACGATGGGCCACTACCAAGAAGGAACGATCCACGACCAGACCGAAAAGGCACTCTGCGAGATGTTCAAGACGGACCGCCTCGCAGCGTTCATTTTCATCGGTGACGGGATCGGCGAGCCAGTCAAGAACAGGTGTTACTGGTTCAGAGTTCCACCCAGCGCCACTTGCAAGATCGAAGGCAAGATGATGGCACGGGTTGACTCCTACAACAACATCCACGTGTACAAGCTGGAGGAAGCCTTCATCAAGTACGATGATGGTGAGATCGTCAACAAGCAACAGAACACGCATGACAACTGCTCGCGCCGATGGGCAATCGGGCAGAATGGGCTCGTGAGATTCTAGTCGGAGCACAAGAGCACGATCTACGGAGAAACAGGAGGAACATGACGGACCCACACGCGCAACCAAAAACGCTCCCTTAGTCCGGAGCACACGCGTTCTACGGGTCCGCACGCAGACGCCTGGAAGACCTCTCCACACGTGCAACGCAAAAAACGCTCCGACCCGAGGGCAAGAGAGGTTACCGCCAGAGACAAGGCACGCCCTGTCTCCCTCTCTTGTAAGGCCTCACTTTCCAGCGTGGAAAGTGACCTGGTCCCAAGTCCAGGAGGAAAGCCAATGAAGAAGAAATTCAGCCTCAAATGGTGGGATGAGGTCGAAGACAGCGACCAACTCCACGCAAAGGAGATCGAGATCGACATCCCATTCTGGTCCGAGGACGATGACTTCGCAGGAAACGTGATCTCGGACGAACTCAACAAGATTCACCAACTCCACGATATCAAGGTCGTCCACGTCAGACGCCAAGGACCTTACTACGTGATCCAACAAGACCTTGGCGGTGGACGACTTGGTGTGATCATCGCCTACGACTGCACCGAATAACCGAGGGCAGGGAGAAATCCCTGTAAGGCCTCACTTTCCAGCGTGGAAAGTGACCTGGTCCCAAGTCCAGGAGGAACAAAGGAATCAGACACCTCTACAATTGGTTGTTGGAAAAACTTGGCCTACTCAACCCAAGACGTAAACGAGTCAGGGCCATGCTCAGAAAGGAGCAACTGAAGTGGACGCAGCAACACTGATCGCCAGGTTCACCAAGGAACAAGTCGGTGAACTCAAGAAGCTCATCAGACACAAGGAGAAAGGACACCTTTGTGCCTGCGGAGCCATCATCCCCAAGGCCCGACGCGAGTTAGGCCTCGACACCTGCAGAGCGTGCGCTCAACCCACCAGGATCGTCCTTGCTCGTGAGGGGATCGGTGGTGGTAACACGCGGGTTCACACGCAGGTCGTCTTCAGACATTGAGAAATGACAAACCTGTGTGAGTAAGCAATTAGCCTTAACGCGACTCACAAGCCACTTGTCATAGGGGGCGGCTAACAACCGCCCCTTTTACCCTATGGGGGAGTTGCGCAATGGTAGCGCGACCCTGCGCTCTGACCCGGAGTTGGCCAGATGCCCACGCAATGCGCATGCTGACCCACGTGTCATCGCAAAAGGAGACAAAGCAGGACTGTTAGCGCAGTTTGGCTTCGTTTCTGGGTGGTTGCCGGTTCGAATCCGGTCTCCCCCTTCCGAGGGAGCGAGAGGGACACCTCTCGCTTAAGGCCCCCTTTCCAGCGTGGAAAGGGCCAGGTCCCAAGTCCTGGAGGAAAACCAATGCGTTAGGAGGAACAGGATGCCCAAACGCCGCTACACCGAACCAGGCAAGTACCTCGCCATCTGTAACAAGGCCAACTTCGATGGCCACTACGCAGTCCTCTTCGAATTCCCCAAGAGCGAAAACGAAGCAAGACTCGCCCAAGGCCTCAATGAAGTAGACGCCTGCTGGTACTTCCTCAACCGCGTCAACTTCGTCGCCTGCGTAGAAGACGTCTACCCACTAGAGATCTTCGGCGAAGCAGCCGTAGAACTCCTCCTGGGTGCCGAAGAAAGCCTCGTCAAGAACCACACCGACTACGAGATTCTCAAGAAACGGATCATCGAAGAAGGAAAAAGGATCGCCCAAGGAATACGCAGGAACCTGCGTTAAGGGCAGAAAGGAACTGGCATGGCAGGCACAACAACCGTACCGAGGATCGTCTACAACAAGGAGGAGAAAACCGCCAAAACGCGGGTCTTCCTCTGGGACAACCCCGAGCTGAAACGGGCCTTCCGTGAGGCCACCCAGAAGGAGAAAGCCAAGCGATAACCGAGGGCAGCGGAGAGTGGACAGCAAGCCGACGTTGGTGCTTGTCCTCCCCTCTCCCCTGTAAGGCCCCCTTTCCAGCGTGGAAAGGGCCAGGTCCCAAGTCCTGGAGGGAGAACATGCTCACACCAAGATGTCCCTATTGCGGCTCTTTTGTCGGCAAAAACCCGCACAGTTGCGCCAACCGATCCTGGCGCTGGAGCTTCCTAGCAAGATTCTTCGGAGGAAGATGGTAAACCTCCAGAAAGGAGCCAATGAACGAAGACCACAGAGAGTCAACTCCAGAGGAGATCGCACAAGCACACCTCCGGAAACTCAAAGAAGCACTCCGGCACGAGATCATCGTCCTGCTCGATGACAACAGGACAACCATCACACGCAGAGCAACCCTGTCCCTCACCAAGAAACACATCCTCGACGACCAACTCAAGGACGAGATCGACGAGAACAAGAAAGTCCTGAATGAGATGCTCGATCTCATGTTCGAACAGATCTTCAACGATCAGAAAGAGGGCCGATAACACCTCCCCAGTAACCCAAGGAGAAGCCACAAGACCCCGTGCTGGTGCACGATACCCAAGATAAGGAGAGAAAGATGCCCGAAGAGATGGACGAAGCAGCCGAACAGGCCAAACAGGAACTGGAGCAGAAGATCCAGAGCATGACCGCCCTGGATCTGGCCTCCTGGTGGAAGAAGCATTACCAGAAGGCTGGCCACAAGCGCCTGGGCCGTGTCCTCGTCAACCTTACTCCCGCCGCGACCCCCGCCTAACCCTACCCACCACCGAGGGCAAGGGAGAGACCCTTTCTCCCTTGTAAGGCCCCTCTCGAAAGAGAGGCCAGGTCCCAAGTCCTGGAGAAGAAAATGAGTAAAACAGCAGACTTTGAACTCCTGCTTGAGGACGCAGAAACCGAGATCGAAAAAGCCCTCCCCTACCACACCGTCTACCTAAAAGAAGGGGAAGACAAAATCGTGATCGAAACAGGCATCCTCCACCCCCAAGTCCACACAATCGAGCCAGTTGTTGGCCACTGGGACAGGGATGAGGTTGACTGGAGAATAACCCATGAAGGCCTCTTCCTCTTTCAAGGAAGCCTTCAAGAGGCCATCAAGTTACTGAAAGACCAGTAGCTTGCTCAGAACGAAGCGCCCGTGTTCTCTCCCATTGTGGGTCCAAACCACTGTGGAGGTACCGAGGTTGCCCCTAACAAGGGAACCAACCCTAGAGGAAATATCGGTTAAGAGAGAACGAACTGAGAACAAGCAGGGCCAGACCCCGAAAGCCACTTGCTGGGGGTCTGGCCACTTAAAACAAAAAGAAAAGAACGGGGCGATGTTCGGGTAACCGTGAACGTCCAAGCGGGATACCCTATGTTCACGGTGAGAACGGGGCGATGTTCGGGTAACCGTGAACGTCCAAGCGGGATACCCTATGTTCACGGTGAAAAGTATTCAACCAGAATACGAAACACCTGCCCCTCCATCATCTCACTCCTTCTACCAATAAGATGAACCATTGAAACTTCGAGTGCACTATGTGCGTTCCAAAGAGGAAAGTTCACACTGTGCAGAAAGGAAGGGGATTTCTATTAGCGAAAATAGAAATACTTGGTATCATGTGCTTGGTATTGAGGGGGATTTCTCTGTACTGATGGAGAAATCCCCTGTTATTCTCTGCTGGGTTGGGGTATTTCTCTGTGCGAAAGGAGGAATACCTTGGGTCTCTTTGGGCTTTCAAAGACTCATCTCGGATAGTTCGATGATGGGAGGGGGATTTCTGTGTGTTTTTATAGGAATTATCTTGTCCCATCGAATTGTCCCTTCACCTTATCTACCTTTGCCTCGAAGTGTCTGTGGCACCTTGTGGGGTCCGAGGGGATTCCTGTTGATCTTCAAGGGTATTCCTGTTATTTTTCTAGAATTTTCTCGTAATATGGAAGATGGGTATTCGCTAGTGTGAGGCCAAGTTTTTTCTATTTTTGGAGGGGGTATTATTTTTTTGTGTTTTTGGGAATTGTGGTTCTGTCTAGCATTGTTGGTGGTTCTTTTTTGAGGTGTGAGTGGGCAAGAATGAGGCGTCTCTTTATTGAGTGTGGTTCTCTTTTGGGTTTAGTGGGAGCCACGGGGGAGGTGGCGGTGGTGTGTGCGCCGAGTTTGTTCTTTTGATTTCATTTTTTGAGGGTTTTTAGAGGGAGGTGTTTGATGGGTGATTCTTTGAGGGGTGAGTTGAGGGAGGCTGTTGTTGGTTTGGTTTGTGGGGCGTGGGTTGATAATCCGTTGGTTGTTGGTGGTGAGAGGGTGGAGTTTTTGGCTGATGGTCGGGTTCGGGTTGGTGATCGGGTGTTTGTGGTTTCTGTTGAGGAGGAGGGTTCGTTGTCTCGGGATGTGTTGGATGGGGTTTTGGTGAGGCACGTTGTGCAGGTGCATTGGCTAATAATCTGACCCCGAAGTGATTCCATCTCGGCCCCCTTTCCAGCATTCTGATGGGAATCGTTATTTTGTTGTTCGGGATGTTCGTGGTGTGGTGGTTGAGGCTACTTCGAGGGTTGCGCGGTTGGCTGGTTTTCGTGCTGTTTTTGGGCGGGAGCCGGTGAGTGAGGTTGAGTTGTTGGAGAGGACGCCTGTGATGTTTTGTCCTGGTGAGTTGGTGGTTGGTGGGGAGTGAGTTCCTGGGAGGAAATTTTTGATGCCTAGGCCGAATGATCGTTGTCCTTGTGGGTCTGGTTTGAAGTTTAAGAGGTGTTGTCGGAATAAGGATCGTGATCCTGAGACTTGTTTCTTTTGTAAGAAGGTGGAGGTGCGGGAGACGAGGGGGAGGTTTGTTTCTGTGGAGGGGTCGGAGGTTTGGGTTTGTGAGTCGTGTTTTGAGGAGCGGAGGGATAAGTCTGGGGGTTTGGATGTTGCGATGATGTTGGCTATGATTGCTGGGTTTAAGGGTTGGGGTGGTCGGTGAGTTTCTGGTCCCAAGCCAGAGAAGACGAAGTTTTGGTTGGATGGGCGGCGTGAGGTGAAATCCTCACCCCGAATCAGGTCGGCTTTGGTGGGTGCTAACCCGAAGGGGCATTTGGATTGCCCGAAGGGGCATTGTGCAAAGGAGAGGTGGATGAAGGATTATGATCGTGCGGTTTTGAGGGTTGGTGATGTGGTTGAGTGGGACAAGGAGGTTGGGGTTCTTCCTGCTGATGTTCCGTCGTGGGTTGCGGGGTGTTCTGGGTTGGTTGTGAAGAGGGGAAGGATGAGGGGTGACTTTGTTGTTCGGTTTGTTTCTGGTGATGAGGTGTTTGAGAGTTCTTTTGCTCAGAATTGGTTTCTTGAGCCGGTTCGGGTGAAGGTTCTGGCTTCTGTGCGGGCTGGGAGGGCGGCTGAGAGGGCTTCTCGGTGGCATCAGGGGAGTGGGATTCATGCTGATGGGTTGTGTGCGGCTTGTCAGCATTTTGAGGAGTTGGGTCATCCTGAGGTTGCGGGGTTGTTTGCTGCTGCTGCTGAGGCGGAGGCTGTGCATCTTGAGGGTACTGGGGGTGTGTGGTTGGAGGTTGGGGAGTGGGAGAAGTCTCCGAGTGGGGTTGCGTCGAGGAGGGCGGAGGAGGCGGCTAGGAAGGTTGAGCCTGGTTTTGATTTGAGTATGTGGTGAGTTGCCGAGGGAGAGATGTTTCTCTCGCTTTAAGGTCCTGCTTTCCAGTGGGGAAAGTGGCCTGGTCCCAAGTCCAGGGGGTTTTGCAGATTTTGTGGGAGAGGAGGCAGGGATGAAGAGGGGTGTTTGTTCTTGTTGTCAGAGGGGTGGTATTCCGTTGTTGGGTAGTGGGTTGTTGGTTGATCATTTGGTGTGTGGGGATTCTGGTCCGAGGTGTGAGGGGAGTGGGTCGGAGCCGGAGTGTGTGTTGCCGGATTCTCCTGTGGATGTTGTTTCGGCTTTGGAGAATATGGTTCGGATTTTTGGCTCTCCTGTGGAGATGTTGAAGATCAAGAAGAGTGGGGATGAGTTCAAGGCGGATGCTTTGAGGTGTGCTCGTCTGGCTTTGGATGGTTCTTCTTCTCGTAGGGAGAAAGGGGTGGGTGATGACTGCTGTGACTCCGCAGGAGGTTTATGATTTTTTGATGGATGATCATGAGAGGTTGGATAGGTCTGTTTTGGAGGCCTTGTTGAGGGCTGATCTGAGGCGGATTGTTTGTGATTTTGAGGTGAGTGTTGGTGATGTGGAGATGGTTCGGGTTGTTGATGAGGTGGTTGGGGCGATTGAGGGTGGTTATAAGGTTTTGACGTGGCTTGGTCCTGAGTGTGAGGTGTTGGTTGTTGGTTACCGTGTGGGTGAGTTGGCTTTGGTTTGAGGGAGGTGGAATTGTGGGTCCTTTTCTTGTGGTTGTGTTGCCGGAGATGTTGGAGGATGTTCCGAGTAGGGACAAGTTTGGGAAGGTGTGTCGGGAGTTTTCTTATCGTGTTGGTGGTCTTGTTCTGAAGCAGAAGTCGAGGTACGATGGTGGGGGTCGTTTGGTGAATGAGCGTGGTGTTTCTTTGGCGAGGCCGCGTAATTCTGGGTCTTTTGGTACTCGGAGGTATGTGGCTTTCGGGGATTCGCCTCGGATGCGTGGGATTCTTTCTGGGAATGGGATTGATTTCTTTTCGTGTGCGTCGTTCAGGGAGATGTTTGATCGGTTGAAGGAGGTGGGTGGTTGAGGGCGACTAAGTTCAGGCGGTTTTTCCATGAGTTGACTGTGGGGGAGCAGGGGAAGATTCGGGATGCTGCTTTTGGTTCGGGTTTTGTTAGGGTGAAGGTTGTTGGTTCTGGTGAGGTTGGTGGTTCTCCTTGTTTTTTGACGACTGTTAACAATGTTCCGTTTTGTTTTCGGTTTTCTGGTGGTGAGGAGAGTGGTGCTTTGCATTTTCCGGATGATCCGAGGGCTCAGGGGTTGATTCGGGTGATGCTGAGGGGTCAGATATGGTTGTAATGGGGATGTGACGGTTTGCTCGGTCGAGGGCGAGGGTGAAGGGAGGTTGTGATGTTCAAGCATGTGTACTTTGCTCAGGAGACAGAAGAATGAGTAACGCAGAATACGGCAAAAAAGCAATCTTCAAAAAGGGTCTGTTCACAATCAGGACCTACGTTTGTGACCAGAACGCCCCATCTGGTGGTGGCACCACCATTTACACTGAATCCATTAAAGATCTGAAAAAACAAATGAAAGAGCACTATGATAACAACTTCGGCGATGGTAATGAGGGGGATGAGAGTGAACTTGCTTTTGAGGATAATTGTCGCTTCTCCGATTTCGAGCTAGGGGATGGTGATGATTTCATATTCGCAGATATTGTCAATTTACCCAATGGAATTAAGATTGTCAAGAAAGGCAAAAGAAAATGATCCCAGATAACGTCAAAAACGCAATCAAATACCTCGCTGAATTCTTATGGCGGCGTTGGGCAGGTCATGACTATGGTGGGGATGGGCATTCTCGTTTGTTGCCGGTTTGACCGAGGGAGCGGGAGAGAAACATCTCTCGCTTAAGGCCCCGTTTCCAGCGTGGAAATGGCCTGGTCCCAAGTCCAGGGAGTGTAAGAGAGTCCAGAAAAGGAGGAGTGAATGATTGTTCTTGCTGAGGTGAAGTTTGCTGTCTTTGGGGATTACGATGGGAATGCGCCTGAAACGAAGGATCTTGGTGTCTTTGATACTGAGGAGGAGGCGAATCGGGTTGCTGAGTTGTTGGAGGCGGCTTCTCAGACTGCTCATTTGCAGGAGGATTTGCGGGATGAGGAGGATGAGCCGGAGGAGAAGGAGGCCAGGGCTGAGCTGGAGAGGCTTGGTGTTGAGATTCCTTATACTGAGGGGTTTCAGTGGAGTCTGAGCTTCAAGGTTCGGGAGGTGTTGGTCAGGGTTACAGATCAAAAGCTGGTCGCAGAGCAAAAGGGTGAGAACACCACTACCCGTACTGTGGATGCGATTGTTCACACTCGGGATTTCGATGGTGGTGAGCTTTTGGATCTCTGGCGCGTTTCGAATGAGACGCGTGGTCTGTGGCAGTTCGAGAAGGATTGGTATGGTTGTTTGGAGGCCTCCAGAGAGGCCGATGAGGATGAGTGGGACGTTAATGATGTTGTAAAGCGCATGGAGGCCCTTGGTTGGGTTTTTGTGAATCCTGATAAGTTGGGGGTCCGTTACTAGGAGGGAAGCAGACGATGAAGGTATACGGGTTACGGAAAGACAACAAGTTGGTGATGATCGGGGATTTCCTTGACATAGATGACGGGGAAATCGAGGGTTATGACGGAATCCTCACTTCAAGGAAACAATCGGTCCTTGAGGAAGTCGTCCAGCAGCATATGATGGAGGATGGTTACTCGATTGTCAGATTGGAGATCACCATCAAGAAGGTCAAGGATGTTGTTGTGTCTGACGATGGTGACGAGGATTAAGGAGAAGACGGTGACAAAGGAAGATCTCATCAAGGTCGTGAAGGATGGACACAAGGAGCATGAGCCCCACTACCTGCGTCTTGGTCCGGACAAACACGAACAAGAGGAGCACTATTCGGATGGTGTAGATGTGGTCGAGATGAACGTGGGGTTGTTGGAGTCCTGGTTGGAGGAGAAGGGCTTCTACGTTGAATTCGATGAACTCACCGCAGAGGATCAGCGGGAGATCTGGGAGGAGAGCGGTTTCCATTTTGGGATCTATGGCTTTGGGGATAAGGATGTTGATGAGTTCTGGCTAGAGAGGGCGAAGGATAAGGGCGATGCTGTTCAGGTCGTTGGTTTTGGACTTGGTGATGATACGGTTTTTCGGAGCGTTTCTTCTTCCTCTTATCAGAAGATTCTCGGGATGATCAAGGAAAAGAAGGTGAAAAAGCTCGGGAAGTTCGTTCTGGCTCTTCCTAGAGCGATGGTTTCGGCTCATTCTGAGGCGATCGGGATTGTTTCGGTGAAGGAGCCTGATGCGGATTGTCTGAGGGATTGGTGGGTGAAGGCCGAGAAGGAGAGGGACGAGGAATAGGGCTTTCCTACGAGGAAACTTCATCGTTGTGATCGACAAGTAGGAGGAGTCATGAGCGAACAAGCCAGGGTTGGTTTCCAGATCACGAACGCCAAGATGGTTGACTTTCTGACTGGATCGTTCGAGGACTGGTTGAAGGAGGTTGACCGGCTGTTCCTTGAGCGAACAAACTGCACGTGGGCAGATCTCTGTGGTGACGAGGAACCTGTTCGTTCTGCTTTTGCGGCCATGGAGACGCCGTTGGAGTTTGTTGGTCGGATTTGTACGAAATTCGATTTGGGTTAACCGAGGGACGAGCGGGAGTCCCGCTCGTTAAGGCCCCTCTCGAAAGAGAGGCCTGGTCCCAAGTCCAGGACACAGAGGAGAAAACTGTGAGTAGGGTCTACACTTACGTCATCAGCGGCAAGAAGGTTGCAATGAGGGTCCGTTGTTACTTCTTTGAGTGGACTGTTGACGGTGGTTGTGTCCGCTTTGGGTTGCACGGTCCCTTGCGTGATTGGAAGTCGCGTCTGCTTGGCGCGAAGTGCTCTACTAACTGAGCTACGGTCCCAAAGATATTTTATGGCAAAAGTGAAAGAACACAAGTTTGAAGGTGGAGCACAATACTGGTTCTGGTGTCCTGGATGTAATTATAGTCACGCCTTCACCGTCCCACCTTGGACATTTAATGGTGACCTTGAAAAACCAAGTTTCACACCATCTCTTCTCTGTAACCAATCACATCCAGAATCAAGATGTCATTCATGGGTAACAGATGGCATGATTAAGTTTTTCGATGATTGTCATCATAAATTAGCGGGAAAAACCGTTCCTCTTCCAGAATACAAACTGTGGTAAATAAAAGTATGAAACCAAATGATTATCTTGCCGAATTTTTAGATTCAAATAAAAATAAATCAAATAAAAAGGTTATAATTACTGCACAAAACAGAATTAATGTTTGTATTGAAATCATAAGTGCTATTATGCTCGCAACAAAAGCTCCAAAATAAAACCCAAATTTACACTTATCCATTTTAACCACCTTTAGTTTCCTTATTTCCTTGGATGATTAATGCTTCTATAATCTTTTCTTCAGAACATAGTAGTTTTTCAACAAATATTTCTCCTATCTTCTTCGGTGAGCCTTTCACCTGGATTTCTAAGGCATCTCCAACGTTTTCTTTTGTAACAGCACCTATTGATATCAATATTTCGCCTAAAAATCTGTGACGATTTTCACAAAGTGCATCCAAAGCAACCTTACGTACAACATTTGATGGATACATTTGTGTGAAAATTATTTCAAGTGCTGAACGTAAATTTTTATTTTGATTCTGCATTGTCCTAATACATTTTATACCATTTTTTAAACGTAATGCGTCTTGGGACAGTGGGTGACCATTTAAGGCGTTTATAGTTGCTTCAGCAAAATTATTAACATGCTCGATTAAAAATTCTACGTCTTCGAGATCATCTTGATTCGCTATGCATCGGCATGGTCGATGCCCACAGGTACCACAATATCCCAAATAAGCTTGTGACATATATTACCCTTTCTGAATCTGTTCGGATCGTACATTCCTCTGCGTTAGTGTTTCCCTACTGGCATAACACGGTTCAACGCATCGAACTTTTTCTCCAGAAACAGTATGTACTCCATCAACCTCGTGTACACCTTTGATACACAAAGAGCATCTGCCCTCGATATCCACCCACGTAAATTTGTCCCATCCGATGTGCGGACCAGAATGCCAAGCCAGCTTGCGGCATTTGTGCCCTTTATTACTCAGCGACGGGCATTTCATCGTTCGCCGCTTGTAAGGTATATTGGTTGTTGCAGGGCAAGTAGAGGAAGATATTCTCAACGGTACAGCCCGATAGAGGAACTCTACCAAAGCCTCATCAAGGGTCTTCACTTTGTGGCAATCAGAAAACAATTTGTGAGAGCGTTTTCCGATTGGTTTTCTAACCATGTTCTACAGCCTCCATCACAAGTGCCTCTTGCATCGTTCGCAGTACCGGATATCACGATATCTTTCGTTGTAGTGGTCGCGATACCAAACACGACCAGTATCGTGGCCAATCAGTAGGCAGATTAGGTATCTCATGATTTCTTCGGAGGCGGTCTTGGTGGAAACCCCTGTCGAGTAACGTCACCCATGATGGGGCGCTGGACTTGCTTCCCTTGTCCTGTAACACCTTCGTCCTTGAGCCTATAGGGAAACGTGCGGCGCACCGAGCAGTAGATTTCATCCAGAGCCAGATCTAGTTGTGATACTTTCGACCGAAGTGCGGCGTTCTCTTTCAGCAGGGCAGCTTCGGTTCCTCCGACAGTACCAACTCCTGTATTCTCCTTCTGCGCGGCTCCGCACTGGGTGCAAGCCCCATCATTTGATGTAATCTTTCCACAGCTAGTACATAGTACTCCAGGAGGCATGGTCTGACTCGGAATCCCACTGCCTTCTTCATTCCCAGTATCTTCATTCTCTCTCAGCAGCGCAAGCCCCTGTCGAAACAGCTCGGCTATCGTAAATCTGTAAACCAAGCACAGTCGGTCTACTTCTTGAGCGGCAAGTGGTGTCAATTCTATGGTGACCAGTTTCCCTTCTGGTAGGCCATCTTTTTTATCAACTTCGGCATGGAATCGACGTATCTCCGCATAGTATTCTTCACTATTCCCCTTTTGACCTGCTTTGAGTTGTGATACCTCAGCCCGTAGTAGAACATTCTGGCGCATTAAATCCAGATGTCCTCTGTCGCACTGGATCACTGGTAGATGTTCAGCAAACTCGACTTGTTCTTCCGTCACAGGGATCTGTACGCATGGGCACCACGACGGTACCGGAGGGTATTGGGTATGATTCAGTTCGTCGATGAATTTCGCGCCTTGCATCGGCAACGCGCCGAAGTGCCACGAACCGTCTGCTTGATCTACAGCGAGACACTTATGATCTGTCGTACCAGCGGACCCATCTCCTGACGGGGCGCAATAATGCCATCGGCATCCACGACAAATGCGCTCAGACCTCGGACCATACTGGCACTTGTTACACAGACCATTTACGAGTTCGGTATCTGGGTGGTAGACGCAGTGACTCATTCTAACGAATCGAGCGTACTCCTCCTGTTCTCGCAGATTAAACGCGGGACCAGACGAGATACTCATGTCTCGCAGAAACTGGATTGGGTTATCACCAAGCGCCTCGTCTGGAACATTGTTCCGTTCCGCGTAGGCCGACATTGCAGGCCACTTCTTCTTATCCATTTTGACACCTCCGTATCTCTTAGTCTCAAATACGTGATATCACCTAAAATTTTACATGTAATTTTGACAAACGCCTACGTTTATAGGTCATCGAGACTACGATAACAACTTCCCATTAATAATATTATCAGTGTGCGCTTCAAAATTTTCAATCAAGAGTTTACGGAAAGATTCAATACCCTCTTTAGCAATAACGTCAGTACATCTTTCGACATCAACTCTAAAAATCAAATCCTTAGACGGTTTGAACGTCTTTTTATCAAGTTCTACATCCCCAAAGATAACTGCAGTGAAAAGATCTTCTACTATGCTACCATCTGATTTTGTCATGGACATTCTCCTTTTCTCACCCATTATTTATTTATCATTTGCGCAATTTTTCTCACCCATTATTTATTTATCATATGCGCAATTTTGACCAATATCCTGGTCCTGGTTTTGTTATCTTATGTTTATTACACCATCTTTGAATCGCCTTATCAGACACACCAAATTTCTTAGCAACCAATGTAGTTGGTAACTCCCACACTAACCCCATTAAAACATCACGAGTTGGTATTTGAGTTCCTTTCCCAACGCATTTTCTACATAAACCACTTTGTGAACCAACACAAACATAACCACCACAATTCAAACAACTTCTCTTTGGCCATTTTATATTCCTACCTCCAAAAGTGCTTAATTGACTATTACAGTTTGGACAAACGAAATGAAGGTTTTCAATGCGATTATCATTCCTAACTCCATTCTTATGATCCAATATTAATACTATTTTCTTCCCATTCCATATATCACCTAAACCACAAATATCACATTTACATTCCATTAATTTATTCCTCAATATAACTCGTTTGGCGGTCTTTCCAGAGTAAGGTGAGTCCTTTATTAATACTTCAGACGGTGACAACGGAGGCTTAATCGTATTGCGTCTACCCCTCCCCGCGTAGATTCCTTGCGGGATATGAGAATAATCGATTCCATCTTCATTCATTCTTCGTTTTAATGTAACATAGTTACAACCAATATTCTTCAACTTAAAATGCTGAAGAATTTCATTAAAAGTTTTACTACTCCTCACAATAATTGTTAAGTCATCTTTTGTTATTGACCAGATTGGACTTCGTTTTCTCATGTTCGTCTCCTTAGAAATTGTTCGATTTATATTTGATCGAATTATTTCTATTGGTTGCCTGACTCCGATTCGAACGGAGAACACTCACCTCCAAAGGGTGATGCTCTACCAATTGAGCTATCAGGCAACTGTCGTTCTACCATTGAACTACGAGCCAAATGGTACCCTGGGTGGGATTCGAACCCACACTTTCGAGCCTCTGATGCTCGTGCCACTGCCAGATTGGGCTACCAGGGCAATTACCGCTTCTTCCGCATAATCGGTGGCAAAGGCGACTGTTCAGTTCCAGGCCGATCCTGCCTCATACAAATAACACTACACCAATGATAGCCAGAACGACTCCAAGCTTTGGAATGATCCTTAATTTCACAACCACAATGCCTACACACCCAAATCTTCATACCAACCTCAACTCAATATAATCAGCAGCAATTACCGGCTTAACAAAAATATCAATCTTCAACTCTCTTGCTCATGAACGTAAAATACGTAATGCACATCTACATTTTCCACAACCAACACCATCAACAAATATTTCACCACAACTACAAATCATTATCTTCAAAACATCCCGTTTTGATTTGGTGTTTTGTGATGGTTTTGATGTCTTTGATGATCTTATTTCTTCTTTGTAAGAAGTCATAAGTGGTGGTTTAAACAACCACTGTCCAGAATCATATAATGGCATATTACTTCTGTATTTCATCGCAAATAAAATACGTATGGCACCCTCGGCAGGAATTGCACCCGCACTAAACGAAATCTGGGTTATTAATTAAAAAAGTCTTAATCTTAAGATACCAATTGTTTTCAGCCGATGTCTTTAGTCTATGACATTTTACACAAAGAACATCGCATTTTTCAATTTCTCTTTTCACGACATTCCAACCATGTCTAGCTAAAACATATACTTCTCTTTTCTTATTTGATTTATCTCTATGATCGAAATCAAGGAATAATGGATTATTTTCTCCACATTTAACGCACGGGTGAGTTAAAAGATATTGATAAATCCTTACTCTATTTTGAAATGTTACATTACGCATTTTGTCAATATAATTAGATTTATTATTTTTATAATGTCGTCTACTCATTTTTCTCTGGCAAGATTTGCAGTATGACGATTTCTTCCCTTCTTTCTTAATCTTCCATGGGAATTCATCAATATTCTTAATTTCACTGCAGATGCTACATTCTTTTTCCATATTTTATTTTTGCTTCGAACCATAATTCTGATTCTAAGCGCCCACGGTAGGATTTGCACCCACACTACCAGTTCCGAAGACTGGTATGCTATCTATTACATTACGCGGGCATACAACGCACTACGAGGGCATTGGGGCAGCAGCGGGTGTTTCACCCACCATAGTCCGGACTATGAGCTTTTACGCTTGCTACCAAATCTCATTCATGTACACGATGCTTTGTCGAGTACCGTGGATCATCAATATCCTCATTCATTATTTCCGGCCAACTTGTAAACTCTATACCATGCTTAAACATCCCCCATGCTGTCACTTGATCTTCCGATAACATATTCCTATGCATCTTATTATAAGCAAAAATTGGAGAAATGAAACATTCATCCTGAAACCATTTCTCAGTAAATGCCCGTTGCATTACCTGCTTGCTATAACCTTTACACCCACCACGCACAAGATTTATTTTAATTTTTCTATTTTTCATCAACTCACCAAAATAATCTGCATCAGGTATCTCATAAAACGGTCGTAAAATTCTAGTATCTGGGTCTATCTTAATTATTTTATCTGTATTCAGAGTTAATCCTACCTCACATAAACGATGTACCCACGCTCCACCAAATTCCAATTCTTTCAAATGTTGCCCTTTCACATACCCACACCCAGTCGGTACAATTATATCTGGACCTCCATCAGAAATTAATGTGATTTGTATATCTGGGTATGCTTTTCTTACACTTAGGACACAGGCATCGATTTGTTTTTGCGGCTCATTGAACACCGGTATAAGAAACCCAAATGTCATATATTATTTTTAATTGGTATCCCGTACGGGATTCGAACCCGTATCAACAGATCGAAAATCTGTTATCCTAACCATTAGATGAACGGGACACTGGTATCCGCACTGGGATTTGAACCCAGGTCACGAGGCTGAGAACCTCGTATCCTAGCCAGACTAGAAGATGCGGACAAAATGGGGTGCCTAACGAGAATCGGACTCGTGACTCTTGCGCCCCGCATACTAAGTGAGGAAAAGGACTCCCGAGAGGAGAACATTGCAGACAACGACTTTGATGATGGAAGAAAAATCGGGAAAAAGACGTATCTCCTTCCGGAGAAGGACTTTCTGATGGTTCGTCGTGCTTTTTGGCTGAAGAATTTCAAGTTCGATTCTGCCAAACTCGCTGAAGATTATGACTTCTACTTCTGTGACGACAGCGCTGCCTTTGGCCTCATGGTTTTGCCTCTTCGCAGTTAGGCCGAGATGTTTTCCCTCTGAACAAGAGCGACAGCCACTATCAAAACAGCGGGGGAGTCCCCCGTCTTGAGCAGATGATACGCAAGTAACCCAAGGAGAAAGAAAATGACGCTTGTGGAACAGCTGGAACAAGAGGCGAAGAGGATCACCAAGCAGTATTTCGGCGATGTTGCTACCGACAAGCAGTACAACATGATTCTGGCTGCTGTGGCGGCTGGGTCATCCATCGCCTTGGAGTACTCCAAAGAGTCCATATTCCTGAGGAGCGAAACGGTAAGTGTTTCTCAGCGCTCCCCTGATACGAAAGGAGAGAACGATGGGCATGATACCAGCCAAATACAGAAGCCGACCGTTTAGTTGGACAAAAGATCCGGCTTACCTGGACCACATCAAGAAAGGATGCGAGCAAGACGGCATCCAACGCGGGATCTTCTTCGACACAAGCGGGAACGCCAGGATCGAACCGATCAATCCGAACGCCAACTACGAATACCTCTGGAGATCAGACGAATGAAGACATTGGAACAGTTTCTCAAGAGCAAGAAGATCAGTGTCGTCAAGGGCAGGGTCCTGATCAAGGATGCTCGTGAAGTCGCAGAACTCGAAAGTAAAACACTGGAACAGTTTCTCAAGAGCAAGAAGATCAGTGTCGTCAAGGGCAGGGTCCTGATCAAGGATGCTCGTGAAGTCATCAAACTCGAAGGCGAATACGAGATCCTCCAGGCCCAGAAGAATGGTCTCCCCGAGAGGCTTGCGCCCTATGCAGAGACAGTCATCTCCGTTTCTTTTGACGAGATGGAACGCAATAGCCAAGACCCAGAGAAGTTCGGGTGCGCTATGCCTCGGAGTCACAAGAATTACGACAACGAGGATACCTGGGGGTGCACTCTCAATGGCAAGACAAAGGATATCTGGGAATGGGCTCTTGCCGAGAGTGGGCAATCACCTGATGAGATCGAAGCCCAGATCGAAATCGGGATCGAGGAATACGAAGCAGAGAAGGAATAATGGAATCCCACTACTCAATCAACGTCTCGTTCAACGGAAGACACCTGTTCGCAACCGCTCCTCGTTCGGCAATTACCCGAGTAGAAGCGACAAAACTGTTCTGGGCCATTCGAACCCGCTTCGCTGAAGCTGACGGTTTTGAAGTCAGCGTGACCTATTGGGTAGGTGCTGGAACCAACCTCACAGAGGAGTTCCTAAAGGAGGAAAAATGAACATCCGATGCTGGCAAGACCTGGCCCAATTTGGAATACAACCCCTGACCGGAGAATCCTGCGCCCTTGGGATGCGGTCACTCTGTGACGTAACCGAGAAAGGCAAGGAACTCCTCACGGCCTTCTTTGGCGGCAACATCTCCTTCAAGGAAGGAACCAACTGGAACAGCGGAGCGAAATACAGCGTAATGCTCCCCTACTCCATCCTCCAAGATCTGTCTGTCTTCGCGGTCCTCACCACGTGCCCCTTTGGCAGCAGCGCACGCTGTGCTTGCGCTGCAGTCATTGACGGTACGATTGCCGGTTACACAGACAAAGAATGGAAGAGCTACGCTGAGGCTTACATCGGAGCATCCAACCAGATGCGGCTCAAGGACCCCGAGACATACGGCCAGCCCGTCAGAGTCTTTACCCTGAAAAAGGGGGCTGTTGGCGATAGGAACATCCACCAGATGAGCGGGAGGGTTGTTTGATGAAACTTGACAAGTCCCAAAAGCAGTGGTTGAAGGAAGCTAAGAAGACAACAAAGGAAGAAGTCGCGGTTTTGCTGGACTTCTTCGTTGGCTACCTGGATCTGGGCATTGTCTGGGAATCGGCACATGACGACGTTCGCACAGGATCGTCAGTAAACTCAGTCATCAAAGACCTGGAGAAGAATCCGGTTATGCTACTGGCCGAGAAGCTCAAGCAGGTTGATCTCCAAACCTGGTTGAAGGACCTTCGTGAGAATTTGGAGGATCTATGAAAAAGGTACCCTACAGCGACAAGTTGGATGCCGACCAACAGATCAGCACGGAAGAGAAGATCGCTGCCTTTCTGAAGAAAGAAATCGAGGAGGGTGATGAATCTCTGGGCGACGACGAACACCTTGGTGATCTGGGTAGGGACATCCTCTACCTCGTGCTGTGCGAGTTCCGACCGGACTTGTTCATGGTCAAGACAAAGACCGTCAAGTGCCTCCATTGCGGAGGGGAGGGCACGGTCTATGCTCACGACGAGAGTCCGTTGCGCCCAACCATTATCGAAGATTGTCCCGATTGTGGAGGGAAAGGGACAAAAGAGGAGAAGATCATGGATGAAGAAATCTGTCCAAAGTGCCAACAACCAATCACTGAGGACAACAAGACCCAGAGCAAGATGGGTCTCTGTCTGAGCTGCAAAGAAAAAACCGAAGAGGAAAGACGCGAGAGGAAGAAGGTCACGGACGGCCTCAAGACCGGCAACGGCCTCATGGTGAGAACCAGGGACCTTCTGACGAGGGACGTTGTTCGGGTCTCTGAAACAGGCCAAGGATTTCTCGACGCGGTAGTCATCAAGGTCGAAGAGAAGTATGTCACCCTGTTCCGACCTTACATCCGATTCGACGACTACGTTCCTAGCGAGACCACAGCCAATCCTCTTATTGGTCGTGAAGAATTCACGGTGTTTCGTTCAGACTCACCAATCAGACTTCTTGGCCGTCAGGCCCGAATGGAGAGAATTGTTGTCTCTATTGACAGCGACAACCTCTCTGTCTACCAGTTGTGGGTGAGGTCCATGAAATTGCTAAGTGAAATGGGGTATCGAGCAAATAACCCTGAGACGCTGGAAGAAGTCAGTCCTGGTTGTATCATTGGGAACCTTGATGTTAGTGTGGAACTCGCCGAGAAGATGGAACGAGAGGGAAGTTTTGAGTTCTCTGATAATAGAGTCACTATCACGGGCGAAATGCCCTAGGAGAAGCAATGATACAAACAAAAACATTCGTGGTCAAGTTCAAGAGCGGCGAAGTTCGGGAATGTCGCCTCGAAAAGAGCGTGTTGGTCCACGTATTGAATTCCGGTTACCAAATCCCACCGACTCACGACTCGATCGAGTCCGTCCAAGTTATCACGCGTCAAGACCAACAGATTGTGGACGCCAGCCCTATCTCTCTCCAAGAGTTGGCGAATTTGGGCCGAAAACAAAGCTTCGAGGAACTACGTAAACACGTACACATGCTTGACAGTCTGTTGGCTGATCCGGAACCAGGGTTGTCCTCTTGGTGTGCGATGTACTCAGAACACATGAAGGCGATTTGCGACTACTGGGAGTGCAACTGATGGAAGAGGCAGAACGAAAGAAGCATTGGGAAGAACAATCCGAGATCCTTCTCACCAAGCTCAAAGCCCAAAGCAAAGCCAAGGAATATGCACAGACTGTCAATGACTGGCTTGGGTCAACACCGCCAAACCCACCGGAAGACAGAGATGTCTTGATGGTTGGTGCTTTGGTCAGGATCTGCCTAAGGGATGTTTATCTCATTGCCAATATGAGAAACATCAAACTGCAACGAGGATTTGATTCTGTGATCCTTGAGGTTGTAAACAAGTTCCGATCTGCTTTGTCGCAAACGAGCCTTCGGGGTGTTTCCTCCGACAAGGAACTCTTCTACGACACTGCAATGGTCCTTGACCCAAAATTGAAACCGATTTTGGAGTCGCTGAAGAGCCAGAAACGATAGGAGGAGAAAATGGTCATTGGTAGCAACGCAGAGGGAGCTATCGTCCTCACCCTCTCCGAACGAGAATCGGCTGATTTTCGTAACTTCAAGAAAGTCTCCAAACTGAGCGGGGATAGCAAAGGACCGTTCCGAGTCCACGTCAAAATGACACGCGAAAACTCCCCTTATATTC
>Ga0265297_10002475_pt1 | contig 37446 bp, 29 predicted proteins | sample Munlanlwell13791_FD_192502 | JGI IMG/M metagenome (GOLD analysis project Ga0265297, IMG submission 192502) | Leachate microbial communities from a municipal landfill in Southern Ontario, Canada - Leachate well 137-91 | ecosystem: Engineered > Solid waste > Landfill > Unclassified | place...
TTATCATGAAGAGCATGAAGGACATGAAGACTTAAACCTTTCATGCCGCTTCATGTCCTTCATGGTTAAAAAATGAAAAATAAAACTTGCTCAAGTTATTTCATGCACGTTCCTTAATAGCTCCATGACTTTTGCAAGCGGATCCTGCCCACATAACCCAATTGGCACAAAACCTGCTTTTAATTTATCAAACAAGAAAATCCGTAAGCTTCGCGACTTAGCAAACGACCGTTTTTGGCCCAATAACTCGGCATCAACTAACTGGACGAGCGGCTAATTAAATTGTTTAACTTAAACAGCCGAGCCTGCGGATTTTTTTACTTAATGGATAGCGATTTACTTTCAATAACCTAACCAGGAATGCAACGTTATGCGGAGACCCGGAAAATCATTTCACCCCTCCCTATCAAATTCATCCCGATATCTTGGTTTCATCCTTACGCTAAGCATTTTTTGGCATGGCAGCCTGTCCGCAGAAACGCTCAGCTTAGCTCAAATACTTAATCTGCTTGAAACGCACAATCCGTCGCTAGCCAATGCTCAAGCCCGCAGGGAGTCCGCGCAGGCTGCCTTGGTGACGTCCAAAGCCTATCCGAATCCCGAACTGGAAATAGGCGGAGGCTCTTCGACCGGCATCGGCCAGGGCGCGCTCAACGGTTCCAATGAGCAGGTTTATATCTCCCAACCGCTGGACCTGCCGTTCGTAAGAGAAGCCCGAAGCAAGGTTGCCGAAGCCGGTATTACTTCGGCGGATGAAGCCGGCCGCCATGTCTGGCTGACCGTGCGCAGCCAGGTACGGCTGGCGTTTTACGAGATTTTGCGGCGTCAGGCGGAACTGCAAATCAGCAAGGACAACGAGCAATTACTGACGCAGATACGCGATAAAATCAAACTCAAGGTTGAAGTAGGGGAAGCGCCCCGTTATGAACAGGTCAAATCCGAAGCGGAAGCGCTGAACGCAGTAAAACTGCGGGAAAGCGCGGAAACCCGGGTGGATGACGCCAAATCGGCGCTACGCATGATGTTCGGCCCGGCCTTGCCGCACCAATATGAGGCGGCGGGCGACTTGCCCGCACCACCCGCGTCACTGCCATCCCTGGAAAGTTTGCGTGAAGAAGTGATGAACAAGCAACCCGTCTTGCAGCAGTTTCGCGCCGAAATCGAAAAAGCCGAGGCCAAAGTCAAGTATGAGCAAAACCTCCGCTACCCGCAGCCGACCTTGAAAGCGGGCGCGGAACGGGATCCGGGACTTGAGCAGTGGCGGGTCAACATTGTCGTCCCCTTACCGTTGTGGAATCAGCGCCAGGGGCCTATCGGCGAGGCCGCTGCGGAGCTGCAACAAGCCGAAGCATTGGCCACGCAACAGGAGTTCTCGGTCATGCGGGAACTGGAAAACGCTTACAACCGGTACCGGATAGCCCATCGCCAAGTTGAAACTTTCGATGCCGGTTTGCTGAGGGAAGCCGAAACGGTGCTCAAAGTCGCCGAATCCGCCTATCGCCTCGGCGAACGCGGCATTATCGATTATCTCGACGCCCAACGCACCTACCGCACCGTTCGTAGCGACTATATGAACGCCCGCTTCGACCGCCAGGCCGCATTGATTGACCTGGACCGTTTACGCGCTACCGATCTGGAGGATCTGTAACTATGACATCATTTTACCCTTTGCTGTTTATCCTGCTGCTGATCTCCCCGGCAAGCAACGCCGACAATGCCTTACCGGTGGTCAAAGCCAACTCCGTACTGATGAAGCAGATCAAAGTCATCGCGATAGGCGAAGGCCAAGTGCATGATTCCTTGCGCTTGCCGGCGCGGGTCGACCTGGATCAACAGCGCGTCGCCCGGATCGGCGCAACGGTAACCGGCCGGATTACCGAAATCCAGGCCGTACTCGGCCAGGAAGTCCGTAAAGGCGAACAGCTGGCGATACTCAACAGCACCGAACTCGGCATGGCTCAGTCGGCTTATCTAAAGACCAGTTCGCAAGTCAATCTGCGCCAACTGGCGGTAAACAGGGCCAAGCGCCTGCTGGCCAGCGACGTGATCGCGGCCGCCGAGCTTCAGGAAAGAGAAAGCATGCTGAATGAAGCCGACGTGGATTTGCGCACCGCGACCGACCAGCTGCGCGTGTTCGGCATGTCGGACAGCGATCTGTCCAGGCTGTCCAGGGAAAAGAAAATCCATTCGTTCCTGCCGATTACCGCCAGCATTCAGGGTACGATTGTCGAGCGCAACGTCACCGTCGGCCAAGTCGTGCAGCCCGCCGACGCCTTGTTTACCGTAGCCGACCTGTCCCATGTCTGGGTGGTCGCCGAGCTGCCTGAGCAACAGGCGGGCTGGGCGCACAAGGGCGATGAAGCGCTGGTCACTATCGCCGCCCTGCCGGGGGAAGAGCTGAGCGGCCGCCTGATTTATGTGGACGACATGGTTGATCCCCAGACCCGTACCGTCACTGTGCGTATGGCGCTGCCCAATCCGCAGCGTGTTTTCAAGCCGAATATGCTGGCCACCTTGCTGATTCGCAAGCAGGGCGTACAGGAACTGGTTTTACCCGATTCGGCGGTGCTGCGCGTCAATGACGGCGATCACGTCTTCGTCCAGACCGCGCCGGAAGAATTCCAACTGAGACCGGTACAACTGGGCATTCGTTACGGCAATGTCCGCCGCGTTCTCGGCGGCTTGAAACAGGGCGAGAAGGTTGTCGTGGAAGGCGGCTTTCATCTTAACAGCGAACGCCAGCGCAAGGAATTGGAGTAAAACCGATGGTCGAAGCCTTGATTCGTAGAAGCCTGGATAACCGTATCCTTATTCTGGCGCTGGCGCTGGCGTTGGCGGCTTTTGGCGTGCGCGCGCTACAGTCGCTGTCCGTCGATGCATTCCCCGATGTCACTAACGTGCAGGTGCAAATCGCCACCGAATCCTCCGGGCGTTCGCCGGAGGAAGTCGAGCGTTTTATTACCGTGCCGCTGGAGATCGCAATGACCGGCCTGCCCGGCCTTACGGAGATGCGCTCGTTAAACAAAAACGGCCTGTCCCTGATCACACTGGTGTTTACCGACGCTACCGACGTCTATTTTGCCCGGCAATTGGTCATGGAGCGCCTGATGGAAGTCAGCCACAACATGCCCGAAGGCGTCAATCCGGTATTGGGTCCGGTTTCCACGGGGCTTGGCGAAGTGTACCAATACACACTGGAGCGGGCTGACGACGGGGAACGCGCGCTGACCCCGGAAGAGCTGATGCGCCGCCGCGAAACCCAGGACTGGGTCGTGCGCCCCCTGTTGCGCGGCATAGCCGGGGTTGCGGAAATCAATTCGCAGGGCGGCTACAACAAGCAGTATCAGGTATTGGTCAATCCCGACCGCATGCACCATTACCATATCACGCTGGACGAGGTCTTTAACGCACTGGCGCACAACAACGCCAACAGCGGCGGCGGCGTTTTACCGCATTTCGCCGAGCAATACCTGATTCGCGGCGTCGGTTTGATTCGCGACGTCGCCGACATCGGCAATATCGTGCTCAAAGAGCAGCACAGCGTCCCTGTCCACATTCACGATGTCGCCGAGGTCAAAATCGGCCACGAAGTGCGGGTCGGCGCGGTGATAAAAAACGGTTATACCGAATCGGTCGGCGGTATTGTGATGATGCTACGCGGCGGAAACGCCAAAGACGTCGTCAGCCGCATCAAGGAACGGGTGCAGGAAATCAACGACAAGAACATGCTGCCGGAAGACCTCAAAATCGTTCCGTACTATGACCGCAGCGAACTGGTCGATGCCGCGTTGCACACCGTCACCAAGGTACTGCTCGAAGGCGTGGCGCTGGTCGTCGTGATTCTGCTGCTGTTTCTCGGCGATATCCGCTCCAGCCTGATCGTTGTCGGCACTTTGCTCATTACGCCGCTGGTCACCTTTATCGTCATGAACCAGCTGGGCATCTCCGCCAACCTGATGTCGTTGGGCGGACTGGCTATCGCGATCGGCCTGATTGTCGACGGCTCCGTCGTCGTGGTCGAAAACGCCTTCAGCCAGCTGACCGAGCGCAAGGGCCGCTTTACCAGCCGGGTGAAAGTGGTCATGGCCGCCGCCCAGGAAGTCGCCACCCCGGTGTTATTCGGTGTCGGCATCATCATTCTGGTATTCCTGCCGCTGATGACATTGGAAGGCATGGAAGGCAAGATGTTTTCGCCGCTGGCTTATACGATCGCAATAGCCTTGCTGATTTCACTGATTCTGTCGCTGACCTTAACGCCGGTTTTATGCTCTTATCTGCTGGAAGGCCAGCATGGAGAAGAACACGATACGCGCATTATTGCGTTCATGAAAAAGCCTTATCTTAGGCTGCTGGATATAGCCCTGCAAAAAGGCAAGACCGTCGTTTTTCTGGCTGCCGGCCTGTTTGTCGGCGCACTGCTATTACTGCCCTTTTTGGGTACCGCCTTCATTCCCGAGATGAAGGAAGGCTCCATTGTTCCGGCAATCAACCGGATGCCGAATATATCGCTGCAAGAAGGTATAAAAATGGAAATGGAAGCCATGCGCATGGTCATGGAGATTCCGGGCGTAAGCCTCGCGGTGACCAATATCGGCCGCGGCGAAAGCCCGGCCGACCCGCAAAGCCAGAACGAATCGACCCCGATCGTCAGTTTGAAACCCCGTGATCAGTGGCCTAAAGGCTGGAGCCAGGATCAGATCGCCGATGCGATACGCGACAAGCTCAATGAAAATCTGCCCGGCATCCAGGTGGTGATGGCGCAACCGATTTCCGACCGCGTGGACGAAATGCTGACCGGCGTGCGCTCCGATCTGGCCGTGAAAATATTCGGCGACGATCTGGAGCAGTTGAAAACAACCGCAAACGACATCGCCCGGCTTGCGGGCGCTATCCAGGGCGCTCAGGACATCCGCGTGGAACGGCTGACCGGACAGCAGTATTTGTCGATCACAATCAACCGCGAAGCCATCACCAGACACAGCATCAATGCGGCCGATATTAATGAGGTCATTGAAACGGCTATCGGCGGCAAGACGGCGACGGAAATCTATGAAGGCGAACGGCGCTTCTCGGCAACCGTGCGTTTGCCGGAAGGTTTTCGCAACAGCATCGAAGCCATTGACGCCATGCTGCTGACTTCGGCCAACGGCGCGCGCGTGCCGCTGGGCGATCTGGCGGACATCCGCCTGAATGACGGACCTTCGCAGATCAGCCGGGAAATGGGCAAACGCCGTATCGTCGTGGGCGTCAACGTCAGGGACAGGGACTTGGGCGGCTTCGTGGCGGAATTGCAAAAAGCCGTTTCCAACCAGATCAAGCTGCCGGAAGGGTATTACCTGGAATGGGGCGGACAATTCCAGAACATGGAACGCGCACTGGGCCATCTTAAAATCATCATCCCGATTACGATCGGCGCGATTTTCTTTCTGCTGTTCATGCTGTTCAACTCGCTACGCTTTGCCGCGCTGATTATTCTGGTACTGCCGTTTGCGTCGATAGGCGGCGTGGTATCTTTGTTCATCAGCGGCGAATACCTGTCGGTGCCGGCCTCGGTGGGCTTTATCGCGCTGTGGGGAATCGCCGTATTGAACGGCGTGGTGCTGGTTTCCTATATCCGCAACCTGCGCGACAGCGGACTCAGCCAGATAGAGGCCATTCGCCAGGGCTGCGCGCAACGTTTCCGCCCGGTCATGATGACCGCCACCGTCGCGCTGCTCGGGCTGGTGCCCTTCTTGTTCGCCACCGGCCCCGGCTCGGAAGTCCAGCGGCCTTTGGCTATCGTTGTTATCGGCGGACTGATCACGTCAACATTGCTGACGCTGATTATGCTGCCTACGCTTTATCGATGGTTCGAGGAAGACCGTTAGTCTCTTTGATTCATCAGACGTGACCCCCCTTTTCCCTACGGCATCACAAAACCGTAATGTCGTGGCGGACTTTAAAAAATTTTATGTGCATTGTGCGTAAACACAGCGGAGAATGGATGTGAACTTTTTACCGGGAGTAAAACATGCCGCACAATTATTTGAAAACAAGTTACGCCTTAGCCCTTGCAATCGCCGGAATGCTGGCGACCGCCCCGGTTCTAGCCGACAAGCATGCCGGGAAAGGCCACGAAAAAGCCGAGAAACATGAACGGCGGGAAAAACAAAGTCATGACAGGGAGCGCGATGATCGGCCATTTCAGCAAAAAGGCGAACAAGACCATAGAGAACAGCGCTATTTCGATGACAGGCATCGAACCGTGATCCATGACTACTATGCCGAGCAGTTTCGCACCGGCCGCTGTCCGCCGGGGCTGGCCAAGAAACAGAACGGCTGCGTTCCGCCCGGACTGGCAAAACAGTGGAATATAGGCCAACCGCTGCCCCGCAACGTGACTTACTACGATCTGCCGTCGGCAGTACTTAATCAGCTGGGAGCGCCGCTGCCCGGACACCGTTACGTGCGAGTGGCGGACGACGTCCTGCTAATCAGGCTAGGAACGGGATTGGTTGTAGACGCCCTTCAAGGACTGAGCTGGCGCTAACAGTCGTCATATTTAAAGCCGAATACAGGGCTAGGGAAGCGCTGATTTAGTCCTTCGACAGGCTCGGGACGAACGGTAACGTATTGATTCCGTTCGTGGTGAGCCTGTCGAATCATGAACGGAAACATTTTGTTCGGCGCTTCCCTAGGTTCTATCCCGCCAAGACAACAATGCGATGTTTCTCCGCACGAAAATAAACGCTGTACGGAAAACGATTGTAAACAATTATTTACCACCGAGAAGACACGAAGTTTTTACCTCAGATATTACCGGGTCGGGTAACTGCTTTTCGTTGCCCGACATTTGAAGCGCGTATATGTCGGGCATAAACGGCATGCCCGACGGGACTTTAATGCGTACCCGCCAATTTAAGTACCAGCGCAGTTATCAATACTGTTTGCAGCACACCAACGCCCACCACCCAACGGATTAACTCCGCTTTAGTTTCGGCAATGTCACGCTTTAGCTCTGAACGTACCAGCTCAATCTTTAACTCCAGTTCTCTTAAGTCGCGCTTGGTGGCTAAATTATCTAAATCATAATCACGACGTGCCTGCTCCAAGGTATTGCTGGATGTTGTTTTTTGTAAGTTGGTTATTACTTCCGCCTGTTCTTCGCTAAAACCTACATCTTTAAGCTTTTTAACAAACTCATGCGTATCGAAAGTTAATGTATTCATCGTTTCACCTGCATTGATTCAAAATGCATTGTATAGGCAAAGGTCATCACGCACAAAAAAGCCGGTGTGTCCGGCCTCTGCTGCTATGTCATGCGGTAACGGCACTAAGCTTTAAAGTTGCAATGCGAATCGGGCGGAAATTCTAAGCCCAGAACTATGATCGAGCTCTGCCTTGGCAAAGCACCGTACCAATCAAGCGAGTCGGGTAGTTGCAACAGCTTTTCGTCGCCCGACATTTGAAGCGCGTATATGTCGGGCATAAACAGCATGCCCGACAGAACTATATCTTCTTTGGGTCGGCAGGACTTGTATACAGATGAGCGCCGGAGCGTGGGAGCGATCAACAACCCATTGTTATTGATGCAATACATCCCAAACCGGCTGCAACAGGCTTTGGCATTGCAGCTCAAACGGCTCGCCCAGCACCTGCCCCAAGTCCGCCACATTGCCGTAAAGCCGCCTGAGTTCCGGCTCGTAAGGCTGTTCCACGGCCCTGGACAATTGCTCGATTGCCGCATCCAGCGCCGACTTTGAGGCCCGGCTGCCGATTTGCAGTTTGTGGGCCTGTTTGATGTACGCCAACGCCGGTTCGACAAAAAATGCATCGGGCTGTTTTCGGCCCTGCCGGTATATTTCTATCCATGCGCTCAGCTGCTCCGCTTGGCAATGTTCGGGCAACAAGCTTAAGTCTTCATCGGTGCTGAGCAAAAACGTCGACTGCATGGATGCAGGAGGTACGACCCCACGGATGGGGGAGGTAGAGCAATGCAAGGAGCGATTGCCGAGAGCAATGCAAGGAGCAATTGCCGACGATTGCCGCTGGACTTCGTTAATTATCAGATGATGCAACAGTGCGCAGACAAAATCCTTGCCCTTAAGGGCGGCGTAACGATAAATGAGGCTGCCGTGCTGATAAAGGTTGCCGAGTTTGCCGGCCAGACGGTATTGCCCGACAATTATATCTACCGGCAAATCGTCTAAAGACGCGCCTAAGTCTTTTTCCTTTATTCGTTGGACAAATTCATTAATCGCCTGCTGTTGGCGGTCGAACTCCAGTTCGCCCGGTACGCCCGCCAGCCACCGGCCTTGGGCTTGCAGTTTTTTTACCGTGGGCTGCTTGCCGTTTAGCGCCTCGTGTATCCATTCATGATAAATCGCGTAACCCTCCAGCTTGTCGACGCTAAACGGCTCGCGCTCTTCGGCATCGGCTTCCATGCCGCTAAAGCGTAAATCCATTTGCCTCTGCACGAAGTAACGTTGTGGATGGCGGAAGAAACTGAACAATTCGCTGAGCTCGATCACTTCGGTTTCCGCAGCGTCTTCGAGGATTGCTCCTTGCCACCATAAATCGACAAGGGCGGACGGTCGGTCGCCCCTGCCGGACAATGCTCTGGCGGTTTCGCAATCGGTCTCGGAAAAGCTGAATAAATCCGCCGCACCGTCAAAATAGCGCCGACTAAACGGTTGCAACGGATGCCGGGTAATCAGGCCGCCACACTGCAAAACCTCCAGCAATTCGCTGATCACCACCGATGGCGGAATGGCATCGTTGTGGCTGATCGACTGGCCGATATAGGTCATGATCAGCCGCTGTCTGGCCGACAACAGGATTTCCAGAAACTGGTAGCGGTCATCGCTGCGGTGCGAGCGGTCGCCTTTGCGAAAATTGTGCGCCAGTAAGTCGAAGGTCGGATGACGGTCGATTTTTGGGAACTCGCCGTCATTCATGCCCAACAACGCAATCACCTTGAACGGGATCGAGCGCATCGGCAACATCGAACAAAAGGTCAGCTGTCCGCGCAAAAAGCCGTTGGACGATTTGCGCTCGGCAACCATGCCTTCCAGCCAGCTGATAATCACTTGCAGCTCGACGTCATCATTATGGACTGCGGCCAGTTCGGCGGACAATTCCGCCAGCAGTTCGTTAAGCTGTCGGCGCTCGACCGGTTCCGCAGCCGCCAATAACTGGTCGGCGTAATAATAAAGCTGCGCGCTCCAGCTTTTCAGCGGTTTCGCCTGTTTCAGTTCCTTGCTGGCTTTAAACAGCAGCTGCATAAAATCGCACAAGCCGCCCAAAGCCAGCGCCGAGGAACCTTCAATATCCCTGTAGGGCAGCACCTCTGCAATAAAATCCTGATCGCTGCCGACCGCATAGCCCATCAGCAGCCTGTCCAGCATTGCCTGCCAGGTATTTTCGCTCAGTTCCGGCAGGCCCAGTTCCTGCTTGTGTTGCGCGGACTTGCCCCAGCGGACATGGGTATCCTGCACCCAGTGTTTGATCAGTTCCAGGTCGACCTCGGACAAACCGAAACCCGGATACACCACCGGCTGTTCCAGCAAATCCAGCACCGATTGCCAGCCGAAACGGCTTTGGCTCAAGTCCAAAAAGCGGATGAAGGCGTCCAGCGCGTTGTTGCTCAGGCGCAAGCTGCGATCGGCGACCGCATGTTGAACGTCATCGAACACGGCGGAAATAAACGGCTCGTACACCTGGATGTCCGGCGCCATGACCACGATGTCGCGCAGTTCCAGCGACGGGTCGTTTTCCAGCGTTTGCAGCAACTGGTTTTTCAGCACTTCCACTTCGCGCATCCGGGAATGGCAGGCATGGATGCTGATTGAGTCGTCTTGTTGCAGTACCTGTCCGTCCAGCCGGTTATTCAAGATGCCGTTTTGCAGCCGTTGCAGATGAGTGCGCGCCTCGCCCAGTTCGAAACTTTCCGGTTCGAAATCGAACTGCGCCTGATCCAGCAACATTTCCTGAAACTCGCGTCCCTGCTGGCCTAAGGTTGACAGCAACGGATGGCCGGTAAAATTTTCGTCGATTGCCCGCTGTCTCTTCGTTGCCAGATCGGCCCAAAAATCCTGCGCCGGATTGAGCAGGAAAAGATGCAGCTGGCAATGTTTGGACAAGCCTTGCAAATAGCTCAAGAATAACGGCGGCATCGTGTTAAGCCCGAACACCGAAATCCGCTCCGGCAGTTGCCCGCTGAATGCGCCTTCCTCCGCGGCATTCAATTTGGCGATCACGTCCAGCCACAACGAGCCCCGGTGCTTGTTGCCGGTCTGTTCGGTTATTTGCAGCCACAACGCCTGCTGCCAGCGTTCGGTTGTTGTCTGGTACAGCAACTGGCCTTTTTGCCACGCCTCCAACATATCCGGCCGCATCATCTGGTACTGGTCGAAAATCTGCGCCAGCTGCTGGGCTAACTGGTAGCGCTTTAACGCGACATTCTCGCCGGACAGGTATTGCGTTAACGGCAAAAATACCTCGCCGTCCAGTCGGTCGCATCGGTTCCCTACCGATTGCGACACTTCTGACCTCCAGGGAGGGAGGAAATGCCGAGGACTGCCGGGAGCAGTCTCGGTCGCCATCCCTGGCAGTCGCCTGAGCAAGGCCTCGATCCGCCATAGCATCAAGTTACGCTCGAAAGCCGCATCGCTCAAGCGGCTGTCGATGTTCTGCGCCAGCGAGCTGAAAAACTTGCCCGGAAATAAAAACTCGTAATTGCCCCATACCTTGAATCGGCCGGCCAGCTGCTGCGACAACCAGCGCTCCATGCCCTGGCTTTGGATCAAGAAGACCTCCTTCGCAAAAGGCGAGGCCAACGGCGAGTTTTCGATGACTGCGCACAGGTGGGCGACCAGGTTTTCGGTTTTATTGGAGCTGTGCAGGATGAACATGGGCGCTTGAGTTTATCGTGGGCATTTTTTAAAAATCAGCTGAGGAATCTTTGCATCTGCTGTATTATCACACACCATTTACAGTCCCTTAACTAAAATCAGGAAGCCTCATGACTCAAGACGAATTAAAACAAAAAGTAGCTCAAGCCGCTTTACACTATATTAAAGATGTTTCCATTATCGGCGTAGGCACCGGTTCTACGGTGAAACATTTCATCGATTATTTGGCCGATTTTAAAGGCCAGATCGAAGGCGCTGTCTCCAGTTCCGAAATGAGCACCGCACATTTGAAAAAAGTCGGCATTCCTGTGCTGGACCTGAACTCAGTCGGCACGCTGGATGTTTATGTCGATGGCGCTGACGAGGTGACGCCGCATAAACATATGATTAAAGGCGGCGGCGGCGCATTAACCCGCGAAAAAATCATTGGCGCAGCCAGCAAGCAGTTTGTTTGTATTGTCGATGAAACCAAATGCGTCGATGTGCTGGGTAAATTTCCGCTGCCAGTTGAAGTCATCCCGATGGCCAGAAGCTATGTTGCACGGGAGCTGGTTAAATTGGGCGGCCAACCGGTGTGGCGGGAAAACGTTATCACCGACAACCACAACGTGATTCTCGATGTACATAACCTGGACATTATCGATCCGATCAAGCTGGAACAAATCATCAACAACATTACCGGCGTAGTGACAGTCGGCATTTTTGCGATGCGTCCTGCGGATGTGGTGTTAGTGGGCAAGGGCGATGAAGTCATCACGCGATAACAAACTTCTATAGCGTTGATTCACTCTGATCGAGCCGGCAACAAGCATTTTGCCGGCTCGATTATCTCCTGTTCATCAATATCCTTAATCGAATAATCCTGCTTGTTGAGTTTATACGGATTGACGGTTGACGCGGACTTGACCACTTTGTTGATGTCGGTTTGGTAAACCCGGCTGACCGGCGTCGGGCCGAAGAGGGTGATTGACGGCCTATTTAATCCCCAGGCCATGTGCGTTGGCCCGGTATCGTTGCCGATCAGCAAATCGGCGTTGGCAATCAGCGCTTTCAGGCTGTTCAAATCCAGCTTGGGCATGACTTTGATCAGGCCGGATTGCGCCGCCATCCACTCCGCTCGGGCTTTTTCCTGATCGCTGCCCCAGATGACCAGGCAGTTTTGCTGCAAGGCCTCTGCTATTTTTACGAATTTTTCCGCCGGATAGTTGCGGCTGTCCCAGGTTGAGCCGATCACCAGCACGATATTGTTCCGGTCTTTTGACAGGTAGTCATAAATTTGCGGATCTTCGTTTTTGAAGAACAAAAACGGCTTTTTGTTGAGAATTTGCTCTTTGGTGATGTCGAACCCTAAAGGGCCGGACAGGACCAATGCATTTCTGTCGATGGTATTGGCATGAAAAGCGCACGCCACTTTAATATCGTAAAACCATGATGCGGCTTTTTCCCTGATTGAATCGGCATCGAATCCGGCGATGCGCTTTCCGTGCCGCGCTTTTGGCATACCCAGCCCCCCTGCCGCTACCAGTTTGGCGGTGACCGCCGATTTAATCAGCCCTTGGGCATCAATAACCAAGTCATAATTATTTTTTGCGTAGCCGCGGATTTTTTTGAGCTGCCGAACAAAACCGGTCTTATCGTTTTTTAAGGCTTTCAGGTTAACCGTCAGGATGTTATCGATGTCGGGATTGTTTTTTAAAACCTCGGCGAAGCGCTCTTCAACGATCCAGTCGATCTGAATTTCCGGGGAGTGCGCCTTGATAAACTGAAGAGCGACCATCGCATGGACGATGTCGCCCAGGGCCGAGAGTTTTACGATCGCTATTTTCATGTAGGCTCTGCTTCGGTAAGCGCTATCAATTGAAGCACCCGGTCCGGTGTGATGCCGGTCAGGCAATGGGTGTGGCCCAGCGGACATTCGCGCTTGAAACAGGGTGCGCAATCGAGATTCAATGAGATAACCTGGGCCTTATCGTTCAGCGGCGGCGTAAATCCCGGATCCGATGAGCCGTAAATGGCGATGATTTTTTTATCCAGCGCGGCGGCGACATGCATCAAGCCTGAATCGTTGGTCACCACATTATTAACCAGCGACATCAAATCAACCGCCTCGGCCAGGGATGTCCTGCCGGTAAAGTCGGTACAAAGGCCGGAAGCTGCTTTATTGATTTGCGCGGCGTCGGCTTTGTCCTTTTCGGAGCCGAACAGCCAGACCTGCCAGCCTTGGTCGATTTTATGCCGGGCGACTTCGGCGTAATACTCGGTCGGCCAGCGCTTGGCCGGGCCGTATTCGGCGCCGGGGCATAAGGCCAGTATTCTTGGAGAGGAAATCAGCTTGAATTTATCGATGACGGCTTGTTGCCGGTCTTTGCTGATCGTTAGCGCAGGCGTCGGGCATACCGGCGGCAACTTCGCATCTTTGGGCAAACCCAAGGCGACAAACCGCTGCACGGTCATGGTCAGCCGTTTTTTATCGAGCTTTCTGGCATCGTTCAGCAAGCCCCAGCGGTATTCGCCGATGTAACCTGTACGAACGGGTATATCGGCAAAAAACGTTGGTATTGCGGATTTCCAGGAATTCGGCAGCAGGATGGCCTGATCGTAGCCTTCCGGGCGCAGGCTTTTACCCAGTTTGATGCGTTCGATCAGGCCGAACTTACCGCGCGGCAGCGGCATCGCAATGGCTTGGGTCACTTCGGGCATTCTTTCCAGCAGGGATAATGTCCATGACGGAGCCAGCACGTCGATCCGGCAGTCCGGGCGGGCATTTTTCAGCGCGATAAACAGGCTTTGCGCCATCACCATGTCGCCGACCCAGGAGGGGCCGACGACTAGAATCTTGTGATATTTTTTCAAAGCTTTACCTGATTAGCTATAAGTCAAGTAGGGTGCGCTGCGCGTACCTTTATTGAATTTGGTGCGGTGCTTGGAAAATGGTACGCGTAGCGCAGCGACCTACATTACTGTTTTATCTTTGAGCGGCCAAAGCAAGCTTTGGACTCCAAATATCTCATCACGGATAGCGGAGTTCAAAGCTCGCTTTGAACACGAAAGACATGAAACATTATGTTTTTTTCTATCTTTTCAATCGAACCATTAAGGATTTGGTTAAAAATAACTTCCCGAAATCACTATTTTCGCTCGTCAAGCCGTTCGTGCTGACCCTTCGGCTACGCTCAGGACTAAAGGCCTTGTCGAAGCATGATCGGCTTGACGCGGCGGGACGAAATTTTTCCGTCCACCCTTCGACAAGCTCAGGGCGAACGGAAAAATTTCATCCGTTCAATATCGGGAAGTTATTACTGACCATATCCTAAGCAACGTAAGTCAACCAATCGGCATGGTCGTCTCTGCGCCCATGCACATAGTCGAAATACAAAGACTGCAATTTCTCGGTGACCGGCCCGCGGCTGCCTGAACCTATTGCGCGGTTATCCAATTCCCTGATCGGCGTCACTTCAGCCGCAGAGCCGGTAAAGAACGCTTCATCGGCCACGTATATCTCGTCGCGGGTGATGCGTTTTTCGATCACTTCATAACCTTGCTCTCTGGCAATGGTGATGACCGAATCACGGGTAATGCCTTCCAGCGCCGAGGTGGTTTCAGGCGTGTAAATTTTGCCGTTGCGCACGATAAACAGGTTTTCGGCGCTACCTTCCGCCGCGAATCCTTCATGATCCAGCATCAACGCTTCGTCGTAACCGTTGGCCAAAGCTTCCTGTAACGCCAGAATGGAATTGATGTAATTGCCGTTGGCTTTGGCTTTGCACATGGTGCTGTTGTGATGGTTACGGGTATAAGACGACGTGCGGATGCGGATGCCGTGCTCGATGCTGTCCGCGCCCAAATAAGCGCCCCATGACCAGGCGGCAACCATCACGTGGACTTTCAGGTTGTCGGCTCTTAGCCCCATACCTTCGGAACCGAAAAAGCACATGCTGCGAATATAGGCGCTGTCCAGGTTGTTCTTGGCAACCGCATCGCGATGCGCCTGGTTAAGCTCGTCTTTACCGTAAGGCATTTTCATATTCATGATATGCGCTGAACGGAACAGGCGATCCGTATGTTCCTGCATCCTGAAAATCGCCGTGCCTTTTTCCGCATGATAAGCCCGTATGCCTTCAAACACGCCCAATCCATAATGCAAGGTGTGCGTCAACACATGGACTTTAGCTTCGCGCCACTCAACCCACTTGCCATCCAGCCAAATAACGCCGTCTCTATCATCCATCGTCATCGTTTATTCTCCAACAGTAGTATTTCAGTATTTTTATCTACGCAAATAAAAGCAAAGATTTAGTAAATTTTTTAGGCCACTTTTTTTGATGTTAGCGCCAATGTTTCATGATCAATTTTCTGCAATGCTCTTTGAATATGATTGATTTCATTTTCTTCAAAAAAAGCTTCCCCACATTGCGTACAAACCCAAGCTGGAACTGATTCCCATGAAATATGATAACCGTTTCGGTCTGCGCTAAAGGGGGCGTTGCTTTTTATCATGCGACCTTTACAATAAAAACAGTCCATCTTAGCTCCTAACTTTAAAATCTGACGACCATTGGTCAGGTACAGGCAAATAAGCTGTGATTATAGCCAAATAGTCGGTTTTTGGCGCGCAAACAACATGAATGACACGATTTTCTTTTGTGTGAAAAACCAGGCAACTCTGACCTCTTTCATCACATGGATATTCTTCGATTATTTCACCAAACAATACCGTGTCACGTACTTCTTCCGTGGAAATCATCCTGTCTGGCCGCGACATTTGTTTAACTGCATGGGGCAAGAAAAGTATTTTTTTATTTGCCGACGAAATTATTTTTTGTTTCATACGCTGTTTTCGACGGCATTAGGAAAGGCCAAGCCTATCCCATATACTCATGCCAAATCTGTTCGACTTGAGCGCTCATTTTGGCGACCTCAGCCTCGGCTATAACAGCCTTATCCCCTTGTAAAACCTGTTTATGACCGAAATCCCGATAGGTGCAGTAAGCGTTTTTAAGTGTTTCCTGATCGGCTTTGGAAATAAAGCCCTGCTGTTGCAGGCCTTCAAGCAGTCTTACATTATCGGTGTAGGTCGTCAGCACTACATTAAGAGCCGCCTGATCCAATACGCCAAATTGTACTATAAACTCAATATCAGCAATACCGCCTTTGCTTTGTTTTAGGTCAAACTTGTCTTTATCTTTGGTAGCCAGAGCCTCGCGCATTTTTTCGCGCATCTCCCGGACTTCTTTTTTTAATACGTCTGTATCCCTCGGCAGGCTTAAAATCCGGCTGCGTATAGCCTCATACTGCACTTTAAGCCGAGGGTCTCCGGCGATAAAACGGCCTCTGACCAAGGCCTGTAACTCCCAGGTCCAGGCCTGGTTTTTCAGGTAATCTTCATAAGCGTTAATATGGCTGACCAGCAAGCCGGAGTCGCCATTGGGCCGCAGGCGCATATCCACTTCGTAGAGTATGCCGGACAACATCTTGGTATCGAGTATATGCCGGACTTTCAGCCCCAAACGACCGTAAAACTGGACGCAGGAAATCGGCTTTGCACCATCGGTCATCGCATTGCCGTCCTTGCAATCGTACAAAAACACCAGATCCAGGTCGGAGCCGTAACCCAACTCTATGCCACCCAATTTGCCGAAGCCTATGACCGCAAAACCGATAGACGTATTATCGGTCACCGGCGGCTGGCCATGCTTGTCAGTCAGCATCAGCCACGCGCGTTCAACGACATGACTGACGATGCTTTCGGCGATATAGGTCAGGTAATCGCTGACCACCATCAGCGGGATTACGCCCATAATATCGGCGGCGGCCACTCTTAATACGTTCAATTGTTTAAACTGGCGCAGCACCACCATCAGCTGCTCAAGATCCTGCACCTCGACATGAGCCAGCAAAACCCGAAGTTGCCGGTCAAGATCGGCTTTTTTGAGCGGCTCGTAAAGCGAGCGGGTATCCAGCAATTCGTCGAATAACACCGGGTACAGCGATAAATAATCGCAAATCCACGAACTGGCCGATGACAGCTTGACCAATTGCGACAAGGCGCCGGGGTTTTCGGACAATAACGATAAATAGACATTCCGGCCCGCAACCGCCCCAAACAATCCGAGTATCCGCATCAGGGTTTCATCCGGGTTAGCAACCTGCCGCATGGCTTCTATCAACTGCGGCATTAACCGGTCAAGCACGCCTGCACCTTTAGCTGTCAGCCTTCTGACGGCGGCGGAATGCTTAAAATCTTTTATTGCAGCGAGCATCGCGCCGGTGCCTTGAATGCCCCATTCTTTTAAATGGTCCATCAACTCCGAATCATCGGCCACACAAGCCCAAATTCTTTGCGCCGTTCGTGGTGAGCCTGTCGAACCATCCTGTTTTGACAGGGAAAAAACCTGGTCAAAAACCTCATGCACCTGCACTCTTACCTTGTCCAGATCCTGTTTAAAGCTAGGCCAGTCTGGATAATCCAGCGAATACGCCAATATCTGTTGCGCTGCCGGGTTTGTCGGCAAATCGTGGGTTTGTTGATCCTGATATTGCTGGATATGGTTTTCCACCCGACGCAAAAAACGGTATGACTGCATTAACTGATCGGCATCTTGTTGCGCCAGCAACTCCCGATCACCCAGCAGTTGTAATACATCCAGAATCGGACGGGTTTGCAGGGCTTTGTCGTTGCCGCCGCGGATCAGTTGAAACGCCTGGCCGATAAATTCGATTTCGCGGATGCCGCCCGGCCCCAGCTTGATATTTTCCATGCGGTCCTTGCGCCGCAACTCCTGGGTGATCTGCGCCTTTAACGAGCGCAACTCCTCAAACGCGCCGTAATCGAGATAACGCCGGTACACAAAAGGCCTGAACATAGCCATCAGCTGCGCGCCGACTTTAAAGTCGCCCGCAACCTGGCGCACCTTGATCATCGCGTAACGCTCCCATTCCCTGGCCTGGGTCTGGTAATAGTTTTCCATGCCGTCAAAGGTCATGATGATCGGCCCGCTGTCGCCATAAGGTCTTAAGCGTATGTCGGTGCGGAACACAAAACCGTCTACGGTGATCTCGTCCAGCACTTTGATCAGGTTGCGGCATAGCTTGGTAAAAAACTCGCCGTAGCTGGTTTCTTTCCTGTCCGGCAGCACGCCGTCTTCCGCATAAGCAAAAATCAGGTCGATGTCGGAGGAATAATTCAATTCGTAAGCGCCCAGCTTGCCCATGCCCAGCACCACGATCTGCTGCGGGCTGCCGTCGGACAATAACGGCGTGCCTCGTAGTTCGCAGGCTTCCTGATAAAGAAAATCCAATGCGTATTGTATGCAGGCGTCAGCCAAGTGCGATAAATCGGCCAGCGTTTCCGATAATTCGGCCCAGCCGGCCAAATCCCGCCAGGCTATCCTGACCATCTCCCTGCGCCGAAAATCGCGCAATTTCGTCATTAACTCGGCCTGCGTCTCAACCGGCGTGTGCGCCAGCCCTTCGGCCGAGCTCAGGACAAGCTTTTCGGCATAATTGTTTTCGCTGTAAACCGCCGACAAATCGCCGGAGTTAACCAGATCGGCCAGCAGCTCGGGCTTGCGGGTACAGCTTTCGGCAACAAACAGGCTGGAGCACCAGACCCTGACGATAGATGCGTTAAATGCCGGTGTTGGATTGATATTGAGTTTAAGTTCCGTAACCCGTTCATCCCATTTAGTCAGCGAGTCGATCACCGTAGCCCTTAACTGATCAGGTAGCGCTGCAAATTCGGATTCGATATTTTTGATAAAAGACATGGCTGAAAGGCGTCAATGGAAAAACCCATGATAACGAAAACAGGCGCGCAACGAATAGCGCTATTTGTAAACATCTTGAATATGAACAACGAAGATGGGTAGAACGAGTCTTGATAAAATGATAAAGTTGAACAAATCCTCATTAAACTATTTACGATTTAAACTTATGAAAACGCCCACATTTACCAAGAACTTCTTTTTTGCTGCACTGACCAGCGCGGTTATCGCATTATCGGTTACCGGCTGTTCGGATGATGAACAAAAAACCGCAGCGGCGAAACCGGCAGCGACCGCCGAAGTGCACAACCCGTTCGACCATTCCCACGACACCCCGGTGACCGATATACAAAAACACAAGTTTGAGCATGATTTTGCCGACCAATGCGTACAACGGGAATTGAAGAATTCAACCAATAAAGAATTCGATAAGGCGCGCTATTCTACGCCGTGCATGTGCATAGCCAAATTCTTGATGAAAGATTTGACTGCTGATGAGGCTCAACTGTTTCTCGGCGAGCATAAAAACGCCCAGTCTTTAGTGATCAAGTATGAGAATGCGGCTTATCATTGCCTGCAACAGAACGCCCTGCCTAAAGGACCGGATTTTACCAGAGTGCCACAGGCTAATTGATTTAACATTTCGGCAACACAGCGTGTCCGTCGGGTTACATACCGGACTTAGGATCTGGTTACAAATAACTTCCCGAAATCACTATTTTCGGTCGTCAAGCCGTTCGTGCTGATCCTGTCGAAGCATGATCGGCTTGACGCGGTGGGTCGAAATTTTTCCGCCCACCCCATTCGACAAGCTCAGGGCGAACGGAAAAATTTCATCCGATCCATGTCGGGAAGTTATTACTGACCATATCCTTAAGCAACAACCGTAATAACCGTCTTCCCTGCCAGTTCTTTTAATACCTGCAAGCCGCCTGCGATAATCATTTCAGGATTAGGATGCATCGATTCCCCGGCAACCTGCTTTAGACAATCGGCCGCCAATATCCCTTCATGCTCCTGGATTATTTCCAGCAACCGGTAAGTGATCGGAGTGATTTCTATAAAATTAACCTCGTCATTCGGATTGCGATAAACAACCAGGAAGGTGGCTTGTTCCGGCGCCGTTTCAGGTAAAAAAGCGGGGGATATTTGCTGGACGGGATATTGGTAGGCCAGCGGCCAAGCTAAAGACGACAACTGAATACGCCTATTGAGCAAATCATCCAGGTTCTGCTGATTTTCATGCACGGTTTCCTTGGCGATGGACAAGGCCATTTCCACCCATTCGTAATGCGCCAGCTCCAGCATAAACGGGAAATCATCCGCACCGTCCCGCTCGTTTTGCAGATAATCCAAAAACTCTTCAGGGATTTCTGAAAAATGCGGCGAACGACTGACATGCTTGGCGAAAAAATCCTGTCCCAGCTCAAACCATTGCCGGTCATTCAATAGTGTCCGCAACACCGGAAAATTGGCCGACAAAAAGCTGTCGATATTATTAAAAAACAGCTCGCGATACATCGCCATGCGCTGCGGCTGGACATCGGCAGGCGGCGAATTGTGTTCGGGATCTCTGATGTACGCGGCAAACTCGCTCTGCTTGGTTTTAAAATCGACGCTCATACCGGCCTCAAGCGGATTGCTTGGCATGCTGGGTTCCCCAAGCGGCTTGTATCGCGCTGATGGTGTTAACCTCCCTGATTAACTCTTCCATCTCCGGGATATTAAAATCCCGCTCCAACAGCGTCGGAAACACTCCGTAAAGCTCATAAGCCTTGCCCAACAGTTTCCAGACCGGATCGATCACGTCTGCGCCGTGGGTGTCGACCAGAAAATCTTCAGCCTCGACATAATGCCCGGCAATATGCGCGTAAGCGATGCGGTGCGCAGGCACGGCCTTTAAAAAAGCCTCGGCATCGTAGCCGTGGTTAACGCTGTTCACGTAAATATTATTGATGTCGATCAGCACATCGCAATCGGCTTCTTCGATAACCGCATTGAAAAAATCGATCTCGGCCATTTCCTGACCGGGGGCGGCGTAATAGGACACGTTTTCGATGGCTATCTTTTGCTCCAGAATATCCTGGACGCGCTTGATCCGCCCGGCAACATGGGTAACCGCTTCCGAGGTAAACGGGATCGGCATCAGGTCATATAAATGTCCGTCCTTGCTGCAATAACTTAAATGTTCGCTGTAAAATTTTATTTGATGTTCGGCCATGAACCGTTTGACTTCGCGGACGAATTTTTCATCCAGCGGATCGGTGCTGCCTATCGACAGCGATAAGCCGTGACAGACAAAATCGAATCGCTCGGTCATCGCGCGAAACTGCTTGCCGAATTTTCCGCCGATGGTGATCCAGTTCTCCGGCGCGACCTCATAAAAACCGACTTCTTCGGGCGGGGATTCAACAATCTGGCTTAAAAATGATCGCCTAAGACCTAAACCGGCGCCGTGAACGAGATTCTGGGTTGTGTCCATAAGAACACCTTGCTGTGATTTGATGGGAACTGGAGGGCATGATGATCACGCCCTCCTTATGCTAAAAACGGAAAGGCCGCCTTAGACTTATTTGCCGGCGGGTTCTTTAGACATATTGCCGCAAGAGCCTTCCTTGCCTTTCATCATCGCGCCGCAGGCCGCTTCCATACCTGGTTTCATTTTGCCGTCTTGCATCATCGCGCCGCATTTGCTTTCGCCGCATTTGCCTTCGGCGGCTGGTTTTGCTGCATCTGGTTTTTTGTTGCCCGCACATGCTCCTTCCGCCGCTTTAGGCTTCTCCATACCGCCCATTGACGCACCGCATGACATTTCAGCCGCTTTATCCGCAGCGGCAACTTGCATGTAACCGGCCGACAATTCAGTCATACCGAAAGGATTGGCTTCTGCATTAACCGCAGTTGCAGCAAATGTAGACAAAAAAGCGGCACCCATTGCAGCAGCTAAAGGGGTTTTATTAATTTTTTTCATTGTAACTCCAGGGGTGTTGGTTGTTTCAATCCGCTCCCAGCGGGTTAAGTCGGGAGATTAATCGATACGCAACGTATCGAATGTTGCTTATCATATCAAAACCGTCTAAATAAAGAATGAATATCCTTCTATACCACAAAACTCCGTCAAATTATCAGCCCGGTGCATACTTTATATTAATGTCCGGTTTTATTCTGATACTCGCACAAGTCTTCAATAACACAGCTTTCACAACGCGGCTTTCTGGCAATGCAGGTATAGCGCCCATGCAGAATCAGTAAATGATGCGCATCTTTCTTATGCTGTTTAGGCACCCATTTGTCCAGTTTGCGCTCCACCTCCAGCACATTCTTACCGGGTGCAATGCCGGTACGGTTGGCAACCCTGAAGATATGCGTATCCACCGCAATCGTATGCTGCCCAAAAGCGGTATTCAATATGACATTCGCGGTTTTTCTGCCGACCCCGGCCAGTGCTTCCAGCGCTTCCCGTGTTTGGGGCACCTGGCCGTCATGTTTCTCAAGCAACTGCCTGCAAAGCGTGATGATATGTGCCGCTTTGCTGTTAAACAGCCCGATGGTCTTGATGTGCTCTTTTAAGCCCGCCTCGCCCAGCGCCAAAATGGCTTGAGGCGTATTGGCGACCGGAAATAATTTGGCGGTCGCTTTGTTGACGCCCTTATCGGTCGCCTGCGCCGACAAAACGACCGCAATTAATAGTTCAAAAGCACTGGTATAATGCAGCTCCGTAGTCGGTTCAGGTATGGCCAAAGCCAGCCGATCAAAAATTTCCAGGCGTTTTTTTAGATTCATGCGGTATTTGGTTTTACTCGATAGTGTGCCGCTATTTTCAGCATAATCGAAGGATCAAACAAGCTATGTCTGAAGTGAGGATGTAAGAATTTTTGTGAAACAGTCGTTTGGCGGGAAACTGCCTCCCATTCCCTTTTACTTCACGGCAGAGCAATGTCGCTTAAAAACGATGGATTGGCTAAACTGTTATTAGCGACTCCTGTCATGATGCTGTCTCACCAACTCTTCATACAGATCAACATACGACTGCACCATCTGCTCAGCCGTAAAGTGTTCCCAATATCGCTGCTCGGCACGCCTGCCCATTTCTGCAGCTTCCTCAGGATGCTCCCACAGATAACGCATCGCTTGCCGAAGCGCCACTGGATCGCTGGGCGGCACAACCAGCCCAGTCTCATCCGCAACGTTGATATAGGTAGTACCGGTTCCAATTTCGCTGGAAATCATCGGTTTTTTGTACATTGCGCCTTCCAGCAACGAAATACCAAAAGCCTCAGAGCGCAGATGCGAAGGAAAAACTACACCATAACATAGCGTTAACAGTGCTACTTTATCTTCATCCGGCAACTGGCCCAAAAAGTGGATATTGCGCAACCCAAGCCGAGCTGCCTGTGATTTCAATTCCTGCTCAATTGGGCCCGCGCCTACAATCACTATGGGATAACCGGTCCCTTGTGCAGCCTCCAGCAAAATGTGAAGTCCTTTGTAGTAACGGATGACCCCAACAAACAAGAAAAACTTCGGGCCGAGTCTCTCCCGCCAGTACTGCAATCGATCAGGCATCGCTTGGGGATAGGTGGCTTTGTCTAACCCTATCGGAATCACGCTGACTTTGTCTGAGAACATCCCAAGCACATCGCTAGTGGCCAGATAATTTGGTGAAGTGGCCACAATGCGGTCCACACTCGCCAAAAACTTTCGCTTCAATGGCCGGTAAAGCTTAAGTAAATGCTCTTGGCGGATGATGTCCGAGTGATACGTCACCACGGTCGGCTTCTTCATCCTCGTTGCAAAATGCACTACATCCATGAATGGCCATGGGAAGTGGTAATGAATGACATCGGCCTGTTTAGCTAACTGCGCAAAACGCAAAAAAGCCGAAAAAGAAAAACCCGTCGAAGCAATTTGCAAGTCAAGCCTGGCGCGATGCGCCAAGTAGCCATCAATTTCGATAGTACGCGGCACACGGTCAGGTGTTAACGAGAGCACATCGGTTTTGACGCCCAGCTTATTGGCTCCTCTGGCAATCTGATTGATAACCTGCTCAACGCCTCCCATCGTGTCAGGGAAGGACGTCTTGAAAAAATGTAGAACCCGCATGCAATCTCGTTCCAATTAACCTGATATTGATTTAAACCACACCGCGTAAGGCTGAGCCAGCCACCATTTCAACGGTACTCGCCCATAATATTTGCGGACAACATTGATCGCCTCCTGGTAATGTCGCCGACGCTGGGTTTTGGTCTTTGTCGCCTCATGCTCACGGTTTACCGCAACAAAGTCATCCAAAAACTGCAATGATCCAGCCTGCTTGAATAATCGCCACCACAAATCGTAATCCATCGCCATATGCAGTTTACCATCGACGCCACCCACGCTCTCCCAAGCTGCGCGCCGGATCAGGGTCGCCGGCTGTGAAATAATGCAACGCAACGCCAAGCGCCGTTCAAGGAAAGGTTCAACCCATACCGGATAGCGCTTTCCCGATTTCTGCACCACATTCCATGCCCGACCATAAACGGCAGGCGCATCGGGATATTTTTCTGACTCGGCAATGAGTTTTGCCAAACCACCTGGCAAAAACCAGTCATCGCTATTTAGCCAGCACACATAGGGTGCCCGCCCCTGAGCAATGCCTTCATTGATTGCTGCGGCCTGTCCGTCATCGGCGTGACTACGCCACCCCGCCAATCGGTGTTCCCACTTACGGATCACATCAACAGAATGATCGGACGATCCACCATCCAGCACAAAGACTTCAACAGGGATTTCCTGCTGAAAAATAGAGGCCAACGCATCATCCAAAAACCGCCCTTGATTAAAAGAGGGAACCGCAACCGTCACCAACGGCTCTACCATGTCTTACTCGGCCGATTTGGTCAAAAAATCCGCATAAGACTTGGCAATCCCATCGCGTAACGAGGTTTTAGCCTGCCAACCCAATTCTCGCATCCGATCAACATTCAATAGCTTGCGCGGCGTACCGTCGGGCTTGCTGGCGTCAAACACAATCTCACCATCAAAGCCGACAACGCTCATTACCGTCTCGGCCACCTCGCGAATCGTCACATCTTCAGCCGTGCCGACATTGAACAGCCCCTCACTGATGTTTTGTTCCATTAAAAAGATACAGGCATCCGCCATATCGTCAACGTATAAAAACTCTCGCATCGGTTTACCGGACCCCCATACCACCAGTTCTTTATCGCCACGAACCTTGGCTTCATGCGCCTTACGAATCAGTGCCGGCAGCACATGGCTAGTGTTCAGGTCATAGTTGTCATTGGGGCCGTACAGATTGGTCGGCATCGCCGAAACATACTGAGTACCGTACTGACGGTTGTAATTCTCACATAACTTGATACCAACAATTTTGGCAATCGCATAAGGCTCGTTGGTTTGCTCCAAAGGTCCGGTGAGCAGATATTCTTCCTTGATCGGCTGCGGACAATCTCGCGGATAAATACAACTGGAACCCAGGAACAGCAAACGCTGCACTCCCGCCTTCCAAGCCGCATGCACAATATTCGCCTCTATCATCAGATTCTGATAGATGAACTCTGCACGATAGGTATTGTTAGCATGAATGCCCCCCACTTTTGCAGCCGCCAGAAAGATGTAATCCGGCTTTTCGTGTTCAAGGAACTGCGTGACTACGGTCTGATCGATTAAATCCAACTCGGCATGAGTACGCGTTATTAAATTCGTGTAGCCAGCAGCGGCCAATCGGCGAGCAATCGCCGACCCCACCATGCCGCGATGGCCCGCAATAAAAATCTTGGCATTCTTGTCCATTGACTTACTCGTGATAGTTATACGTTGAGTAGCCATGCTTCTTGACCAGCTCATCGCGCTCTGCTGCCTTCAAGTCTTCCCTCATCATTTCAGAGACTAATTCCTTGAAGCTGATCTGGGGCGTCCAACCCAGCTTTTGCTTGGCCTTGGTCGCATCACCCAACAAAGTTTCAACCTCGGTGGGACGGAAATAACGCGTGTCGACAGCCACGATACATTTGCCGTTTGCGTCGTACCCTTTTTCATCGACGCCCGTCCCTTTCCAATCGATCGTCAGTCCAATTTCCTGTGCCGCCGTATCGACAAATTCGCGCACACTGAATTGAACGCCAGTGGCAATTACAAAGTCTTCTGGTTGATCCTGCTGTAACATCAACCATTGCATTTCAACATAATCCTTGGCATGGCCCCAATCGCGCTTTGCGTCGAGATTACCAAGAAACAGACAATCTTGCAGGCCGAGTTTAATGCGAGCCAGAGCGCGAGTAATCTTGCGCGTAACGAATGTCTCGCCACGCACAGGAGATTCGTGGTTAAACAAAATTCCGTTGCAGGCATAAATACCGTAAGCCTCACGATAATTCACCGTGATCCAATAGGCGTAGAGCTTGGCCACTGCGTAAGGCGAACGAGGATAGAACGGGGTTGTTTCTTTCTGAGGCGTTTCCTGCACCAAGCCGTAAAGCTCCGAAGTCGAAGCCTGATAAAAACGAGTTTTCTTCTCCAACCCAAGGATACGGATAGCTTCGAGAATACGCAAAGCGCCGAGAGCATCGGAGTTGGCCGTATACTCCGGCTCTTCAAAACTGACGGCAACATGACTTTGCGCCGCAAGATTGTAAATCTCATCTGGCTGAACCTGTTGAATAATGCGGATAAGACTCGAGGAATCAGTCATATCGCCATAGTGCAGAATGAAGTTACGATTGGAAACGTGCGGGTCTTGATACAAATGATCGATGCGATCTGTATTAAAGAGCGAAGCTCGACGTTTGATGCCATGCACCTCATAACCCTTCTTTAATAAGAGTTCTGCGAGATAGGCCCCGTCCTGACCAGTAATACCTGTTATTAAAGCTTTTTTCATTGCTACTCCTAAAAAACAAAATCATTAAAATCAATTCGAATTGATCACCAAGTTTTTCAACCGCAGCATCTGTGCCGTGACCATTTTCTTGACCATCTCATCAAAGCTAATTGTTGGCTCCCAACCCAATAGCTTGTTTGCCTTAGAAGGGTCGGCTAGCGTCTGTCCGGACTCCATCGGGCGAACTAATGCCGGATCGCTAACCACGCTTTCGCGCCAATCTCTATCCACAGAACTGTAAGCAGTTTCGCACAAATCCCTTAATGTATGCAGCTTCCCTGTGCCAATCACGAAATCATCCGCGCGTTCCCGCTGAAGCATCAGCCACATTGCATACACAAAGTCGCTGGCGTAACCCCAATCCCGAGCAATATCAAGATTGCCCAATGCGAGCTTTCCTCGCTGAACAATGGGACGGCCCATTTCGTTAATATCTGGGGAATCTATAATCCCCAGCGCTGCACAGGCGGCACCGTAAGCCACCTTTTGCGTCAAAAAATGCAATGGTCGGCGCTCACTTTCATGATTGAACAAAATTCCGCTCGCGATGTAGAGTCCATAACTCTCGCGATAAATCTTCGCCATCTGATGGGCGTAAACCTTGGCGGCTGCATAGGGATTTACCGGATTGAAGGGGGTTTCCTCGCTCTGGGGTACGATGGAGGCCTGGCCAAACATCTCAGAAGAAGAAGCGTGATAAACTCGACACGCCGGACAATGGTGCCGAACCGCTTCAAAAAGACGCACAGCCCCCAAGCCATTTACCAACAGCGTCTCCGGGGCTCGCGACCAAGATTCGCCAGGGCGCGACTGAGAGGCCAAATTATAAATTTCATCGGGCTTGGCGTCCTGAATGGCGGACGCTATGTCAACTCCCTCTGACATATCACCAAACAAAATCTCTACCCGGCCAGACAAATGACTGGCATTATTTTGTCGGTACCAACTTTCCTTTCGAGCCAGACCGAAAACCTGGTAGCCTTTTTCAAGCAACAATTCGGCAAGAAACGAACCATCCTGCCCGGTAATCCCCGTAATCAAGGCTTTCTTCATGCCTCTACCCGCCGTTTTGGAGAAGCCAGCGCCTCGTCGTAAAGTTGCAGCAAGGCAGCTGCGCTAGACTTCCAATTAAACAGGGCAGCCTGCTTCTGCGCAGCCATACCAAGCTGATCGCGCTCATTCCTGTTCATCGCAAGCCTTAACATCGCTTGAGCCCAACTTTCGATATCTTCCGGGGCGAGCAGAATAGCAGCATTTCCGGTCACCTCGGGAATCGAAGTGGAATTTGAAGTCAGCGTCGGCGCACCGAATTGCATGCCTTCCAGAACGGGTAACCCAAATCCTTCGAATAACGAAGGATAGAGATTTGCGTAACAATTACGATAGAGCCAGATCAACTCCTCGTCTGATACATAGCCGGTCATCACCACCTGAGCCTCAATCCCTAATTCAGCCAAGTGCTTCTGAAAATCCTCCATCAACCAACCTTCCCCCCCTGCCAACACCAGCGGCATGGGCTCTCCTCCTAATGCCAGGTAACGAGCATACATCTCAGCGAGGCGTCGCTGATTTTTTCTTGGCTCAATGGTACCCACGCTCAGCCAGTAGCTCCCGACAGACACAGCATCGAGTGCCTTTGGCCGCCGCCCCTCCGCAGATGAATCTGCAAATCGTGAACACGGGTAAATAACACGGATGCGATTCTCGGGAAAGTGAGGGAACACACTTAAATAATGAGTCCGTGAAGCTTCTGAAATAGCGACTACCCAATCCGCCGCAATCGCAGAACGAAATACGCCATCGAAACACCCCACTCTATTCGTCTCGGTGGTCCAAGATGGATCAACCACAAATCCCATATCGTAGAAGGTATAAATCAGGCGGCTCGACGTCAATTGAGTTGGGCACCAAAAGTTATTGGCATGGATAATATCCGGCAGACCGAGCGATACTTCAGCGTTATTTCCCGTCCAGAATACACGCGCGGCTTCCCTCGTGAGATGCCGTGGACCGTAGTGGACGTCACGGCCGGGATACGGATTCCCGATAGGCATCAATGCATCAAAATAAAAGTCACCGAAACTGGGGAACAGCGAATAGCGATGTTCGGGCGCTAGTTCTAGCATCCTCTGAATCAGGGCGTGAGCAAAATAGCCGCAACCGGCCTTGCCGGAACCAGTTTGTGAAATGTCGAAACCGATGTTCATTCTGTCAATTACTATAAATCTATTGGGTTACTTAAGACCTTAATGGCGTATATATTAAATATGAAGAATGAAAGTAGAGTTATCTAGCATGTTATTTTCATTGCAACTCTGATCGCTTATATCGCATATAAATATGATTATACTCGACTGCAACCAGAGTCAGAAACGAAAATAGAGAAAAGACGAGCTTCCAGAGGCCATTATGCTGGATAACGCACTCCAAAATAATACGATGCTGGCCGCCCAGCGTATCGAGTCAAGTTTGAGCGAATCCTTGACCATTGCAAGGCGATGAAGTGCTTCCGGCAATGGAATTACGGCAATAAGCAGACCGACCACAATTACAACAAGCCCATGTGGTGGAAAAATCAGGGCAAATGGTTCCGTCGTAGGTTGCAGCTGAGGAATCAGGCCGTACATCCGCCCCAACAACTGTATCGCATAGTCCAGCGACTCCGCGCGGAACAGTACCCATGCGTTTATAATGATAACGAAAGTCAGTAACTGTTTAACTACTCCGGGCATTGGGAGATCCCAGCCGCGCCGTTCGCACATTTTTTCCAAGGTAAGAAAGAAACCATAATAAGCCCCCCAGAGAACGAAATTCCATGCAGCTCCGTGCCATAAACCTGAAATCAGGAATACGATCCATAAATTGAAATACATGCGCCATGGTGCAACCTTATTGCCGCCCAGAGGAATATAAAGATAAAGACGCATCCAGTTGGAAAGCGTGATGTGCCATCGTTGCCAGAATTCAGTCACACTCTTGGCCGTATAGGGCTGATTAAAATTTTCCGGAAATCGGAAACCGACAACCCGGCCTAACCCTATGGCCATATCTGAATAGCCGGAAAAATCGAAGTAGATCTGAACGGAGTAGGCGAGTACGCCCACCCATGCGTAATGCGAGGGCAGACTTTCAGGTGGCAAAGCAAAGATGGCGTTGGCAATCTCCCCGGCAGGATCCGCAATCAGTGCTTTTTTCCCCAACCCGCGCGCAAAGCGGAAAAAACCGGCTATAAACTCCTCGGCACTATGGGTTCGCACCCTGATTTGCTGGCTGATCTCATGATAGCGAATGATTGGCCCGGCAATCAGTTGCGGAAAGAAAAGGATATAGAGCAGAGCCTCGATAAATGAAGCCGGTGGGGATGTCCGTTGTTTGTAGAGATCCAGTACAAAGCTGATTTTATGAAAAGCAATGAAGGATATCCCCAGAGGCAGAGCAACCCCGTACCATGAAGGTTTCTCTATGCCAATCATATGCAACAACGGTTGAACTTGATCAACAAAGAAGTTGGCGTATTTAAAAAACAGCAGCGCACCGACATTAATCAAAATGGCGACGACAAGCCCGCCTTTTTTTACCTCCTCGCTGAGAGTCGGATTCATCAGAACATGTTTGATAATCATGTAGTCTATCCATGTCCCGGCAATGACATACCAGACAAAAACCGGATCGCCCCAAGCAAAGAAGAAGATACTGAACAGGACAATCACCGCATTGCGCAGACGAATACCCGGCACGGCAAAATAGGCCATCAAAAACAGAGGAATGAATACAAGGAGAAACAAAGGGGAATTAAAAAGCATGGGGTATTTCCTGCAACCGAGCCTGGAATGAATTTTTCACTTATTCTATCTATTTTGTCTCTTGCAGAGACAGATGCATAACCACCACCGCAAGTTGTCTTGGATCATTTGAACCGTAATTCTTTTTTCCGTGATTCCAATCCTGGTAAACAATCTCCAGAACATTGAGCCCTTGTTTAGCCGTCAGCGCCATGTCTGCGTCAACTTGCTTTTGGATACCGATTTCTTCCGAAGAGAAGTGGCGAATATCCTTTCCATTGAGACGGATGGTCACAGTCTGGTCTGGAATCGGTACTCCATTCTTGAAAGCAAATTTCAGCAGGAGTTGCCGTGCCTGTTCTGGCCATGCGGGATCGATATAAAACTTGATGCGCGTCGCGGGCCCAAGCGCCCAGCGCCAACTTTCCTTGTCATTGCTTTCCAAACTGCTTAAGCCACCAACTAAAACATCCTCTGACTCCTCACTATTAATCAAATTAACGGTTCGTATCCCGGCTTGGTCGAGTATTTGCGCCGACGGTAGCACTTCGATTGAAATCCTCTTATTCGCTGCCTTATCTGTGTCAGCACCCAGCATCTGAACGCCATGTAATAGCATGGCGAGCGGTTGCCCAGAGGCGTCTTGTAGTGAGATTTCGGTCACAAGGTCGTCTTGCCATTGGAAGGTGCTTGGCACTGTCAATTCCAGCATCCCACGGCCTTGTGCCAGTGTCGCCTGGCCAATCGACTTGCCATCCACAAGAATATCCAAACGGCGCGGAATACTCTGATCTGGAGACAGGTTTTCCACATCAAGCGTTAGTTGAATACGGTTGCCATTGGTTGGTGGGCGAATAGCAAAGCTTGCCTTATGGCCGGTTGTACGCCACTGTTTGTTGCCAAGATCGCGCCACCCTTGCACCAAAAATCTTTTGGGATCAACCATTCCTGCATCTGTTTTTGTTAACAACCCGTCCAATAAAACCTGCGTTGCGCCAAATTCCATACGATCCGGGTTGTCACGCGAAATGTTGCCGTCCGACACTTCCATGACCAGTAACTCTTTAGTCAAGATTTCAGGCAATGCGGTACTCTGCTGCAGTGGAGTCTGAGCTGTTACCCTGCCTTCCATCCCAATGGTTTGACGTGAAATAAAGCTGTCATAGCGCGTTAACCAACCAGGAGACCAACTCATCTCCGGCAGCGCTTGCGTAAGGGCATAGACAATTTGATCGGAAAAGCTGTCCCCTATGATGATAATCTTGCGACTTTCCTCCCCGGGACTCTGCTGAGGGGTGATTTTAGGGAAAGGAGCTTCGCCAATAATGGCATCCGTGGAGAATATGTTTAGGATTGAAGCGACGTCCGTATCCGACCATTTGGATTTTCCATACTCAACATTAGAACAATTAATTGTGAAAAAGGGGTGCCCAGTCAAAGCCTCGGCCTTGCGCATGATTTCATCGGTCATCATGCACCCGGCCCAGTAACTCCAGTGGAAGCTGGTGGTGGTAAAGAAGGGCCATGGGGAGGCGGCTTTTCTTTGCGCAAAAATGCGCTGTATATTAAGAACGTTGACTCCGCTTTCTTCCAGCACATCCCCATACGAAACAGCGCGGCTCATAATGGTTTCAGCCGGAGCAATCAGATAAGGTGCAGCATATTCCGGGTACACCCTGACCTTTGGGGGTGGGGTAACAACCAGCAGAGCTACTCCATGATGGCTGAGCATCTCTTGCAAAATTCGCAACCGGCGAGCTGAGCGCTGATAGTGTTGCTTGATGGTTTCATGATGCAGAACGTCGTCGTTTAAACGACGTATCGCGTCCACCGGGTAGAAGCCAAATTCCGGCGTCCAGATATAACCGCTGTTGGGGCGCGTAGGAAATAAGCAATATATTGTCTCGTTGTAGGAACGAATTAAAATGGAGCGTAAACTTCCTATATGACTTAGAAAGCGTTGCTCCAGAAATGGCTGCCATTCGCGTTTGAAAAACCCCTTCCAAAATTGCGCGGGTTGAGCAATGGGTTGCGTGCGCTCCTGGAGGGTCAAATTGTGCCATTGAATTCCCAGAATTGGAAAAATCAGCATGACGATAATAGTCATGACAAGTACTCGCCGATAAATACGCCCTGCTTTTCCCATTATTTAAAACCTACAAACCACTCTCAAGAGAGAAGTTCTGAATAAGGAATTTGGTTTCCCGTGAATCGCCCTCAGAAAGACGGATAGGTTCGCCATCAGCCTTTAAGCGAACCACAATGTCCTCTGAGTTTGTCTCAACGACAGGACTTTCATACTCTCCCCATCCACCTTTCATCTGGATTTCAAATGAAGCCAATAGTTTGCCCGTATTCGTATTTAATTCCACAGTCAGTGTGCGCGGGTTTCCGGCGAGCTCGTATTGAAATTTCACTTTTGTTCTGGGTGTTTTTCCAATGTGATGGAATCGATATTCAACAGACTCTTTTACCCAGTTCCATGTCTTCTTGTCGCCAGTTTCCGTGCCATAAGCGCCCGTAATGGAATCAAGATTATAAAAAGAAAAGGGGGCTTGACGAATAAAAAACGGCCCGACCCGATCAAGCGGATTTTCACCCGCTGTTTGCGTAGGTTTTAGCTGGATCATCCAGTCGGCCGTATCTATCGGCATATCTCTTTCCTCCTCAGAGAGGAATTTACGCAGATAGCCATCTTCATACTTTCCCGCCAATTTACGGTCTGACAAAACATATGCGACCATTTGCGTTATTTTGTGGTGTTCAAAAGGAATTCCCAAATAAATGACCTGATCTTTTGGGATATTGGCGACCCTGGATCGCAAATCCAGAAATACGTTAAATGGCGAATATTTTTGCATAGTTTCATCCTGAAGTTGCAGGGTGAACATTTGAGCGACTATTACTGATTGTATTGCCATCCCAGCAACCAAAGCAGTTAAAAAGGCGTATTTACAGATGCGTTTATACCTTTCTACATTCACTAAAAACCACGCAATTGCGATTCCCACCAGCCCAAGGTTAAAGGGGGCCAGCCACTTGGCGATCTTGAACTGGAGAAATGTGACGCCAATTTCCCCTTCCAAACCGGAGGTTGCATATCTGAATTTAGCAAAAGCCAACCAGAAAACCAGATTAATACAAGCTAAAAGAAGAACGGTGAGATTTCTCGGTTTCGGACGAAGAATCTTGACTAAAATTACCACCAGCACAATCAACAGCAAAGGAAACACCCAACTGCTAACTACCCGATCAACCCAAAAAACTTGACTGTCAAATGGGGATTTCATTCCAAAAGAATGCGCAACAAATTGAACGGGCGACCAGAGCACTGGCCAACCAAAATGAAACGTTCCTGACGCAGTGCCCAAGAGTGTGTAAATTAAATTTCTAAGTATGCGGACACCCTCGATATTGACCACTACCAATATTTGAACTGCAAGCACTAATACAGATCCCATGATCCGGCTTTTTTCGCTCCAATACAGTGAGCACACCAATAGGAGAAACAAGCCAATACCTGCGCCAACAACAGGGAACATATCGTTATAGGAAATCAAGAGTGCAGAGCAAATCAGTGCAAGCGGCAAGAGGACAATAAACTGTTTTGCCCAGGATGGCTTTGAGTCTAAGATATAACCTATTAAGCCGGGAATCAGGCAGGCAAGTCCGGCAGAAAAAGCCAGTCCGAAAGTCTGTGGGAAAAATCCATATTGTGCGCCAAAGACAAACCCATTCATCGTAAAGGCCGGCAAAGTACATAATGCGAGACCAACAGTCCTTGAAACTGGAACCACCTGCCGAATAACTCCTCCTATGGCAAGACTGCCTAAAGCGAATGCCAACCCTACTGTGGGTAAGTAGACATAGTAGGACCATTCCAAATGAAAGAGCGATTGGACGAAACCGAGAAAAAACGAGCCGCCCATCCGGTGTCCATCCGCTTGATAAAGAAAGACTTGTGTTTCCGCTGGAAAAAATCCTGAAGCCCGTGCAGCCTCGGAAAATGCGTGCTCTTGCAGCCACTGGCCATGCACGAGATAAGTGAATGAATCGTTGAAGGGATTGAACGAATCAAACCGGATGGCTGGCGCAAGTACGGGGATTGTTGCGACCATCGCAAACGCGGAAACGATTAACCAATTACGAAACAGATCGGCGCGCTGTTTCTCAAACGCAATGCCGAGTAGAAGCAACCCAACAGAAAGGGAAATAGAGATACCGGTTTTGAAGGGAGATAACCAACCATACACCGTTGTAATCAGCACAATACCCGCTAAACCCAAAAGAGGGGCAATATAAAACCCAAAGGAATCATTCAAAGAACTTGGAAGAAGATCGGCAATGCGTCGTCCAAGCGCCGTTACTACCAGCAACAGGCAAACTAATACTGTAATTGATGTTAGATATATCAAAGTGATGTTCCTAGATGAAGGTTAACCCGAAAATATTCAGATTAAGTATGTGAAATAATATAGCGGCTAGCCGCCATAATATCGGCGACGCAAATATCATTGTTTCCTAGTTGAGCGCGGTCATTATTTCCATAACCCGTCAGCACTAAGATTGATTTAACCCCGGCAGCCAAACCAGCTTGAATATCGCTTACTTTGTCTCCAACTAGCCACGAATCACCTAAATCGACATCAAAATCCTGGCTTGCCTCGTTGATCAGCCCAGGCATGGGCTTTCGGCATTCGCATGCCTCACTGAAGTCTGGATGGTGCGGGCAATGATAAAACCCATCAATCGCAACGCCATGCTCTTTCAATTCCTCATTTATCTTTGTGTGCAAAAGGTTGACCTCTGTATCGGTATAATAACCACGGGCAATTCCTGCTTGATTCGTAATCACAATAACAAGAAATCCGGCTTTTTTTAGCGATACAATTGCGTCGATTGCACCGGGAATCCATTCCCAATCCTCAATACGGTGAACATACCCTTTCTCTACATTAAGGGTTCCATCACGATCCAGAAATACAACTTTATTTGTCACGAACACAACTCAACTGTTATTTGGGCTAGCGATCTGTCTAAAATTTTGCGTTAGCCGATACTTGCACCATGCTGCCAGTGTAAATGTATCCTGCACCTCGGAACGCTCAATCATATTTTCCAATTCCTGAAAATCGAAAAAGCGGAATTCCCTAAGCCCTAACTCAAATTCTCTTTGACTTGTCGAATATCCTGCTTCAGCCACATAAAGGTGAACCCTTGCAGCCAAAACACCAGAATCTGGCGTGATGAATCCCAGCGAAGAAAAACAACTTTGATCGGCAACCACCCCCGTTTCTTCTAACAATTCTCTCAACGCCGAGGCTACTTCATTTTCTCCCTCGTCCACAAAGCCATGTGGTATTTCCCATGAATAAGCGCGTATTGCCGGGCGGTAGATCCGTATCAACCCGACCTGTCCGTCGACAACCGGTAAGATAGCCACTCCAGTAATAAGATTTTTCCCTGCATTCTTTGGCGCAACCACCAGATAATCTCGAACTTCGCTACCTGCCTTGTCGATCACATGATCGAAATAAACAAAAAACTTAGAATTCTCACATGCTAGACGCCTTTCAACCACCTCAATAGGTAAATCGTCATCCCCGATTTTTTTGTCTGAAGTCATGGCGCTAAACAATTTCAGACTGGTCTACAATCCATTCGGCAAAAGCCAGCGAACTGGTAAATGCTGGTGAAATGGCATTCAGCACATGCAGTGAGTCGGAAGACTTCTCGATGACATAGTCCATTTCCAACCTTTTTTCCCGCACATTAATAAGTTGAGGACGAATACCCACCTTATCACTAGAGATAAGATCATCGTAAGTCAATTCGGGCATCAGCTTCCGCACCGCAGCAAAGAAATTTTTCTTACGATACTTGCCCAGTTCGGTATGCACCAATTGCCGGAAATTCTGATGGTTGGCTAAATACATTTTGGATACTTCAAGCCCAACTCGTAGCGATTCGCCTAATTGCGCACCTTGCAGAATCCCGTAATTTTCTCGCCCCAATGCAGGAATGGCCGTCGGCCCCGCATAGACATCCCCGCTCGCTACACGAGTCAAATGCACGCCAAGGAAAGGTTGGTTGACATCAGGAACGGGATAGATGTTGGCGTGTACTAGATGCGCTCGTTCAGGGCGCAATTTGAAGTAGATGCCCTTAAATGGCAACAGAGCATAGTCTAATCCTAGCCCAAAGAACTTAGCCACTTTGTCAGCGGAAGCACCGGCACAGTTGAACAAGTACTTATAACCAAATTCGCCAATAGGAGTGATTACCTTGCTAACGTCCGTATTTATGGAGGATACAGGTGCGTTAAAAAATATCTTTACACCGTCATTAATCAATAATTCCTGTAACTTCGATATTACGGCTTTGCTGTCTATCACCGCCGTATCCGGGCAATGTATGCCTTGCTGGTAAACCCCTGCATGGGGTTCAATCTGGTGTATGCCTTGTTCGTCGAGTCGTTCCGCCCTTATCCCGTTCTCCCTCGCGTTTTTAAGCAGACGCTCAATCACGGGTATATCCTGTTCGGAAGTAGCAACAATTACCTTGCCGGAGTGCTGACAGTTAATGCCATGCTCTGCCGCAAATGCTTTCATGCGGCGTGCGCCTTCCGCACAAACCTTGGCTTTCAACGTGCCGCTATCATAGTAAATGCCGCTATGCAGTACACCACTGTTGCGCCCACTGGCATGCTTGCCCAGAACCGCCTCTTTTTCCAGTAAAGCAATACTTGCTGTTGGGTGACGCTTACGCAACTCACGTGCAACCGTCAGACCTACAATCCCCCCCCCAACAATGAGGTAATCAACTGATTCTTTCATCTCATCTCCATCTATTTCAAAGCGTGGAAACCAAGCTAAACATTGCCGTATTGAGAGTTCTTGATCATAGTGTAACCTTTGATCAGCTCTGCTATACCCGCATCCAGCGACATTGAGGTCTTGTAGCCTGTTGCTTCAATTTTTGCGTTCGACACAATGTAGTTACGTTGATCGGGGTCTTTACCTACGGGTGCATCAAGGAAGACAAAATCAGGAACTTGTTTCTGGATGGTTTCGCACAGTTCTTTCTTCGATACGTTGGCTTCGGAAAGACCGACGTAGTAAATC
>Ga0265297_10002476_pt1 | contig 37444 bp, 31 predicted proteins | sample Munlanlwell13791_FD_192502 | JGI IMG/M metagenome (GOLD analysis project Ga0265297, IMG submission 192502) | Leachate microbial communities from a municipal landfill in Southern Ontario, Canada - Leachate well 137-91 | ecosystem: Engineered > Solid waste > Landfill > Unclassified | place...
GTCTCAAAAGCAAATCAGGCAAACATGTTAATCGCAAATCAATTGAGCATTTTCTTTGCAATCCGATTTACTACGGTCTTATAAAAACTCGATCAGCCACCTGTCAGGCAAACTTTCCACCATTAATCTCCAAGAAGCTTTTTGATGATGTTCAGGAAGTCGTCCAACAGCATAATCATTACGCTGATCGTACTCGTAAGCATTCGTATCCTATGGCAGGGTTTATGAGATGTGCTGTGTGTGGGTCTACGCTCTGCGGACAGATGCAGAAAGGTCATCTATATTATTCTTGCACTCACTGGCAGGATAAAAACTGCACCGAACGCAAATATATGCGATGGGAAGTTGTTGAGGAACAAGTCGCTAACCATTTATCAAGGGTTCATCTACCAGATAAATTTAAGAAGGTACTCGATTCTTATTTTCAATATTTTGCCAAAGAAAGGCTCGAACAGGAGGACAAGGAACGCAAGAGCCTTAAGCGTGAGCTTATAAGAGTTCAGCAACAGATTCGCAATATCGTTGTAGATCGTTCCCAGCGTATCATTGACGCCGATGTCTTTATAAAGATTCAGGACGAGCTTTTAAAGGAGAAGGAAATGTATCAGGATCGTTTAGGGGTACTTGAGGGCAAGTCCGACAAATTCGTGCAAAAATTTAACGAATTACTGGACTTCACGGATCATGCCGACAAGGTGTTCAATACCAGCTCAATGCATCAAAAACGCACATTAATGAAGCTTTGTTTTGAGGGGTTCACTGTCAGTAATCAAAAACTGACGCCGATATGGACGCCAGTCTTTGATGTTCTTATGGATTTGCAAGTTTCCAAACTCGAGCCACCAAAACCGTCAAAGGGCTCGAAAACCCTTGCAGTTTCTACGGTTCAAAGTTGGAAATCTGGCGGAGAGGGAGGGATTCGAACCCTCGAGCCGTTTTCACAGCTAACACCTTAGCAGGGTGCCCCATTCGACCACTCTGGCACCTCTCCAATTATTATTTTAAATAACCCTCTCGGTTCATCTATCTTTATATTTTACTAATCGCTATTATTGTTAAATAACAACAATTAGCAAAATGAGGAGGGAGAGGGATTCGAACCCTCGGTGGGTTTCCCCACAATAGTTTTCAAGACTATCCCATTCGGCCGCTCTGGCATCCCTCCTTATAACCATTGATTTAAAAGAATGAATATTCAATGATAAAAATATTCTATCTAAAATAAGCCCTTTGGTCAATGTTTTGATTTAATAAAATAGTCTTTTTTTGTATTGACAATTTAATAATATCGCAATACAATAATAATATAATTACAAATTTAAAAATATGAGTCAAAATATAAACAATGCGCAAATTCAAATTCGCATTGATTCTAAAACTAAGAAAGAAGCCAAAAAAATCTTAGAAGGCCTGGGAATGGACATGAGTTCAGCGGTTAAGATTTTTTTTCAGCAAGTTATTAATTCTAAAAATTTTCCTTGCGAATTAAGAGATGAAAACGGCTTTACTTTGCAAGGCGCCGAAGTATTGCGCCAGTCGATCAAAGAAGCAAAAGCATCTAACAGGTCCTTTAAAAAGGGTATGGCCCTAATTAAGGAAGCGCTGAAAGATTAGTCTATGTTTTCGTTAAAATATTCCCATCGCTTTAAAAAGGATTTAAAGCGATACAAAAACAATCAATTGGTTTTAAAAGAATTAGAAATAGTTTTAGATACACTAATTAAAGGAAAAGAATTACCGATTAAGAATAGAAATCATCGTTTGGTCGGAGAATTTAAAGATTGTTTTGAGTGTCATATTAAACCAGACGTTTTACTTGTTTATAAAAAAGAAAAATTAGAAATTATTATTTTATTATTAAGAATTGGCCCTCACTCCGACATTTTTTAATTAGTAGTTAAGTAAAATCAGAAATTGGAAATTTAAACCGCAACTTACATCTTTAGCTCGCGGGCCACGGTTAGTCCCCAAACCTCCCTAGCGCCTGATTTTTTTAAAATTTTAGCACATTCTTGCATTGTGGCCCCAGTAGTATAAACATCATCTAATAAAAAAATGATTTTTCCTTGAAAATTTTTTTTATTTTTTACCACAAAAGCATTTTTTATATTTTCCTGTCTTTGTTCTTTGTTTAATTTTGCCTGAGGAAGGGTGTTTTTAATTCGGATTAAATTATCAATAATTAAAGGAATTTTTATTTTTTCAGAAATTATTTTTCCTATTTCTTCGGCTTGATTAAATCCTCGGCGTTTTTTCTTTTTTAAAAAAAGCGGAATTGGCACCAGCAAAGAATTGGGCGGAAAATATTTTTTAATCAGATAAAGATGCATCAAAATTAAAAGCGAAAGGGGATAGGCCAATTCTTTTAGCTGGCTTTGGTATTTGAAATTATAGATTAGTTTTTTAACTTGGCTGTTTTCAAAATCAGTAGCAGAATATATTCCGTTTAAAGATTTTTTGGCGCATTTTTGGCATTGCCCAGGTGTGATTATTTTTTGCGGGTGATCACAAAGACAGTATTGAAAGGGGTTAATATCAATTAAAGAAAAGCAATCCTCACAAAAGAAAATTCCTTCTTTTTTGCAATTAAGACATTTTTTGGGAAAAATTAAATCCAAAATATATTTTCTCAAAGACCGAATTAATTTTTTTATGTTCATCGCTCTTTTTTTATTTTTAATATATTGCTAATATTATAACAAAGGTGTTATAATTTAAAAAAATAAAACATGGCTATTTTTGGTGATAAACAAAAAAATAACAGCTTGGGAATAGATGTGGGAACAAAGTCTGTGCGGGTGGTAGAATTGGCAGCAAAAAAAGGATTACCGGAATTAAGAAATTACGGAGAGCTTAATTTAGATATTGCGACCAGCCAATCTTTTCGAAATTTTGACAAAAACAATTTAAACCCGTCTATTGATATTATTTCCAAAGCTTTAAAAGCAATCATTGATGAAGCGGAGATAAAAGCGAAAAAGGCTATTTTTTCACTTCCAGATTTTTCGACTTTTTTTGTTAGTTTTGAACTGCCACCAATGACAAAAAAAGAGCTACAAACTGCTGTTGGCTTTGAGGCGAGAAAATATATTCCCTTGCCAATGAATGATGTGGCTTTGGATTGGCAGTGTATTAGCAAGGATTGTACCAAAGAAAATAATAAAATTTTATTAATGGCCATCCCCAGAGTATTGGTTGATCAGTATAGAACAATTGCGGAAAACGTGGGATTGCAATTAACTTCTTTAGAAGCTGAGGCTTGGGGATTAAAAAGATGCTTGATTAAATCTGGCGACCCCACGACCTGTATTGTAGAAATCGGATATCAAAGCACAATTGTTTCTGTGGTTGATAATGGTTTTGTTAAAACAAGCTATAGTTTTGATACTGCCGGAAAAGACTTAACAGAAAAATTAGCCGAAGATTTAGAAATTGGGATTAAAGAGGCCGAAGAAATAAAAAAAGAAAATGGACTGATTAATAATGAGCGCGATGATGTGGCACAAATTTTGGCTCCAGTAATTGGAATTATTATAAAAAGAATTAAAAAAGTGGTAATTGATTTTCAAAACCTGGAAAGAATAAAAATAAAAAGAATGATTTTGGCAGGAGGCACTTCACGTATGCCCGGAATAATAGAATATTTTAAAAATATTTTTGACGAAGATGATTTTTCTGGAATAGAAATTTCTTTGGGATCTGCTTTTGGTGCGGTTAATTATCCTCCTTTTTTAAGTAAAAAAATAGAAGACATTAACCCTACGTTTGCTATTTCTTTGGGAGAAGCTTTAAAAAGATATGATTCTTAAGATTTTTATTTGTCAAAAAAAAAGAAATACTATAAAATATAATAAACAAAGATAATTTTTTTCAACATCTTTTTTAAAAAATAATATGGCCATTGAATTAAATTCAACAGAAAAAGACCCTTCTTCTCCAGTGGTGAATATTCTTTTTGCTTTATCTATTGTTGCGCTAATTGCTTCAATGGCGATTTTTGCTTATTTTCATTTTATTGTTGAAAAACAGCAGAATGCTCAGATTCAAGAAATCCAATCGGAAATTGCCAAACAAAAAAGTGAAACTAGCGGATACTCTGAAGAAGATTTGATTGCTATTGGAAAAAAAGTTAATGATTATAAGATTTTAATGGAAAAGCGTCCTTTTGCTTCAAAATTTTTTGATGTTTTTGAAAAATGGGTGCATCCCCAGGTTTATTTTACAAATTTTAGCCTAGACCCAATATCTAGAACAGTGGCCCTAGAAGGAGTAGTTAATGATTTTCAGCCATTGATTCAGCAGATTGCGATTTTAAAAAACAATCAAACAACAATTGAGAGTTATGATATTTCGAATATAAAAATGGCGGATAAGGGGGGTGTTAATTTTTCTATTAATCTGGTTGTTCGGCCAGAAGTTTTAAAATAAAAAATGAACAAAAAAATAAATACATTACTAATAGTTTCTTTAATCATTTTAATCGGAGCCGGTGCGATTGTATATTTTTTGGATATGCCAAAATACGTGGCAACTCAGAAAAAAGTATCAGAAATTAATAATTTAAAAAATATTGAAAAACTTGGAGCTAGTCATAATTTAGAAATTCGGACAGCAGAACAATCACTTCAAGAAGTAAATTGGGCAGAAATGAAAAAAAGAATTGATGATAATTTTTCTTCTGATCCATTTTATGCTTCAAAAATGGAAATATTTTTTAGAGATATTATTTCTCAAAGTGGAATGTCTTTAACTTCACTTGTTTTTAGCGGATCATCTTTAATGGCTGGCGTGGCTGATACAGGAACAGAAAAAATAAAATCTCCAACTGAAAGCTCGTCTTCGTCTACTCAGGCTACGCGATCGGTTTCTCCGGGCGGAATTGCTGGTCCAGTAAAAGCTACAAAAGTAACTATTTCTGTTACTGGTACTTATGATCAATTAAAAGAATTATTGAAAATTTTTGAAAAGCAGGCTTATTTAATTTCTGTGCAATCAATTAATTTCTCCGGGGGATCGGTAATTACCCCTTATACAATTAATGTAGAAATTTATTCTTATTAATAATATGGATATTTTACAAGATACAAGAAAATCAGAAATGCAAAAAACCAAACCTATCTTTTTAATAGTTTTGCTTTTGATTTTAATAGGGTTTGGTGTTTATTGGTATGCAAAAAAGAATTCTTCTTCTTTGGGTCCGATTCTAACACCAACAGAATCTTCCACCCAATCCTTTCCATCGATTAATATTGATTTTGATTTTTTAAAAGGAGAAAATTTTTTAAACTTAGAAGCTTTTCCTGATTATCCGGCTTTTCGTCCCAGTACGGGATTAGAAGTTACGCCTGGCCGGGGTAATCCGTTTCTGCCACCTAGCACTCAAAAATAATGCGGCAGATTAGTTCTTTAATTAACCTCAATTTTCATGTTAATTCAAAAATTAGTTGAGAAAAAAATAATCACTGAAGACCAGGCCTCCAGCCTGGAAAAAGAATTCAGAGAAGAATTTGTTGGGACCAATGAAGAGGATTTTTTGTTGATAAAAAAGATATTAAACGAACAAGAGCTTAATAAAATAAAATCAGAAATTTATGATTTGCCGGTTTTTGAAGAAACAGAAGATTTGATTATCCCTTTAGAAATTTTATCTTTAGTGCCCGAAGAATCAGCTCGATTCTATCAAGCCATTCCTTTAAAAATAGAAGAAGGGGTTTTGCAATTTGGTATTGTTAACCCGGAAAATATTAAAGCCAGAGAGGCTATTAATTTTTTAGCCAGGCAACAAAGATATAAAATTGATTTTTACTTAATTAATAATCGACAATTTGAAAAATATTTAAAACAATATCGAAGCACTGAACAAGAAGTGGACGCTGCCTTAACTGAACTAGAGGTAGAGCTGGGAACAGAGGGCGGGGTTCCGCTTTTTAAAAAAACAGAGGAAGATGTTGACATTGCCAGATTAGACGACGAAGCACCGATTATTAAAATGGTGGGCGTAATTTTGCGTCACGCGGTTGATGGCAAAGCTTCGGATATTCATATTGAGCCGGCTGAAAAACAAGTTCGAATTCGTTTCCGAATGGATGGAATTCTTTATTCTTCTCTTTTTTTACCAATTCATACTCATCCTTCGATTGTGGCCAGAATAAAGATTTTGAGCAATATGAGAATTGATGAAACCAGAATTCCTCAAGATGGACGTTTTTCTGCCAGAATAGACGGCAAAGAAGTTGATTTCAGAGTCTCTACTTTTCCAACCAAGCTAGGCGAAAAAGTGGTGATTAGGGTTTTGGATCCAAGCGAAGGATTAAGAACTTATGAAGAGATTGGAATGATGGGTGTAAATATTAGTATTTTGCGAGAAGCCATTAAAAAGCCTTTTGGAATGATTTTAGCTACTGGTCCAACCGGCTCTGGTAAAACCACCACTCTTTATTCTATTTTAAGAGAAATGAATAATCCAGAATTTAATATTATTACCTTGGAGGACCCGATAGAGTATTTTATACCAGGGATTAATCAATCTCAAATTAGGCCGGAAATTGGATATGATTTTAGCCAAGGATTAAGGTCAGTGGTTAGGCAAGACCCAGATATTATTATGGTTGGTGAAATTAGAGATGAAGAATCAGCTTCTTTGGCAGTTCAAGCAGCTTTAACCGGACACGTTGTTTTATCAAGCTTACACACAAATAATGCTAATGGTGTGGTGCCTCGTTTGATTGATATGAAAGTAAAGCCATTTCTTTTGCCTGCTAGTTTGAATATTGCTATTGCCCAAAGATTAGCCTTGCGCCTGTGCCCTTATTGTAAAGAAAAAATAAAACCAAACAAGGAAATTGAAAAATTTATTTTAAGCCAAATAGCAGAAATGCCAGAAATAGCCAAAAAAGCAGTTGACATAAACGATATTCATATTTATCGTCCTGTTGGCTGTCCAAAATGCAATATGAAAGGGGAAAAAGGAAGAATCGGAATTTTCGAAATTTTAAAAATGACCCCTGAGCTAGAGGTGATTATTTTAAAAGATCCAAGTGAAATGAGAATTTCTGCAGAAGCAAAAAGACAAGGTATGATTACTATGAGGCAAGATGGAATTATCAAGGTTTTAGCTGGAGAGGTAAGCCTAGAAGAAGTTTTAAGAGTTACTGACTAATAAAATGGATTATAATAATTATTTACAACAACTTTTATTCTTAGCCATTCAAAAAGAGGCTTCGGATTTGCATTTGGTAGCTGGCCACCCGCCGGTTTTAAGAATCAGCCGTAAACTAATAGCCTTGCCAAAGGATAAAAAATTATCAGCTACTGATACTGAAGGCTTGTGTTTGGCTTTATTAACAGATATTCAAAAAGAAAAGTTTTTTCAACAAAAAGAAATCGATTTTTCTTATGAGCTTGCTGGAGTGGGGCGTTTTCGGGTGAATATTTATTATCAATTAGGCACTTTTGCCGCTGCACTTCGAGCTGTTTCTAATAAAATAAGAAGCTTGGAAGAATTGGGCTTGCCTCAACAATTACATCGTTTTACCGAGGCAATGCAAGGTTTTGTTTTGATTACTGGTCCGGCTAGCCATGGAAAAAGTACTACCTTAGCTGGAATGATTGACGAAATCAATCGGACTAGGGCTTGTAACATTATTACAATCGAAGATCCAATTGAATATATTTTTGAACACGATAAAGCAATTATTAGCCAGCGGGAATTATCAGCTGATACGCTTTCTTTTTCTCGCGCCCTGAAATCAACTTTTCGAGAAGATCCAGATGTAATTATGGTAGGGGAAATGAGAGATCAAGAAACTATTGCCACAGCCATTACTGCGGCCGAAACTGGACATTTGGTTTTTGCCACTTTGCACACTAATTCAGCTTCGCAAACAATAAACAGAATCGTTGACGCTTTTAGCGGAGAACAACAAAATCAAATTCGAGCCCAGCTTTCCAGTTCATTATTGGGAATTGTTTCTCAAAGATTAATTCCGTCTTTAAATGGAAATACTGTTCCAGCTTGTGAAATTTTATTTAATACTCAGGCAGTTGCCAATATTATTAGAGAAAACAAAGTTTATGAATTGCCTTTAGTGATAGACACGTCTTCGGATTTGGGAATGATTTCTTTAAATAGGGCTTTAGCAGAATTAGTTCGAAAAAAAACAGTTACCTTGGAGAGCGCTTTAAACTATTCTCCAAATGTTAAAGAATTAAAGAAAATAATATTACAATGAAATATTTTTATCAAGCCAAAGATTTTGAAGGCCGAACTATTGTTGGCACCATGGAAGCTTCAAATAGAGAAGAAGTTTTAGACGCCTTAAGCAATAAAGGGTTATTTGCTGTTTCTCTTGAAGAAAAAGAAAGCCAGTCGTTTGGTGATTTAAAATTTTCTTTGCCATTTTTGGGTCGAATTTCCCAAAAAGATATTGTAATGTTTTCTCGAGAATTAGCAATTATGATTGATAGTAATGTTTCTCCAGCCGAAGCTTTGGATGCTTTGGCTACTCAAGCAAATAACAAAAAAATGAAAGAAAAGATTGCTCGAGTCGCAGCTGATGTTCGGGGCGGAACTTTGCTATCAAAAGCCTTTTCTCGCTATCCCGAGCTTTTTTCTATTTTTTATGTGAACATGGTAAAATCTGGAGAAATATCTGGCGATTTGCCAAAAATTTTGGAGAGAACCGCGGATCACGTGGAAAGTGAATATAATATCCGAACAAAAGCTATGGGTGCTATGACTTATCCCATTGTGATTTTACTTATTTTTGTTTTGATTTTTATTGTGATTATGGTTTTTGTTGTACCCGGCTTGGTTAAGGTTTTAACTTCTAGCGGCCAAGCGTTGCCGTTTACTACGCAAATAATAATTGCGATTTCTGATTTTTTTGTAAATCAATGGTATTTGGCGGTGGCAGTGGCTGGAGGAATCGGAGCATTCTTTTATTATTATCCCAGAACAAAAGAAGGAAAAGATGTTTTTGATGCTTTGATTTTAAAACTTCCGGTTTTTGGCAATTTTTTTAGAAATCTTTACATTGCGCGATTTGCAGAAAATTTATCAACTTTGATTTCTGCCGGTATTCCGATTGCTGATGCCTTGGAAGTAGTAGCAGATTTAATCGGCAACAATGTTTATCGTCGAATTATTTTAGACACTAAAAATAGAGTAATAAAAGGAGAGGGGATTAGCCATGCTTTAACAATTCATGAAAAAGAAGTAACGCCCTTATTTGTGCAAATGGCTTCGGTGGGAGAAAAAACCGGGCGGCTTGACTCTTCGCTTTTAAATATTGTTAGATTTTTTAAAAGAGAAGCAGAAATTTTCATTGATTCTTTGGCCAGCATTATCGAGCCAATAATGATTATTGGTTTGGCAGTTATGGTTGGATTTTTGGTTGCCGCAGTTTTATTGCCTATTTATCAAATCAGCACTACGATTCCAACTTAATGATTTGCGTTTTATAGATTATTTGCTAAAATTGATTAGTAAACATAAACAAAGGTCGGATAAATAAAAAAATAAAACATTTCAAAAAAATGACAATGAAAAAAGGTTTTACTTTAATTGAGCTTTTGGTCGTTATCGCGATCATTGGTATTTTGTCCGGCTTGATTATCGTGTCTATGGGTGGAGCTCAAAATTCAGCCAAAGACGCTCGAATCAAGACTAGCATGGATCAAATGAGAACTGTTGCTGAGCTTTATAAAATGACAACAGGAGCAGGCACTTCTTATGGTACTGCTGTGGCAGCTGGCACTTGCGCTTCTGCTGGATTTGCTACTTCTACTGATGGGGCAATGTTATGTACAGATATCAATGCTCAAGGAGGAGCAGCCGCCGCCTTGAATATTGGTACTGGTGGCACGACTTATTGTTTTTCCAAGGCTTTGAATTCAGGAAGCTTGTATCAATGTATTGATTCTACTGGAGCTGTAAAAACAAGCGCGACTGCTATTTGTGCATCTGGAGTTTACGCTTGTCCAAACTAATTTAATTAGATTTAAAATCCCCTTTCAAGCAAAGGGGATTTTATTTTTTAAAAAAGTGCTTGACGAAAACTATTTTCCCTTGGTAAAATGTATTCGGAAACACAAATAAAGGTCGGATAAATAAAAAAATAAAACATTTCAAAAAAATGACAATGAAAAAAGGTTTTACTTTAATTGAGCTTTTGGTCGTTATCGCGATCATTGGTATTTTGTCCGGCTTGATTATCGTGTCTATGGGTGGAGCTCAAAATTCAGCCAAAGACGCTCGAATCAAGACTAGCATGGATCAAATGAGAACTGTGGGTGCTCTTTATTACAATACTAACAGCACTTATGGAACAGGCGTTGCTGGAGCTGCTACTAATTTTACCGGAACTGGTGAAGGCTTAATGCTTTTTAATGATATCGATAATCAAAACGGTGACGGTGATATTGAATTTGTTGCTGGTACTGGAGTATATTGCTTTTCCGCAGAAATGAACTCAGGCACAATGTGTATTGATTCTACAGGAAAAGTTGGATCAGCTGTTTGCAACACTGCTACTGCTTGTCCATAAAGCTAAAAAATTAAAATCCCCTTAATAAAAGGGGATTTTTTCTTGACTTAAATTATTAATAATTGATAAAATAAGATTAGAAATATAAATAAAGGTCGGAAGAAAACAATTTAAATCTCAAAAAAATGACAATGAAAAAAGGTTTTACTTTAATTGAGCTTTTGGTCGTTATCGCGATCATTGGTATTTTGTCCGGCTTGATTATCGTGTCTATGAATAGTGCTAACAATTCAGCGAAAAATGCAAGAATCCAATCTGATTTGGATCAATTAAGAACCGTAGCCATGCTTTATTCTTTGGGTCAATCACCCAATACTTTTATTGGCTACAGCGGAGCTGGCACATCAGCTTCGGTTTTAATTGCTGATATTCTTGCTCAAGCTCCAGCAACCCAGCCTACGATTCCAGCACCAACTGCTACTGGTTATTGTGCAGTTTATTCTATTTGGCCAACAGGAAGCACCAGTACTTATTGGTGCGTGGACAGTGTTGGAAATTCTGTTCGTTTAACTGGAACTTTGGCCAATTGTTCTGGTGCAGTTACTACTTGTCGCTAAAGTTTTTAAAAATAAAATCTTCTTTCCAATAAAAGGAGATTTTATTTTTTAAAAAAGTGCTTGACGAAAACTATTTTCCCTTGGTAAAATGTATTTGGAAACATAAACAAAGGTCGGATAAATAAAAAAATAAAACATTTCAAAAAAATGACAATGAAAAAAGGTTTTACTTTAATTGAGCTTTTGGTCGTTATCGCGATCATTGGTATTTTGTCCGGCTTGATTATTGTGTCTATGAATGGGGCCAATAATTCTGCTCGAGACGCCAGAATCAAAGCCAATATGGATCAAATAAGAACCACAGCCGAGCTTTTTAAATTTACTGCTGGCAATGGCGCTTATTGTTCTGGAACAGCTTGTTCTGCTGCCATTACCGCCCCTGGAGATTTAACAGACGCATCTCACTTTATGAATGCTTCTTATGCTGACGCTTCTAGGCTTTACAGCGATATTGGCACTCAGGTGACTGGTACTCGTATTATGAACATTGCTATTAGTGGGGCTGGATATTGTATCCAAACTCCTTTAAATGGAGGTGGCGCCTATTGTGTTGACAGTAATGGATTAGTGGGAAGCACAAATGTTTCCTGCACTGTTAGCCACGGCACTTGCAACTAGTTTAAAAATTTCAAACTTAGCCTCCCCCAAAAAGGGAGGTTTTGTTTTTAAAAACAAAGTTGCCAGAAAACAAAAATAATGATTTAATAGAAAAATCAGCATTTTTATTATGAATTTTAATTTTGATTTTCGAAAAATATTTAATGAGAATTCCTTAATTTGGATAATAATTTCCGTTATCTTAATTTATGTTTTAAATCCGATTTTAACCAATCAGATTTTAATTGGTTGGGATTTGCCGGCGCATTATTATTTGGTTGAGCAAATGCTTTATTTATTAGAGCAGGGCAAGATTAGCGCTTTTAATATTTATGGATTTGCTGGTTATCCTATTTTTACTTTTTATAACCCCCTGCCTTATTTAATAGTGTGTTTAGTTTATTTGCTTAGTTTTAAAGCTTTGCCTTTGGCTTTTTGTTTTAACTTTGTTCTTTTTCTTTTGCCATTTTTCTTTTTAATTTCAATTTATTATACTGCTCAAGTTTTTTTTAATGATAAAAGAATTACCCAAGCAAGCCTGATTTTTGGATTTTTAACGCTTTTTCTTATTGGCAACAATGGCTTAGGCCTAACCTCCCAAATGAATGTGGGCTTATTTCTTAATGCTTTTGCTTGTCCGATAATGATTTTTTTATTTGGGACCTTGGAAAAAAACCGGCAAACAAAAAATAAAAAATATTTAGTCTGGTCAATTATTTTATTTTCGATTCTTGTTCTAAGCCATATTTTTACAGCTTTGTTTTTTTGTTTTGTTTTTTTAATTTATGCTTTTTTTTATTTTCGTCAAAACTGGAAACAATTATTTCTTTTCGGCTTATGTTCTGCTATCTTAACTAGTTTTTGGTGGGTTCCTTTTCTTTTGAATATTGGCTATACTTCGGCTCAAAATATTGTCACGACAACCGGGGTAGATCCATTTTATAGTGTTTTTCCAAAGTTTTTATTTGGTTTTTTCTTGTTTGTTTTTTCAATTTTAGGGTTGATTCGTTTAATTAATCAAAAATCATATTTTTTACCCACCTTATTCATTGCTTCTTTTTTGCTTATCCCTAGAGACGTGATTAATTATTTGATTAAATTGCCCATTCATTATTATCGCTTTGTTTCTGATGTGGCGATTGTTAATATTTTTATCAGCGCTTGTGGATTTGTTTCTTTTGGCCATTGGATTAATAATTGGAGTATTTGGAAAAGAAATCATTTTTTGTTTCGTATTCCTTGGCCGAAAATTTTTATTGTTTATTTAGCTTGTTTAATGGTTTCTATCAATCTTAATTTTTTTGATTTGGAAAAATTTCAAGACGATCTTAATCCAAAATCAAAAGCTTATCAGCAAGATATTGTTGATGCCGAAAAACTAACAGCTTATTTAAAAGATAATAATTTAAGCGGTCGAGTTTTAGTTGATCTTGATTCCAATGCTTTGTTAACCAAGCATTATTTTGATTATCTTTTACCCAAAGCTGAAATTTATAATGCCCGAGGATTGCTTTACGAATCAAGCCTTTCTGGGCGTTATATTTATTCTGAAACCGGAATCTTGTTTGATTATTCAAATTTAATGAGCATTGTTTATTTTAATAACAAAAACGACGATAAAGATCCGCAAACAATCGAAGCGATTAATGCTGGCCAAGTCCAAAAAATAAAAGATGAAATAAATAAATTGGCAATTTATGGCATAAAATATATTGTGGCGGAAAACGCCCGATCGGTTCCGCTAATAGATTTTGTAAATTCTGATGACAATGATTTGGCTATTATTAAAAATACTTTTGGCCGGTTTACCTTGATTGAAATAAAAAATACTTCTCCTTTTTTTGCAGAAACAGATTATCGGCCGTTTCTGTTTGTGGATAGTGGGGGATTGTTTAAAAAACTAAGTTTTGCCGACATTTCACTTCAATGGCAAAGGGCTGGTTTTTCTCTTGATCAACCCCTTATTTATGCCCCCAAAGGGCTTAAAACAGTTTCTAATGAAGACCAGAATCGTTTAGGCGGGTATTTGGTCAGTTATCAAAATAAAGATGAAAATTGCCCTTCATTTGCCCAAATGGAATATTGGCAAAAATTTAATAAGCCGATTATCTTTCTTGATTCAAATAGCGATTGCCCCAGTTTAAGTGATAATTTTTATTTTGTAAAAACAGCAGAAGATTCTTTAGAAATTGGCCAAGCTTATGATTTGATTGTTAGGCTTAGTAAAAATAAATGGGAATTAAAACCCATTGAATCAAAAATTGAAAGCGAGCGCTTGGAGTTCGCGAGCAATTCCGGTGTTTTTATCAATTTTTCTTATTTTCCAAAATGGCAAAGCTCTAAAAAAAATCAAACGATTTTTTGGATTACCCCTTCTTTGATGTTTGTTTTTGGAGATGGCGAAATGATTTTGAATTATAAATAAATATGATGCTTTCAATTATTATTCCTGCTTATAACGAAGAAAAGAGATTGCCTAAAACCTTGGTTAATATTATTTCTTTTTTAAATAAAGAAAAAATTGAAGCGGAAATTTTAATTGTTAATGATGGCTCTAAAGATCAAACCGAAAAAGTTGCTCGAGAAATGGCTGAGACCAATTCTTTTTTAAAAATAATCAGTTATGAACAAAACAAAGGAAAGGGCGGGGCAGTGAAAGAGGGGATAAATCAAGCCCAAGGAGATTATTTGGTTTTTTTAGATGCTGACAATTCTACGCCTATTTCTGAAATAATCCCTTTGCTTAATAATTTGGCTCAGGGATATGACCTGGTGATTGGTTCCCGAAGGGTAAAGGGCGCAAAGATTTTAAAAAAACAGCCCTTACTTCGCCAAATATTAAGTCAAGGATTTAATTTTTTAATCAAAGTAATTTTAGGATTAGTTGATTATAAAGATACTCAATGTGGATTTAAAGGGTTTCGCCAACAAGCCGGAAAAAATATTTTTTCTAAAGCAAAAATTAATGGATTTGCTTTTGATGCGGAGTTGCTTTGTTTGGCTAATCTTTTGGGTTATAAAGTTTTGGAAATGTCGGTTGCTTGGCAAGACGAAAAACAAAGCACCCTAAGGATTAAAAGTGTTTGGAATATTTTTTGGGAATCTCTTAAAATTAAAAGAAATATTTTAAGGGGGGATTATGGAACAAAAAATATAATTAATTTCGGATTTTATAAAGATCTTTTTTTAGCTTTGATTCTAACCGAAATTTCCGGTTTTTTTATTTTTAAAATTTTAAAAATATTTTTTATTTTTTGCCCGGCTGAATTTTTTCTTTTATTGATTTTGCCATTTTTTACGACTTCGATTGTATTTTTGGCCAGAATTTTAAGCAAAAGGATTTATGAATTTATCAAGTTTTTAATTGTAGGAATTTTAAACACGACGTTGGATTTTTTGGTTTTAAATTACTTAAGCGCTTATTTTAATATATTTTCCGGGCCATGGATGATTGTTTTTAATTCTCTTTCTTTCGGAATAGCGGTAATCAATTCTTATTTTTTAAATAAATTTTGGACGTTTCAAAGCTCTGGAAAGAAAATAGCGTCTGAGATTTTTTTGTTTTTTTCCGTCAGTTTTGGAGCCAGCTTAATCAACACAGCGATTGTTTTTTTGGGAACCACCTTTTTTAGTTATTTGGGCGGAGGGTATTTCTGGCTGAACACGGTTAAGGGTTTGGCGATTATTTTTTCCACTTTTGTTAATTTCTTGGGTTATAAATTTATGGTTTTCAAAAAATAATAATCTTAATGGATATTAATATTTGAATATGTTAAAATTAAATTATGATTATTGAAACAATTTTTATTTTTATTTTCGGTTTGATTGTGGGTAGTTTTTTGAATTGCGTAATTTGGAGAATCGGAAAAAAACAAAGTTTTTTAAAGGGCCGTTCTTATTGTCCGTCCTGTAAGCATACCCTTTATTGGAATGATCTTATTCCTTTATTCAGTTTTGTTTTTTTAAAAGGCAAATGCCGTTATTGTCAGAAAAAAATTTCTTTTCAGTATCCTTTGGTCGAGCTGGTAGTAGGCGCACTTTTCGTGTTTATTTATAATTATTTTCAGGTAAGTCTTTTAACCACTGGTTTAGGATTTAATTTTTATCAAGCTTTGTTTTATTGTGCTATTGCTTCGGTTTTTACTATTATTTTTATTTATGATTTAAAGCACTATCTTATTCCAGATGAATTTACTTTTTGCGGCTTGATTTTAATTATTATTTGGCTTTTATTTAATTATTTTCAGGGAATATTTTCTGGTAATGATTTACTTCAATATTTTTACTCTGCCTTGGGATCTTGTGCTTTTTTCTTTTGTTTGTGGTTTTTTTCCCAAGGTCGAGCCATGGGATTTGGAGATGTAAAACTAGCCTTTATTCTTGGGCTTTTGCTCGGCTGGCCGAACATTATTGTTGGGCTATTCATTTCTTTTCTTTTCGGTGCTATAATTGGATTAATTTTAGTGGCTGGCAAGAAAAGAAAGTTAAAGTCAGCAGTTCCGTTTGGTCCGTTTTTGGTCATAGGTTGCTTTTTAGCGATTTTTTATGGCTCAAATTTTATTAATTGGTATCTTTCTTTAAGTTTTGGCGGGTAATATGCTTAAAAGTTTCAAACCAAAAAATAAAAAATATTCCTTTTTTTCAAAAAAACTTTGTCAGGGTTTGACTTTGGTAGAAATGCTTACTGTTGTTTCTATTCTAGTGATCTTATCTGGAATAATGTTTGCTAATTATAAAAGCGGAAATGATGCCTTAATTTTAGACCGGGCTTCTCAAAAATTAGCTCAAGATTTAAGGCGCACAATGGGAATGTCTATTTCTGGACAGGGACTAAGCGTTAATTATAATGCTTATGGAATTTATTTTAGCACGGCCAGTAACAGCTCTTATATTTTATTTAAAAATAACGCTAATAAAGGAGTGGGTAATTTTACTTATAGTACTTCTGCTCCTGCAGATTCTATTTTTGAAATCATTAACATTGAAAAAGGGGCAAAAATTTGCGAATTAAAAAATAATGGCACAGTTATTGGTTCTGGAATAATCAGCGTTGCCGCGGTGCCTCCTGCCCCCACTATTTATATGGATTCTGCTGTAAATAACGATGATATTTATATTGTGATCGCTCCAGAAAATGAAACCAATTGCAGTAGTCCGGCTAGAAAAAAAGTAGTCAAAATAAATAATGCCGGCCGAATAGATATTACTAATTAATATGAACGTTCAATTTCAATCCTCAAAACATTTTTCCAAACAATTTTTTCCTCAAGGATTTACTTTGATTGAAACTTTGATTTCCATAATGATCGTGTCGATTGCATTTTTAGGAATTTATTCTGCTGCGGCAAAATATACTCAACAGACCAAACAAGTTAAAGATACTTATGTGGCTTCATTGCTGGGCCAAGAGGGCATAGAAATAGTTAGAAATTTTAGGGATACAAATTGGGTTAGCGCTGCTTCTTGGGATACGGGGTTAACTGCCTGCGGAAGCTGTAGCGGGCAAACTAATGGCTGTCAAGCAGATTATAACGATACTCTTTTATCAACTTACAACAATAGTTCTTATCTTTGGATTAATAACGGATTTTATGAATATGGCAGTTCTGGCACAATTACCCCTTATCGAAGACAGATTTGTATCGATGAGGATGGAAATATTTTGCACGTGACAGTAAATGTTTATTGGACCGGAAATCGGCAAACAACAATTAAAGAAGATTTATATAATTGGAAATGGTAGAAAAAAACAAAACAAAAATTAAAGGATTCACCTTAATCGAGGTCTTGGCTTCAATGGCAATTTTTTTGGTCTTGTCTGTTTCTTTGGTTATTTTATTTACCAATTCAATCAATACTCAAACAGCTATTTTGCAAAATCAGCAATTATTAAATGAATCTGGCCATGCGATGGAATATATGTATAAAGCTATTCGAATGGCTTATCGTGATGATGGTTATCTGGGCAATGTGGCTGGCTCTTGTACTGGCACAGCTAATCTTAATTACAATGCCAGTGCTGGAAATTCCATTTATTTTTTAGGTTATGATAATCCTAGCGCTACTTATAAATGTATTAAATTTTATTTAGATACTACTGATAATAAAATTAAGATTAAAAAATCAACTGACGCGGGCATGACTTATACAAGCGCTGATGCTGCTTCAGCCATGGACCTTACTTCTAGCCAAGTAAAAATAAATTCTGGAGGATTAAGTTTTAGCGTTTCTGGAGATTCAACCGGCAATCAGCCAAAAGTAACAATTATGATGGACATGCTTTCAACCAGTAAAAGGGTTAGTCCAATTCCAGAAATTATTATTCAAACTACGGCCTCGCAGAGAAATTTAAATCTTGGTCCTTAATTGATATGAATATTATTAAAAAAACCAAAAAAAATCAAAGGGGCGTGTCTTTGTATATGATTACCATTATGATTGCTATTTTAATGGGGTTTTCTTTGAGCGTTTCTCAAATTATTGTGGGAGCAACAAAAATAACTGGCGGAGTAGGAGATTCGGTTAAAGCTTTTCATTGCGCTGATAGCGCGGTTGAAAAAGCGCTTTACGATGTTAGTTTAAATAATTGCGTTTACTACACGCCTGTTGCTGGAACTGTAAATGGCGATAGTGCTTATTCTTTTACTTATACGATTTTAAGTGCAGACTGCACCCAAACTGGAACTACTATTGATGCTATGGGTGTTTATAACGCAGCAACCAGAAAAATCCAGATAAATTATTAGTTTTATGATCAAATCGGAAGCAAAACAAAGAATTTCTAAGCTTCGGGATCTTATTGATTATCATCGTTATCTTTATCATGTTTTAGACAAGCAAGAGATTTCCGAAAGCGCTTTAGATGCTCTTAAAAAAGAGCTTTTTGATTTAGAACAAGAGTATCCTGATTTAATTACCGCCGACTCTCCAACGCAAAGAATCGGCGGAAAGCCTTTAGAAGCATTTGAAAAATTTATTCATCTTGAACCCATGCGATCTTTTTTTGATGCATTTTCTCGTGAAGATATGGAAAATTGGGAAACACGGAATAAAAAATTATTATCCGAAGCAGAAAAAGAAAAAATAAATTATTATTGCGAGCCAAAATTAGATGGGCTTGCGATTGAATTGGTTTACGAAAATTTAGTTTTGACCGTTGGCTCAACTAGAGGTGATGGTAAGATTGGGGAAAATGTAACCGCGAATATTAAAACCATCGAAGCCATTCCTTTAAAATTAAGAGATTTAAATCAAGCAATAAAAGAATTGGAAAAATTAGGATTAAGGCGAATTGCGGGAATAGTGAAACAAAAAGCATTGGAAAAAATAATCGTACGCGGAGAAGCAGTTATTTCCAAAAAAGAATTTTTAAAAACAAACAAGCAAAGAGAAAAGCAGGGATTGCCTCTTTATGCTAATCCTCGTAATCTGGCCGCTGGATCGATCCGCCAACTGGATTCAAAGATTGCCGCCCAAAGAAAAATGGAAGCTGATATTTATTCTTTGGTTACAGATTTTGGACAGGAAACCCATGAACAAGAACATTTAATTTTGAAAGCCCTGGGATTTAAAACAAATAATAAACACAACAAGGTTTGCGCCAATCTTGATGAGGTTTTTTCTTATCATGAGCATTTGCATAAAATTAGAGACAGCTTGCCCTATGAAATAGATGGAACTGTTGTTTTGATAAACAACAGCCAAATTTTTAAAGAATTGGGCGTAGTAGGAAAATCATTTCGAGCCGGGATTGCCCTTAAATTTGCTTTAAAGCAGGGCGTGACAATCGTAGATGATGTTATTGTTCAAGTTGGAAGAACAGGAGCAATGACCCCGGTAGCAATTTTAAAACCCATTGCTGTGAGTGGCACAACCATCACCAGGGCTACTTTGCATAATGCAGACGAAATCAAGCGGTTGGGATTAAAAATTGGAGACACGGTTGTGGTTGGTCGAGCTGGAGACGTAATCCCGGAAATAATAAAAGTTTTTCCAGAGTTAAGAACTGGCCAAGAAAAAGATTTTTTAATGCCTAAAAAATGCCCGGCTTGCAATAATAATCTTGTAAAAAAAACAGGAGAAGTTATTTGGTATTGTCCGAATCCTGATTGTTTTAGTCGAAAAAGAAGATATTTGGCTCATTTTGTTTCTCGAGCAGCTTTTAATATTGATGGACTTGGTTCAAAAATCATTGATCGATTTTTAGAGCAAGGGCTTATTTCCGATGCTTCAGATTTGTTTGATTTAAAAGAAGGAGACATTTTGCCATTAGAAAGATTTGCAGAAAAATCAGCTCAAAAAATAGTAGAAAAAATTCAATCTCGAAAGAAAATTGTTTTCAGCCGATTTATTTATGCTTTGGGAATTAGAAATGTAGGAGAAAAGACTGCTTTTGATTTAGCTAATCGGTTTGGATCTTTGGAAACATTAAAAAAAATAAGCTTTGAAGAATTGGAAAAAACAGCTGATATTGGTCCGATTGTGGCTTCTTCTATTTATGATTGGTTTCATAATCAGAGCAATTTAAATTTTTTAAATAAGCTAATTAGTAAAAAGATTGAAATTATTGGTGAAAAAAAACAGGGGGTAAAACTAAAAAACAAAACATTTGTTTTAACTGGCACTTTGGAAACCATGAGTCGGGAGCAGGCCAAAGAAAAAATTCAATCTTTGGGCGGAGAAGTTTTGGCTTCGATTTCTAAAAATCTTGATTATTTGGTGGTGGGAGAAAATCCTGGATCAAAATATGAAAAAGCCAAAGAATTAGGAATAAAGATAATCAAGGAAAAAGATTTTTTAAAAATAATTTCTAACGATTAAAATGAATTTAAGCGTAAAATTACAAAAATTCGATTGGATTCTTTTCGGAGTAGCGGCAGCTTTAGTCGGGTTTGGATTGGTTTCATTATATAGCTCTTCTTCGATGGGGGATTATACCAATTTTTTTCGGCAATTAATATTTTTCATTATTTCGATTTTGGCAATGATTGGTGTTAGTTTTATTGATAATAGGATTTTGCGCGAAAATTCTCTTTTGCTTGTTTTTCTTTATTTTATTTGCTTGATTCTTTTAATCGGCGTATTTTTTTTCGCCCCAGAAATAAGAGGAATTAAATCATGGTATCGAATCGGGCCGATTTCTTTTGACCCCATAGAACCAACAAAGATAATCCTTATTTTAATTTTAGCTAAATATTTTTCTCATCGGCATATCGAGCTTTATAATTTAAAGCATATTATTTTTTCTGGTTTTTATTTTATCCTGCCGATAATTTTAATTTTTTTTCAACCAGAATTTGGTTCTGTGGCTGTTTTATTGGGGATTTGGATTGGAATGCTTTTGGTCTCGGGAATTAGGATTAGGGAATTTATCGCTGTTTTTTTAGTATCTTTATTGTTATTGGGAATAGTTTGGCAATTTTTGTTAAAAGATTATCAAAAGAAAAGAATTTTTAGTTTTATTGCCCCCCAAGAAGATCTTTTGGGCGAGGGCTGGAGCCAGAATCAAGCGAAAATAAGCATTGGTTCTGGGGGGATATTTGGCCAGGGGATTGGCCAAGGATCTCAAACCCAATACGGATTTTTACCAGAAGCGCACACTGATTTTATTTTTTCTTCAATTGCTGAAGAAATGGGATTTTGCGGAGTTTTAATTTTGCTTTCTTTGTTTGGAGTATTGTTTTGGCGGATTTTTAAAATTGCTTTTAATGCAAATTCTAATTTTTCCCGTTTATTTGCTTCTGGCCTGGCCATTGCCATTTTTTCTCATATGTTAATTAATATTGGAATGAATTTGGGGGTTTTTCCAGTGATCGGGCTTCCGCTGCCTTTGGTAAGTTATGGAGGAAGCAACTTGCTTTTTGATTTTATTGGTTTGGGAATTTTACAAAATATGAAGATGACTGATTCTTAAAATGCCTTGTTTTGTTTTTAGGATCTATTTGTTATAATAAAGCTGTAAAAATAATTTAAAATTAAATTATGGATAATTTGGAAAATCGAGAAAGAAAAATAGAAAAAGAAAAGAACCTAGAGTCTTTGGAAATAGATTTTAAAGCCGAGACAATGGCAGAAAAAGAGTTGTTGAATCAAAAAAAAGATTCTTTTTTAGAAAAATCATCTATTTCTGAGCTTAAAAAACAAACCATTGAGCCTGAAAAAAATACTCGGCTTAATCCAATTATTAGTAAAAAAATGAAATATTTTTTGGATTTAGCCGAAGAAAAAGGATTGCCAGAAGCAATCAAGGCCATTAAAAAAGAAGAAGATTCTTTGCTTTTGGATTCATTTCACGATGCTTTGGCAAAAGAAAGTTTTTTTAAAGAATTTTTAACCAAAAAGAAAAAACCAAAAATCAAATCATAAAAATTCGTAGCTTATTATGGAAATTATTTATCCTCAAAATCCTGTTTTTTATTTTGCCCTTGGCTCAGCCGCGATTTTGGTTTTTTTATTATTGTTTTTCTTTTTTTTAAAAAGAAGAAAAAATCGTCTTGAATCCAGCTTAGATATGTCTTTATTTTCAATTCAATTGCCGAAATATGAAAAATACGGCGAAGAAAAAAAAGACATTAAAATAATGATTGGAAAAATGGAGCAGATATTTTCCAATTTTCTTTATTTTAAAAACAATAGTGCTCCTTTATTTTCCGATCGCCCGAGAGCGGTTTTAGAAATTGCTTCTGAATTGGGCGGAGAAGATATTTCTTTTTATATTGCTGTTCCAAATAATTACGCTAATTCTTTGCCAAAATATGTCGAAGGCGCTTATCCCGGAGCTATTGTTCAAAAAATTCCCGACGATTACACCATTTTTGAACCAGAGGCCAATGTTTCTACTTCGTATCTGCGCTTAAAAAAATCTTTTTTACTTCCTTTAAATACTTATTTTAATTTAAATACCGATCCCTTAGAGGCAATTGTTAATTCTTTGACTAATATCAAGGCCGATGAGGGAGCAGCTATTCAATTGATTGTTCGCGAAGCCACAACAGATGTTCATTCTCAGGGCGATAAGGTAATTTCCCAATTAATTTCCGAAGGAAAAGATCTTAATGCAGCAATTTCTGGAGCCAACGAAAACCCTATTACCCAATTGTTAACCGCACCCTCTCCTCAACAAAAAGAATTGGAAAATAAAGTTAAAGAAAAAAAAGTTGACGATGCTACGATTTCTGCTTTGCGAGCGAAAATTCAAAAGCCATTTTTTGATGTAAATATTAGACTATTGTCTTGCGCGAAAATTCCTGGCCGAGCTGATGAGATTTTGCAAAATATGGAATCTGGGTTTGCCCAATTTTTTTCTCCGCTTAATAATTTTTCTTCTGTGCGAGTAAAAGGCAATCAAGCCAGGCAATTGATTTATAATTATATTTTTCGTAATTTTGATGAAAGCCAGAAAGTTATTTTAAATAGCGAAGAATTAAGCAGTATTTATCACTTGCCTTTGTCCCACATAGAAAGCCCTTATATAAAATGGGCTGGAACAAAAGAAGTAGAGCCTCCGGCCGGATTGCTTTTATCAGGTCCGGTTTTGCTTGGTAAAACTGTTTTTCGAGGACAAGAAAAAAATGTTTATATTGCCAATGCCGAAGACAGGCGTCGTCATTTTTATATTGTTGGTCAAACTGGAGTAGGAAAATCAGGCTTTTTATCGGAAATGATTAGACAGGACATTATTAATGGAAATGGCGTTGGGGTAATCGACCCCCACGGAGAATTAGTAGAAGATATTTTGGCAATTATTCCCAAAGAAAGAGCTTCAGATGTTGTTCTTTTCGAGCCCTTTCAAACAGAAAAGCCTTGTGGATTAAATATGTTGGAATGGGACACGCCAGAGCAGAAAGATATGGCTGTTTCAGAGATGATTTCTATTTTTTATAAATTATTTCCTCCGGAAATGATTGGGCCAATGTTTGAGCACTATATGAGAAATGCCATGCTAGCGATAATGGCAGACAAAGCTAATCCTGGAACCTTGATTGAAATTCCTAGAATTTTTACTGATGACAAATTTATGGAACAAAAATTGCAAAAAGTTTCCGACCCATTAGTCCGAAGTTTTTGGCTTCGGGAATGGAAACAAACAACCGGATCAACCAAATCAGACATGCTAGGGTATGTGATTAGTAAAATCGGAAGATTCGTGGAAAATGAAATGTTGCGAAACATTGTCGGCCAGAATCATTCTGGATTTAATTTAGACGAAATAATGGATAATAAAAAAATATTTTTAGCCAATTTAAGCAAGGGCCGAACCGGAGAATTAAACAGCTCTTTATTGGGATTGATTCTGGTTTCAAAAATGCAAATGGCAGCAATGAGAAGAGCTGAAATTCCAATCGAAGCTCGTCAAGATTTCTATCTTTATTTAGATGAGTTTCAAAATTTTACTACCGAGAGTATTGCCACCATTTTATCCGAAGCCAGAAAATATCGTTTAAATTTGATTTTAGCTCATCAATACATGCCCCAGCTTTCCGAAAGCATTAAAAATGCGGTTATCGGAAATGTAGGCACTTTTGCTGCTTTTCGAGTAGGGGCTGATGATGCGGAATTTTTGGAAAAACAATTTTCTCCGGAATTTTCGCGATTTGATTTATTAAATCTGGATAATTTTCAATTATTAATAAAGATGATGTTAAACAACAAATTAACCTCTTCTTTTAAAATTAAAACTTTGGTTCCAGAAAAAGGAAGTTTTGAAAACGCTGAATTAATTAAGCAATTCTCGCGAAGCCGATATGGTCGGCCTCGAGCTATTGTTGAAGCGGAAATTGCCCAAATTCTTAACTTGAATTGATTTTTTAATACCTTTATTTTATAATAAAGGTATAATAACTAAGAAAAAGTTATGGCGAAAAAAGAATCTTTTGATCCGCAAAAAAAAGAAGAATTAAAGCTAAACGCTCTTGATGATTCTTTTGAGTTGGAAAAAGGATTAGAAAAAGAAGCAGAGCCAAACGCTGAAGAAGTTTTAGAAAAATTAAACCCAAGCATTGTTTCTGGTGATTCTTTTTCTGAAACAAAAGAAGAAATTGATTTAGAAAAAGAAGCAGAGCCAAACGCTGAAGAAGTTTTAGAAAAATTAAACCCAGATATTATTGCTGGATCAAAAATTACAGAACAGGGGATTGAAAAAGAAGCCAAACAAGAAAAAATAAAAGAATTTCAAGAAAAAATAGAAAATCATCTTGAAGAAAAAGCAAAACAGGCAAAAGAAGCTAGAGAAAAAAGAAAAGAAGAAAAAGAAAAACAGCCCCAGTCTAAAATCAATAATTTAGAAAAAGAATTGCTTAATCTTGGGTTTGATTCAATCGAACCATTAGTCGGGCCAAAGTTTGATTCAAGGCTAAAAATTAAAACTTTGGCTATTTTTAAAGAGCGAGCCGATGATTTAAAAATTAAAGCAGCAGAGTATTGGTATCAAAAAAATAAAAAACAACTTGAAAAAAAGGGGATTGTTCCTGAATCAGAAACAACTCTTTCGATTTATCGCCTTTATTTAGATAAAAAGGGTGAAAATGATTTGGCTGATGACAAAGAATATTTAGAAATAATAAAAAATAACGAGCAATACGAAAATATTATTACTGGATTATCCGAAGAAAAGCCTTTGGTCGAAACTTATTACTCGGCCATGAAAGAAATAAACAATCTAATTGAAAAAGAAAAACAAAATTATTCTTCAAAAGTAGTTAGCTTATCAGGAAAAAGAGGGGCTGGAGAATTAGAAAAAGCTCAAATAACTGCTAATTTAAAAATTCAAGATTGGGCCGAGGCAGGGGTAAAAATAGCAGAACTTTTTACTAATCGTAATTTTAACGAAGAAGCGGAAAAAACAATCGAAAAACCAAGTCGAGAAAAATATACTTCTCTTGACTCTATTAGAGAGAGAAAATTGGAATTGATGAAAAACCTGAAAACCGATGAAGAAATTGATATTTTGGAAAAATATGGTTGGAAAGTAGAAATTAAAAAATCAGGACTATTTTCTTTAGGACATACGATTTATAAAAAAAATGGAGTGGTGATGCGTGATATTGCCACTAATATTTTTGGCAGTTACAATAAAGATGAAAAAAGGGATTATCTTAGAAATGTTTTGCATGCTGAAATTAAAAGGGAATTAAATGATAATTTTAACAGTATTGAAAAAGAAAATAAAAAACAAATAAATAATTATCGTTTTACTAAATTTTTAGAGATTCTTGAAAATCCGGAAAAAAATATCAAGGAATACGTAAAAAGAAAAAACCAAGAAAGTTTTAATGATCTTAAAATAACCAAAAAGGGCATGGAAGAAATTAGAGAGATAGCCCGATATGATGAAAAAAAAGATTCCAGCAATGTTAATGTTAAAGAAGTGATTAGTCGGGCGTGGGAAATTTTTAGAAATCTTGAACAAACGCCCAAACATCAAAGCGACGTGGATGTATTTTCGGCTATTGATAGAGAAAAGATAAAAAAAGGAATCACAAAACAAGATATAAATAACTTTTTAAATTAATGGAAATTTTATATAATGATAGCTTAAAGTCTTTTATTGATCTAATTAATCTTGATCAAGAGAAAAAAGATTTTTTAATTGCGCAATTACCCCAAATGGATTTATCGGAAAGAAAGACATTATTGAAAAAGCTATTACAAGCTTATTTCTTAGATTTAAACGCAAAAGAAATAATAAAAAAAATTCAAATATTTTCAGCAGGCAAGTAGAATGATTTTTGCCCTTGACAAGAGATTGGTTTGTTGATAAGGTTATTTTAACCTTAAGATTAATTAAATAAGCCAACTTGATTTTTCAATTTTTATCCCGGTTTTGTTAATTTTTTGTTTCAGCCCTAAAAATAAATAACAAGGGTATTTTTTTGTTTGAAATGCCCAATTTGTTTTCTGTCCCCATCATTAAATAAAAAACCAGCCTATGAAAACTAAAATGAAAGACTTTTCCAAGAGTAAGATTTTTTATCCATTGCCTAGCCTGATTTTTTTACAACAAGAAAGCGGCCGGCAATTTTGGGAAGAAGAATTAAGAGATCTTTTCAGCGAGGTTTCTCCTATTAAGGATTATACTGGAAAAGAATTTGAGCTTCATTTTCTTGATTATAAATTAGGAAAAGCAAATTATCCCACTGGTTATGATGCTAAAGAAAACAATGATTCTTTTGTCGCTCCTCTTCGAGTAAGAACCAAGCTGACTAATTTAAAAACTAAAAGATCTCAAGAACAAGAAATATTTTTTGGAAATTTTCCTCTTTTAACCGAAAGGGGCACTTTTGTTTTAAATGGAGTAGAAAGAGTGGTAATTTCCCAATTAATCCGTTCTCCGGGAGTGTTTTTTCCATTAAATATTAATAAAGGAAAAAGATGTTTTGGTGCTAAATTAATTCCTAACAGAGGATCATGGTTAGAATTTGAAACCGAGGGCAATGATGTTATTTCTGTAAAAATAGACCGAAAAAGAAAAGTTCCAGCCACTACCTTAATTAAAGCTCTTGGCGAATATACGGATAATGATATCAGGGAAATGTTTACTGGTTTTGATTCAAACGAAGTAAATTATATCGAAGAAACACTTAAAAAAGATCCAGCAAAAAATCAAGAAGAGGCTTTGTTAGAAATCTATCAAAGATTAAGATCTGGTGAAATGGTGAATCCTGATTCTGCTCGTGAGCTTATTTTCAATATGTTTTTTAATTTTGATAGATATGATTTAAGCAAGGTGGGGCGTTGGAAATTGTGGTCTCGCTTGCCAGAATTAAAACCAAAAAAAGACAGAGAAATTGAAAAACAAGACCGAATTTTAGCCGTGGAAGACATTGTGGCCACCATTAAAGAAATAATCAAAATGAACAATGACCCCTATTCCAATCCTGATCAAATAGATCATTTGGGTAATAGGCGAGTGAGAACATTATCAGAACTGTTATCTAACAAGCTTCGAATCGGTTTGACCAGAATGTCCCGAATTATTAAAGATCGAATGTCTATTTTGGAACATGAAAATGTTTCTCCAATGCAATTGATTAATCCCAGGCCTTTTTCAGCTCAAGTAACGCAATTTTTTACCGCTAGCCAATTTTCTCAGTTTATGGATAATACTAATCCTTTATCAGAATTAGAGCACAAAAGGCGATTAACTGCTACTGGCCCTGGTGGTTTAACCAGAGAAAGAGCTGGTTTTGATGTTCGAGATGTTCAGCCCTCTCACTATGGAAGAATTTGTCCGATTCAAACCCCAGAAGGTCCAAACGTGGGATTAGTAACTCATTTATCTCTTTACACTAGACTAAATCCCTATGGATTTTTAGAAACTCCTTATTACAAGGTAGAAAAATCAAAAGTAACTAAAGAAATTTATTATTTAGACGCAACGGCCGAAGAAAGATTTAATATTGCTCCTGCTTCAATTCAGCTAGACGAAAACAATAAAATAAAAGAGGAAAGAATAGAGGCCAGAATCAAAGGGGATCCAGGAGAAATTGAAAAAGAAAATATTGACTATGTTGATGTTTCCCCTCAACAGTTTATTTCTGTTTCTACTTCTTTGATTCCTTTTTTACAAAACGATGATGCCAACCGAGCTCAAATGGGTTCTAATATGCAAAGACAAGCCGTGCCATTGGTTAATCCCGAGGCTCCTTTAGTAGGAACAGGAATGGAGGCTGTTGTTGCCAGAGATTCTGGTCAATTAATTCTTGCAAAATCAAACGGAAAAGTGATAAAAGTTGACGCAAACGAAATTCAAGTCAAAGGAGAAGCTGGCACTGTTTCTTATCCAGTTCGAATTTTTGACCGAACCAATCAATATACTTGTTTTCATCAAAAACCAGTTGTGGAATTAGGAGAAACAGTAAAAAAAGGAGATGCCTTGATTGAGGGTGGATCTGTTAGCGATGGTAAGTTGGCCTTAGGAAGAAATCTTTTAGTTTCTTTTATTTCTTGGAGAGGAAATACTTTTGAAGATGCGATTGTTCTTTCTGAAAGAATCGTAAAAGAAGATGTTTTTACTTCAGTTCATATTGAAGACTTTTTCTGTGATGTTCGAGAAACAAAACTTGGACCAGAATTAACCACTTCAGATATTCCTAATGTAGGAGAAGATAAATTAAAAGATTTAGACGAAGAGGGAATTGTGCGCATTGGAGCGGAAGTTGGTCCAAACAATATTTTGGTTGGAAAAATTTCTCCTAAAGGAGAGGCTGATTTAAGCGCAGAAGAAAGATTGTTAAGAGCTATTTTTGGAGAAAAAGCCAAAGAAGTAAAAGATACTTCTTTAAGGCTAGAGCATGGAAAAAGAGGTCGAGTGACTGATGTTAAAGTTTTTGCTCGAAGTGAAGGCTATAGCCTAGAACCCGGAGTAATTAAAAGAATCAGAGTTAGAATTTCGGAAGTAAGAAAAGTGCAAGTTGGAGATAAATTAGCCGGCCGCCATGGAAACAAAGGTATTATTGCTAAAATTTTACCAGCTGAAGAAATGCCATTTTTGGAAGACGGCACTCCGGTTGATATTGTTTTAAATCCATTATCTGTAGCTTCGAGAATGAATTTGGGCCAAATTTTAGAAACTCATTTGGGCTTGGCAGTAAACAAGCTTGGCTATTCAGCCGCCACACCTTCACTCTCAGGTGCTAATGAAAGTGCGATTAAAGAAGAATTGGAAAAAGCTGGTTATCCGCGAAACGGAAAATTAACTTTATTTGACCCAGAAACAGGAGAAGCTTTCCCAGAAAAAATTACAGTGGGCTATATTTATATGATGAAATTAGGCCATATGGTAGAAGACAAAATCCATATGCGTTCTATTGGTCCTTACTCTTTGATTACTCAACAGCCCTTGGGAGGAAAAGCTCAATTTGGAGGGCAGAGATTTGGGGAAATGGAAGTTTGGGCTTTGGAAGGATACGGCGCTGCTTATACCTTACAAGAAATGCTTACAATTAAATCAGATGATGTTTTGGGTCGAGCCGCTACTTACGAATCTATTTTAAAAGGAGAGAAGATAAAAAATCCCAACATCCCTGCTTCTTTCAATTTGCTTTTGGCTGAGTTAAAAGCCCTTTCCCTAAATGTAATCATTAAGGGAAAGGTTGAAGAAGATGGTCCCGAAGTTTAAGCCTATCATAATCCATAATTCATAATTCTAATAATATGTTTGTCTCTAATTTAGAATCTCTTAAAATTAAGCTTGCTTCTCCAGACGAAATTTTGAATTGGTCTCACGGAGAAATAACCAAGCCAGAAACAATCAACTACCGCACGCAGAGGCCGGAAAAAGATGGGCTGTTTTGTGAAAAAATATTTGGGCCAACCAAAGATTATGAATGTTTTTGTGGAAAATATAAAAGAATCAGATACAAAGGGATTATTTGTGACCGTTGTGGCGTAGAAATTACCAAGTCATCGGTTCGTCGGGAAAGAATGGGGCACATCAAATTAGCTGCTCCTGTTTCGCATATTTGGTTTTTAAAAGGAATGCCTTCTCGCATCGGAACAGCTTTGGGTTTGCCGGTTCATAAAGTTGAAGAAGTGGTCTATTTTATTTCCTATATCATTACCAGCGTTGATGAGCCAATGAAAGAAAAAATTTCTGAGGAAATCGAAGAAGAATTTAAAAACAAAACCAAGGAAATAAAAAATAATATTAAAACATCTCTTGATTCGGAAAAAGTAAAAGAAAAGAAATTAGAAGAAGCATTGTCAGAATTAAAAGACGCTAAAGAAAAAGCGAAACAAGAAATAAATTCTTTAAAGCCATTTCATGTTTTAACCGAATTGGAATACCATGAATTATCTTTAAAGTATGGAGAGGTTTTTGAAGCTGGCACAGGCGCGGAAGTGATTAAAGAGATTTTTGAAAAAATGGATTTAGGCAAAGAAATTGTTAAACTAAAAGAATTGGCAGAATCAAAAAAATCATCCGAAGACAAAAGAATGATTTTACGAAGACAAAAACTTCTTCAAGAAATGAAGCAGTCTGGAGTTAGGCCGGAATGGATGTTTATTAGTGTTTTACCGGTTTTGCCACCAGATTTAAGGCCAATGGTTCAATTAGACGGAGGCCGATATGCTTCTTCTGACTTAAATGATTTGTATCGTCGAGTTATCAATCGAAACAATCGGTTAAAATATCTATTAGAAATAGGAGCCCCAGACGTAATCGTGCGAAACGAGAAAAGAATGCTTCAAGAAGCAGTTGATGCTTTGATTGATAATAAAATGAGAAAAGGGACAACCACCCAGGCTTCAACTGGTGGTCGAAGATTATTAAAAAGTTTGGCTGATATGCTTCAAGGAAAGCAGGGAAGATTTAGGCAGAATCTTTTAGGAAAAAGAGTAGATTATTCTGGACGAAGCGTAATTGTGGTTGGTCCGAATTTAAAATTAAATGAATGCGGGGTGCCAAAAAAAATGGCCCTAGAATTATTTAAACCTTTTGTGATTAAAAATCTTTTAGAAAAAGAATTGGCTTTTAATGTCCGAGGAGCTACTCGCTTGATAGAAGAAGAAAGTGATGACATCTGGGAAGCCCTGGAAGAGGTAGTTAAAGAAAAATTAGTTTTGTTAAACCGAGCGCCCACTTTACATCGTTTAGGCGTTCAGGCCTTTAAGCCAATTTTAATTGAAGGCGAGGCCATTAGATTGCATCCTTTGGTTTGTACTGCTTTTAATGCTGATTTTGATGGTGATCAAATGGCCATTCATTTACCATTGTCAGAAGAAGCCCAGCAAGAAGCAAAAGAAAGAATGTTGAGTAGTGTTAATCTTTTAAAACCGTCTACTGGAGACCCAATTATGATTCCAACCAAGGATATTATTTTGGGTTGTTATTATTTAACAAAAATAGTGCCTGGCCTTTTGGGCGAAGGAAAAGTTTTTGCTTCCAGCGAAGATGCTCTTATTTCTTATAATCTAAAAATGATTGATTTGCGAGCTTTAATCAAGGTTCGTTTACAAGAAGAATCTTTTACAGAAACCAGTGTTGGCCGAATTATTTTTAACGAAGTTTTGCCCCAAGACTTTGATTTTCAAAATGAACAAATGGACTCGAAGGCCGTAAAAAGGATGATTAATAAAATTGTTGATATTTATGGAAATGAGGCCGCAATAACTTTAGACAAAATCAAAGAATTGGGATTTAAGTTTGCGACTCGTTCGGCAATCAGCTGGGGAATGGATGATTTAACTGTTCCTGCGGAAAAATCAAAATTAATTTCCGAGGCTGAACAAAAAATAAAAGTCATCGAAGATTATTTTGAAAAAGGGCTTTTAACTAAAGACGAAAAATCAACCCAAGTGATTGAGGTTTGGAAAAAAGTAAAAGGAGAAATTGAAAAACTTGTTCCCAAAACAATTTCCAACCAAAGTCCGGTATTTTCTATTGTTGATTCTGGTTCTCGAGGATCATGGTCTCAGCCAGTTCAGATGTGTGGAATGAAAGGATTGGTTGCTAATCCGGCTGGAAAAATTATTGAATTGGCAATTAAGAATTCTTTTAAAGAAGGATTTGATGTTTTGGAATATTTTATTTCTACTCATGGTGCCAGAAAAGGTACGGCTGACACTGCGCTTCGAACTTCCACTTCCGGATATTTAACCAGAAGATTGGTTGATGTTGGCCACGATGTGATTATTAATGAAGAAGATTGCGGAGACGAAGAGGGTTTAGTTATGTATCGCAAAGATTCTGATGAAATTAACCAAGATTTTGTTCACAAAATTTTTGGTCGAATTTGTTTGGAAAAAATAGTTGATTCCGAAACCAATGAAGTAATTGTTAAAAAAGGGGATTCAATTACCCTAAAAGATGCGCAAAAAATAAAAGATTTGCATATTCCTAGTGTGAGAGTAAGATCGCCAATGTCTTGTAAGTGCAAAAGAGGCATTTGTCAAAAATGTTATGGTTTGGATTTAGGTTGGAAAAAAATAGTTGATCTTGGCGAAGCAGTGGGAGTTGTTGCTGCTCAAGCGATTGGTGAGCCTGGTACCCAGCTAACCATGAGAACTTTTCATACTGGAGGTGTGGCTGGAGAAGCTGATATTACTCGAGGGTTGCCCAGAGTAGAAGAATTGTTTGAACGCCGAGCACCCAAAGGAGAAGCGGAAATGTGCTTGAAAGACGGCAAAGTAGAGAGTGTTGATGAAAAAACAGGAATAATTAAAATAATTCCTTTAAATGGAAAAACAGGCAAAGAGCCTGAGGCAATTGAATACAAAGTTCCGTTGAATATTGAAATTTTAGTGAAAGAAGGTGATATTGTGAAAAAAGGAGATTCTTTAAATATTGGTTCTTTGGATTTGAAAAAATTGGCCAAGCTCTTAGGAAAACAAGCTACCCAATTATATATTATCAAAGAAATTCAAAGAGTTTATGTTTCTCAAGGAGTTTCAATTAACGATAAACACGTAGAAATAATCGTCCGTCAAATGTTCTCTCGGGTTAAAATAAAAGACCCAGGAGACAGTATTTATAGCGCAGAAGAAATTATCAGTCGAGCAAAAATGCTAGAAGAAAACGAAAAACTAGATAAAGAAAAGAAGAAAATAATTGAAGCCGAAGAAATAGTTTTAGGATTGAGCAAGGTTGCTTTAAACACAGATAGCTTTTTGTCTGCTGCTTCTTTCCAAGAAACATCAAAAGTTTTAATCGAAGCTTCTCTTCGTGGAGAAGAAGATCTTTTGCGAGGATTAAAAGAAAATGTGATTATTGGAAAATTGGTGCCAATTGGTACAGGCCTATCTTCAAAGAAGAAAACTTTGGCCAAATAAAACATTTTTTAAAACCGCCTTTTGTTAAAAGAACAGAGGCGGTTTTATGTTTGGCAGTTTTTCTGGCTTGTGGTAAAATAAAAGCATAATAACAAAATTATTCTATTTAATCATAGGCAAGATTTTTTATGAAAAAAAAGAAAAATAAACGTAACAACATTTTAAAAACCAGAAAAAAAGAAGAGCCAGGTTTTGAGATTAAAAATCCACTGTCCACGCTTTCTGAAAAAACTCAAAGATATATATTTTCTGGATTATTTTTTTTACTGGCTATTACTATTTTATTTTCTTTTACCAGTAGTGCTGGAGTTGTTGGCGCTGGATTAACTTATTTTTTAAAATTAATAATCGGCACAGTTGTTTATGTTGCTCCGATTATTTTTATTCTTTTGGGAATAATAATTTTACAAAATGAAGAATCTTTAAAAGACATTAAAAATTCCCTTATTATTTCCGGTTTGATTTTTTTGGCCGGGGCAACCGGAATTTTTTCTTTGGCGGAAATAAAAACCAGCGAAAGCTTAAAGAATAATTTTATTTGGAACCATTCGGGCCCAGGCGGATGGATTGGCTACATTATTTCTTGGCCCCTTTTCAAAGGGTTTGATTTCTGGGTTACTTTTTGCATTTTTGTAATCGCTGTTTCTTTTTCTTTGATTATTATCATTGAACCGTTTTGGAAAAAATGGAAAGAATCTTTTGAAAAAGAAGACGAAGAAGAAGAAAAACCAAAAAATAAGGCTTCTCGAGAATCGGCAGCTTTGCTTGAAAAAATGAAACAAGAAGCAAAAGAAAAATTAAAAATGCTTGATTTTAAGAAAAAAGAAGCAGATAATTCCGAGCTTCCAGCCCTAGAAATAAAAAAAGCGCAAAAAGGATTTGAGGAAAGAAAAAAAGAAAACTTAATTTATAAATATCCGCCCCTGGAATTGCTTTCCAATAAAAGCGGAAATTCCGAAGGAGGGGATATTGAGCTTAATTCAGCGATTATTAAAAAAACCTTATTGAATTTTGGTATTCCTGTAGAAATGGATGAAATTAATATCGGACCAACAGTAACCCAATATACGCTTAAACCAGCGGAAGGAATAAAATTAAGTAAAATCACCACACTTCAAAATGATTTAGCCCTGGCTTTAGCCAGTCAGAGCATTAGAATCGAAGCACCGATTCCAGGTCGTTCACTGGTGGGCGTGGAAATACCAAATCGCAAGCGGGCAGTAGTTGGCTTACGCGAAGTAATGGACAAAAATGATTTTAAAATTTCTTCGGCTTCATTATTAATGGCATTAGGAAAAGATGTTATGGGAAGATCCTCTTTTTCTGATTTAGGTGAAATGCCTCACTTATTAATTGGTGGAACAACTGGTTCGGGAAAAACAATTTGTTTAAATGCAATTATTATGAGCTTATTGTATCGCAACAGCCCCGACGAACTAAAGCTTATTTTAGTTGATCCAAAAAGAGTGGAGTTTCCGATTTATTCTTCTTTGCAACATTTAATGTGTCCGGTTATTTATGATGCCCAGCAAACTTTGGTTGCTTTAAAATGGTTGGTGGGCGAAATGGAGCGCCGATTTACGGTTTTAGCCGAAGGCAAAAGCCGAGACATCGGAGGCTATAATTCAAAACAAGAGAAAAAAGGAGAAGAAAAATTACCATACATTGCTTTGATTATTGATGAGTTGGCAGACTTAATGAGTGTAAAAGGAAAGGAAATAGAATCCTATGTTGTGCGATTGGCGCAAATGTCTCGGGCCACGGGAATTCATCTTATTTTAGCCACCCAAAGGCCCTCTGTAGAGGTTATTACTGGTTTGATTAAGGCTAACATTACTAGTCGAATTGCATTGAAAGTAGGGTCTTTAATTGATTCTCGAACCATTTTAGATTCCTCGGGAGCGGAAAAGCTTTTGGGAAAAGGAGATATGCTCGTAATGAGTAAAGAGTTCAGCAAACCAAAAAGAATTCAATGCCCTTATATTTCTGAAAACGAAATTAAAAAAGTAGTTACCTGGATTCAAGAAAATAATCAAATTGAAGAATTGCTTGAGGGAGAAAATAATTATATCGAGTTAGAAGAAAAAACAAATTCTCTCTCTGGAGAATTACAAAAAGCCATGGAAACCCCAGAAGCCCAAATGGATTCTTTTTATTCAAAAGAGGATCCTCTTTACGAAGAAGCAAAAAGAACAGTTATTGCTTCTCGCAAGGCTTCTGCTTCTTTGTTGCAAAGAAGATTGGGAATCGGCTACGCTCGGGCCGCTCGTTTGATTGACATTTTAGAAGAGCGGGGAATTGTGGGTCCAGCCGATGGAGCCAAACCCAGAGATATTTTAGTTGGTGAAGATTCTGAAGAATAATTTAATTAATAATTTATTTAAGCCCTATGGCAAGAAAAAAAATAGAAGAAAAAGAAAAAATAAATTTAGCCGAAGCCATTTCTGAAATTAGAGAAAGGTTTGGCGAGGGCGCGATTATGAAATTAAAAGACGCGCAAAAAGCCAATGTTGATGTTATCCCAACAGGATCTCTTTCTATTGATTTGGCTTTAGGCGTAATGGGTGTGCCTCGGGGCAGAATTATTGAAATTTATGGTGGTGAAAGCACTGGAAAAACAACGCTTTCTTTAAGCGTTTTAGCTGAAGCCCAAAAAAAAGGAGGGGCGGTTGCTTTTGTGGATGCTGAGCATGCCCTAGACCCTGATTATGCTAAAAGAATTGGTGTAAATGTTAATGAGCTTTTAATTTCTCAACCTGATTCAGCAGAACAAGGATTGCAAATAGTGGAAACCTTGGTTCGAAGCGGGGAAATGGATGTGATTGTTGTGGATTCTGTGGCTGCCTTGGTTCCAAAATCTGAAGTAGCAGGGGAAATGGGCGAACTTCAAATTGGATTACAGGCCAGGCTAATGTCCCAGGCCTTAAGAAAATTATCAGGCATTGTTAGCAAAACTAAAACTATTATTATTTTTATCAACCAAACCAGAATGAAAATTGGAATTCTTTTTGGAAATCCAGAAACAACTCCTGGTGGTTTGGCTTTAAAATTTTATAGTTCGGTTCGAATCGAATTAAGAAGAATTGCCCAAATCAAACAAGGCGAAAATATTATTGGAAATAGAGTTAAAGCAAAAATAGTAAAAAACAAAGTAGCTGCTCCATTTAAAACAGCGGAATTTGATATTTATTATAATGAGGGAATTTCTAAAGTTGCCGAAGTTATCAGTTTGGGAGTAAAAAATGATTTAATTAAAAAATCAGGAGCATTTTTCCAATACAAAGAAGAAAAGCTTGGTCAAGGAATGGAAAAAGCAAAAGAGTTTTTAAGAGAAAATCAAAAATTATTCAAAGAAATTAGAGACGAGATAATTAAAAAAGAAATAGCTGAAGCCAAGGCAGGAACTGGTCCAATAAAAGAAGAAAAAGAACAGCCAGCCGAACAAGATTAAATATGTTTGAGAGATTCCTTACATAAACTTTTGGTAAAATCCGCCTCTACCAGTTGGTGAATGGCGGATCGTTCTGGTTCCGTCTCGCGCTTTTTGCCATTTGGCGGAAGCGCTCTGCCTTTGATTGAGCACAATCAAACCCTCAAACATTCTCGAATCAATATCTTCTATTTTAGGCCAATGTTTGGGAGCTTAGCTCCCAAACATGTTTTATTTTCCATTTATTTCTCATTTTCAAGATTAATATATTTTGATATAATGTTTTTAATAAACAAAAAAACATCTTAAAGAATATTTTAACCCATGTTTGGGTGCTAAGCTCCCAAACATGATCCATGAATAATAATTTATGAAATCTAAAAACCTTATTGCTTTTACCTTAATCGAGCTCTTGGTCGTGATTGCAATCGTGGGTATCTTATCTGGTTTTGTTTTAGTTTCTTTGAACTCGGCCACTGATTCTGCCAATGACGCTCGTCGGAAATCAGACTTATCCCAGATTGTCAAAGCTTTGTTAGTCT
>Ga0265297_10002477_pt1 | contig 37442 bp, 35 predicted proteins | sample Munlanlwell13791_FD_192502 | JGI IMG/M metagenome (GOLD analysis project Ga0265297, IMG submission 192502) | Leachate microbial communities from a municipal landfill in Southern Ontario, Canada - Leachate well 137-91 | ecosystem: Engineered > Solid waste > Landfill > Unclassified | place...
CATTTAAGGGCAGCGGGTATTTGGACAAGTAAATGCGCGGCCGACCCCAGGACGACGCCGATGGCGACGCCCAAGATCCCCATCTTTGGAGCTAAAAACATCACCCCGAAAATAATGCCCAAATTGTAAAGGATGGGAGCTAAAGAGTAGGCCAGAAATCTGTTGAAATATTGCAGGACCGAAGAAAAAAAAGACGAAAGGCCAAAAAAGATCGGACTCAAGAGCATCACCCTTGCCAGGCCGACAGTCCTGGCCTGGGCGGAAGGATCGAAACCCGGGACGATCAAATTGATGACTTGAGGGGCGAAAATAAAAAGCAGGGCGGCTATGGCAAGAGTAAAAAACAAAAAGGAATTCAAAACGTAATTCGCCATCCGCCAAGCCTCTTCCCTGTCCTTGGTATAATGTTCGGCAAAGACCGGCAAGAATGCGACAACTATGCTGCCGGCAAAAAGAATATTAAAAACAAAATCGGGTATGCTGAAAGCGGCATAGTAGATGCTTAGGTCCAATCCCGCGCCGAAAGTCCCCGCCAGCAAGCGGTCCCGCAAAAGGCCCAAAAGCTGGCTGAGAAAAACCGCCACGGCCAAAATGATCGTGGCCTGGTTCAAACTTTTAGACGGAGAATTCAAAAGTTTTCTGATGGACATAAGACTTGCTCATTTTAGCCTTTTTGAGGCCAAAAAAAAAGCTTTTAGATAGGCTCTTGACAATTATATCTAATTAGATATAATTATTTTATAAATGACCGCTTCAAACTATAGTATATGGATATCGTTTATTACTACGACAAAAAAGAAGGCAATTGTCCGGTAAAAAAGTATCTAGAAAGTCTAGAGTTGGAAATATTAGCAACCATAGACGCGAAAATCAGTTTCCTAAAAGAAGGGAATGGTTCTCCTGCTCCTCCCATCTCCTTCCCGCTAAAAGGTTACAACTTTTTTGAGATAAAAAACAGAAAAAATAAAAACACCGTAATCAGAGTCCTATACTTTTGCCATACAAATAGAGTTGTCTTGCTAAATGCATTCGAAAAACCGGATAACTATAGTTCTAGTAGGGTTAAAAAAATTATTAAAAAACATTATGATCTAACCGAAAAATGTCTCAATAATTTTTTATTAAACCCAAATTATTATGAAGTCTACAAAGCATATAAGTAAAAAAGAAAAAATAGGCATTGATCCAATGGTCGAAGCGAGAAAAAATAAAGGGTTCAAAAACCACTACGACGCAGCAGTAGTAAGAATAAAATTAGGAGTAGAAATATTTAATGCCAGAAAAGCAAAAAAAATTAGTCAGCAGGAATTAGCCAAAAAAATCGGAACAACACAAAAAATAATATCGAACATCGAAAACGGCGATATAAACATAGGTATAGATTTATTAAATAGATTGTCCAAAAGCCTTGGTTTTACATCTGAAATATTGGGAAAAATATTCGATACCCCTGTTTTATATTGGTGCTCTCTCCAGGAAGGAGGAATTTTCAAAATAAAAATTGACGAGCGGGCCGAATCTAAGGATTATTGCATAAAATATAAATAAAATTAATATTTAAAAATATGAATCACATCTGGTCTATTTTATGTCAAAACTCTTCCGTAGATGAAGAGACTAACTTATTAAGCATATTCAACTGTCTAGAACAGGCAGAAATTACCATAAAAAAAGATGACATAGAGAATAAAGGCAAGGTCATAGTCCCTATATCTTCCGAGTTAATCAGTTTTTGGACGGTTGATGAACAGGACGGAGATAATAAACTAGAAGTGAAGATCGAATTAATAGATCCAAACAATAATCTGTTAAATAGCGCTGAAAGTATTTTTGATGTCAAAAAAAATTTCCCGAGGTTTAGAAGTAAAATAAAATTACAAGGGTTACCTGTAACAAAAAATGGAAGGTACATTTTTAAGGTTTCCCAAAAAGATAGAGTCCAAAAAAAGTTTAAAATAGTCGCGAGTCTCCCCTTGGATATTGATTTACGGTACACATAAAAATTTCGACCGGCCATTTTAAAAAGACTACCAGGAGTAGTCTTTTTAAATTATAAGAATGCCAAGCAGGTAATAAGCCGAATTCTGTATCACCCGCCATAGCTTTCGCGAAGGCGGGTATAGCGATCATCTATCTTGGCCTGGAATTGCTTCCAGGCTCGAGCGAGCTACTTTTATCCCCCACCACTTTGTTCTCAATAATTACGCTCTGGCCATTCCTTGCCTGTTGCGTAAAATTAAGCTCAAAGTGGTGGGGGATTTGCTCTTGCATCCGAATAAGGATTTAGCCGTTGCACCCCCATATCGCTATGGGAATATTCTCAAGACAAGTCCTGAGGCTGCTCGGCCTTTCGGCCTCGCACGTCACTGTTCGCACCTCTATCCTCGCGGACGAAGGGTGTTACCCTCTATTTTTAATCCAGCCCCCGAAAGGACCAGAATGGATGTTCGGACTTTCCTCGCCGCTTCCCTTGCGGAAAATGGCGCGATCGCCTGCCTGCTTGGCCGGTTCATTATATATGAAAACCTGAACTTTGCAACACAACTAAAAGGCCGCTTGCGCGGCTTCTTTTAAAAAAATAAAGGTCTGAATAATGACCGCGCCGCCTCACCATTTTGCCTTGTGTATTCCCAGCTCGTAGCCGAAACGGTTGATGGCCACATGGAGAAAAAATGTCGCGATAAACAAGGTAAACCAAACCTTGAAGCTAAGATGCAAATAAGGTTGGGCGAAAAAAAATGCTCCGATGACGTAATTGGTCTGGTCCCAAGGTATGAATTTCTCTCCCGGATTTATGTTCAAACGGCGTTTTATAAAAGCCGATGCCAGATCGCCGGCCATAACGCCAGCCGCCATCAAAAATCCTAAAGAAAAAAGGTTCTGCGCTCCGTAATCGATCTGGGAGATATTCCTGAAAACCGAAAAATTGGCGGCCAGCCAGCCCTGAATAAGGAGAACGGACATACCGACAAATATCGCGGAGAACACCCCCCGCCAGGTCTTGTGGCTGCCGAAAAGGCACTGCCTGCGCACCTTCAATCCGAAATCGACAGGAGCGTTGAAATTTTTTAAAAAACTTATTTTTTTCGCCAGCGGCGGCGTCATGTTGGCGAGATAAGCGGGCAGGAAAAAATAAAGGCAGGAAAAAACGAACTTGAGCTCGGTTAAGAAAACTGAATTGCTCATAATAATTTGCATAGAAATTTCGACCTTAACTCTCTAATTTATCAAGTTCTTTTTCCAACCCGGCTATTGTTTTTTTGGCTTCTTTCATATCGAGCCGGTAATTTTTGTCGCAAACGACATTTTCGCGCAAGGATGCCAAGCGCATAAGCAGCGTTTTATCGAGAGAAGGGACATCAGAAGCCGAGATGGAAGACAGCTGGCTTCCTAAATTCTCCCCCCTAAAGCCCATCTTTGTCAAAATCTCCGAAAACAAGCTGTCGGCTTCAATGATCGCCAGCTTATGCTCGGCTTCAACATCATTTTTAAGAAGGGTGCAGATCTTTTTCCAGGCGCGCCTGGCCTTGGAGTCTTTATCCTTTTTCTTGAAATCATTAAAGTACAAAAAATCATCCCATTTTTCTTTAAGATTCTGGGCATACCGGGGGGTTTTGACCATAAAATAAATTATCAGCCAGGCGAACGTCAAAGAAACCAGAATAAAAATAAATTCGAGGATATGGGAAATCCTCTGAAAGGACGGAGAATTGAAAATTGCCAATAATTCCGCTGTCGTCATTTTTTTTCTTCAAAAGCCATTGCGGCTTGGAACATTTTATCCTCTTCGAACGGTTTGCCGATGATCTGCATCCCGACCGGAAGATCCCCTTCCCATCCGGCAGGCATGGAGATCGCCCCGACCCCGGCAAGATTTATGGAAATGGTATAGATATCGGAAAGGTACATGGAGAGAGGATCGTCCATTTTTTCCCCGATCTTAAAAGGCAGGGTCGGAGAGACCGGCGTCAAAAGGACGTCCGCTTGAGACAAAGCCTTTTCAAAATCGTTTTTGATCAAGGTCCTTACTTTCTGCGCGCGTTTGTAATAAGCATCATAGTAACCGGAAGACAAAACATAAGTGCCAAGCATTATCCGGCGCTTCACTTCGCTTCCGAAATATTTCTCCCTGCTCTTCACATAAACATCCAGCAGGCCGTTCACTTCCGGATTGTTGAATTCCGACGAACCGTATTTGATCCCATCGTATCTGGCCAAATTCGCGCTGGCCTCGGCGGTAGCGATTATATAATAACAAGGCAAAGCGTATTCCGTATGAGGCAGGCTAACCTCGACGATCTTCGCTCCCATTTTTTCGTATTTGCCGATGGCCTCTCTGATCGTTCTTTCCACTTCTTTATCCATGCCTTTTACGAAATACTCCTTAGGTATGCCTATCCGAAGGCCTTTAATATCCAGCCTTTCTTTTTGTTCCGGCGAGTCGAGAGAGGTCGAGTCCAAAGGATCCCTTCCTTTGATGGCGTCGAAAACCGTCTGGCAATCGGCCGCGTCTTTCGCGAACGGCCCGATCTGATCGAGCGATGAAGCGAAAGCCATCACGCCGTAGCGGGAAACCGCCCCATAGGTCGGCTTCAATCCGACAACGCCGCAAAAAGAAGCGGGCTGCCTTATTGATCCTCCGGTATCGGATCCTAAAGCGAATTTGCAAAAACCGGCGGCAGTCGCCGCGGCTGAACCTCCGGAAGATCCTCCGGGGACCCGGCTGGTATCCCGCGGATTTTTGGTAACGAAAAAAGCGGAATTCTCGGTCGAAGAACCCATGGCGAACTCGTCCAAATTGGTCTTCCCAAGAATCACCGCTCCCTGCTCTTTCAGCTTTTTAACGACCGTAGCGTCATAAGGCGCGACGTAATTTTCCAGCATCTTCGAGGCTGAAGTGCATTTCACTCCTTCTATGAAAATATTATCCTTGATGGCGCAGGGAATGCCTGCGAGCATCGGGATATCTCCGCCTTTTGCGATAATTTCATCGGCTTTCTTGGCCTGGGCCAAAGCCAAATCTTCGGTCACAGTAATAAAAGCCTTGATCTCCCCGTCTTCTTTCCTTATTTTATCCAAAAAAAATCTGGCCAGCTCCTCGGCGGAAAAATCCTTGCCGACCAGCCCTGAATGCATCTCTTTTATAGAAAGTTTTTCCGGTTCCATATTAAAATACCGATTTTGATTTTAAATAATCTCCTTCCGTTCCGGGAGCGAGCTCTAATAATTTTTTATTATCGTCCAATCTTGTCCCCTGGATCTCCGGGTCGTCATTGCGGAAAACATTGGCCACTTTCACCGAATGAGCCATGGGCTCAATGCCGTCTACGTTAACTGTTTTCAAATTTTCGACATATTCCAAGATAGCGGAAAATTCCTTCTGAAACTTTTCCAGCTGTGTTGCCGAAAATTCCAAACGGGATAATTTCGCGATATGCCTTATTTCTTCTTCGGAGATCATAGTGCTGTAATTTAAAATTTAAAAATCAAAATTTAAAATTATGGTATCCCGCCTGCGGGCGGGATGATATATATTATCGCGAAGCGATACCTTAATTTTGCATTTTGATATTTACATTTTAAATTTATATTATCTTGGCGGCTCCAATTCTTCGATCTCGACCAGGACGTTATAAAATTCATCGAGGTTCTCCAATACCACTCCGGCGCCACGAACTACGGAAGTCATCGGATCTTCGATTATGGCGGTCGGAATCTTGGTTTCTTTGGCTATTAATTTGTCCAAACCGCGCAACAACGCTCCTCCGCCGGATAAATGGATTCCTTTTTTCATTATATCGGAAATAAGCTCGGGCGGAGTAAGCTCTATTGTTTCTTTCACCTCCAAAACTATCTGTTTGATCGATTTCTCCAAAGCCTTGCGGACATCATTCTGGGAAATTATCACTTCCTCGGGCAAACCGGTGATCAAATTGCGGCCGCGCATCGAAACTTCTTTCGGCGGCACTTTGCCGGAAATATTCACAGGCAGATCGCTGTAAACCGAACCAATGCTCACTTTTATGGACTCCGCGGTTCTCGGCCCTATCAACAGCTTATATTGTTCCTGGGAAAAATTGACTATATCTTCATCAAGCTTATTGCCGGCCACTCTCAAGCTTCTTGAAACAACTATGCCGCCCAAAGAAATCACTGCCACTTCGGCCGTTCCTCCTCCGATATCGATCACAAAATTGCCGCCCGCTTCCTGGACCGGCAGATGAGCGCCGATTGCCGCGGCCATAGGTTCCTCGATTAAAAATACTTCCCTGGCACCGGCGGACTTCGCCGCGTCTTTCACTGCTTTCTTCTCGACTTCGGTCACTCCGCAAGGAATGCCGATCACGGCACGGCTGAAAGGCGTCAGAGAAAACCCTTTTTTTCGGCTGCGCTCAATCAGATATCTTAACATCTGTTCCGTCACCTCAAAATCGGAAATAACCCCTCCCACCAAAGGGTGGGTGGCGACGATATGCCCCGGAGTGCGGCCGACCATCTTCTCGGCCTCCCTGCCGACAGCCAAAACCTGGCCGGTCTTTTTATTGACCGCCACTACCGAAGGTTCGCTCAAAATTATCCCCCTTCCTTTGACGTAAACCAAACAATTGGCCGTTCCCAAGTCTATGGCGATATCATGCATAAATTTTCCCTTGATCGAATTGAACATCTTTCGGTTGAACATAATGGGTAATTGTAACAAAATTTACTTTTCTTGTTAAGAATCCTCTTTAATAAGACTGGGCGAACAGCCATCTATTTTTAGCCGGCTTTCCGCAATAGACGCACTTTCCTTCTCCTTCTTTTGATCCGGCGGACTGGCCCTCCTTCGCTGAAGCTTCGGCGGGCGATGCGGGCAGGCCTGCCTGATCGGCAGGCAGGCATCTCGTCGTTGCTTTTGTTTCCTCTTTGATCTTTGCTTCGCAAACCGGGTCCTCGCACCACCACGCTTTGATAAACCCCTTGGGACCGGCCATTATTTTTTTGAACTCATCGTAATTTTCGACTTCCCTGGTATTCTCGGAAAGATAATCACTGCTCTTTTTCAAAAGATCCCGCTGGATCTGTGCCAGTTCTTTTCCTGCTTCCTCTTTTAGGTCTTTTATATCAACCAGCTTTTTTTGTCCATCTATCCTGCGGGCCAATGTCGCTTTTCCCGCCTCCAATTCCCTGGGTCCGATCTCGATCCTCAAGGGAACGCCTTTCAACTCCCACTCATTAAATTTCCATCCCATGGAATATCCCTCCCTCATATCCAATTCGACGCGGTACTCTTTCAAGTCTTCGTCCTTCAGTTCCTGGCATCTCTTGATCACCGCAGCGTCCCCTTCTTTGCCGCGAAGCACCGGTATTATCACTATTTGGATCGGAGCCAAAGCCGGCGGCAAAACCAAGCCCGAATCATCGCCGTGCGCCATAATGAGCCCGCCAATGCTTCTGCTGGAAAATCCCCAAGAGGTCTGCCAAGGAAAAGCTTTATTTCCTTCTTGATCGGAAAACTCTATATTAAAAGACTTGGCAAAATTTTGGCCGAGATTATGAGAAGTGGCGCTTTGCAAGGCATAAGGGTTTCTAGCGTAACGGTCGCATCTGCTCCCGCAAATTTTTCGCTTTCAGACTTCCGTCCGGCTATTCCATCTATTGCCAGATAATCCCTGTACATATTTTTGTACATTTCCATTGCCCAATCAACTTGAGCTTGCGCTTCCTCCTTGGAAGCATGAACCGTGTGCCCCTCTTGCCATAGAAATTCAATGCTGCGAATGAATAACCTGGGCCTTTTTTCCCAGCGCACCACATTGCACCACTGGTTGACCTTATAGGGCAAATCGCGCCAAGAATTTATCCAGCTGGAAAACATCGAATACATGATCGTTTCCGAAGTCGGACGCACGACAAGTCTTTCTTCCAGCTCTTTTCCCCCGCCGATCGTTACCACCGCCAGTTCCGGCGAAAAACCTTTGATATGTTCTTTTTCCTTGCTCAAAAGACCTTCCGGAATGAACATCGGGAAATAAGCGTTCTTCACGCCGTTGGCTTTTATTTTTTCGTCTAGGACCTTCTGCATCAATTCCCAAATGGCATAACCGTACGGCTTGAAAACCATACATCCTTTTACCGGAGCATAATCGGCCAAGCCCGATTTTAAAATGACGTCGGTATACCATTCGGAAAAGTCTTCCGATTTTTTCGCCAATTGTTTTTTCTCGAATATTTTTTCTGCCATAGCTGTCTGGTCCCGGACCTCCGCGCCAGCGAACGGATCATCCGCAAATTAATTTTCCTAAAAAATTATTCCTTTGAATATCCAAAGGTCTTTCGCCGTGATCACCACCGCCAAGCCGATCAAAACGATCGCTCCGGTCTGCTCGATTTTCGCCTGCATCTGCAAAGAAAATCTTTTTTTATCAATCATCTGCAAGATTATAAAAACTATCTTTCCTCCGTCGAACGCCGGGATCGGCAAAATATTCGTAGCGGCCAAGGCGAGTGAAATGATTGCAAGGAAATTGAATATCTCGAACCAGCCCTGGTCGACCATTATCTTTGTGGCCGCGTAGATCCCGACCGGCCCCACGAACGAAGTCCCCAAAAGATCGGTATTTTTTTCCGCTATCGAATTGCTCACGATCTCTCCTATCATCGCGAAAGAAAAATGGGTTATATTGAAAGAATGCAAAAATCCGGCGGATATTTTTTCGAGCGGCGTTTTATAGCTTAAAAGTGCGGTGTCCATCAAAGCCACTCCCAAAGCCTGATTCTCGTCCGTCTCCTTCCCCAGCGTAACTTTTACCTCCCTCTTTTCGTAATTTCTGCTGTTTTCCAATTCCAAGACCACTTCCTTTTCCTGGTTCTCGGAGATAAATTTTATAAACTGTTCGGAACCGGAAAAAGAATTGCCGTTGGCGGAAAGGACCACGTCCCTGCTTCCCAGCCCGACGGCCTGCGCCGGCGATCCTTCGAAAACCCCGGCCACCATCGGAAAATTCTGCTGCTGGCCCAAGGGAAATTTATAATCCGGATAGATCAAGGTCTGCCAGAATTGAAAACCGGCCGATATCGCCAAAAAATAAAAAATGATCGCGGCCAAGGCCAAATTCATCAGTATTCCTCCGGCAACGATCCAAAATTTAGCCGAAGGCTTTTGCGATTCAAAAGCGCGGGGATTACTAAGCGCGGAAGTATCGTTTGGGTCGTCCATTCCGCATATCCTGTTATATCCGCCGAAAGGTATCAATCCCAATCCATAAACCGTTTCCCCTACTTTCCTTTTAAAGATAAGCGGCGGGAAGCCCAAAACAAATTCCTCGACTTTCACGCCGTTGCGCTTCGCAGCCAAAAAGTGCCCGAATTCGTGCACAAAAACCACTCCGCCGAGGATGATGATGAACGCGATGATGGTAATGATTAAAGGCATTGCTTAACTGAATTTAAATTTATAGTTGTTAACCTGGCACGATTCGCCATTAAACAGGTAAAAAATCCCAAATCCCGATGTCTAATGTCCAACTAAATCCCAATTGCTTAAATCCCAAAACGAAACGATTGGTCATTGGAATTTGGTCATTGGGGCTTATCGAATGGTTACTCTTCCAGCTCCCTCTGCTTGTTTTTAATCATGGTCTCGATCTTTTTGTTGTATTCATCGACGATCTTTTGAAGATCGTCCTTGCCCTTAAACTTATCGTCCTCTCTCAAGGTTCCTTCTCTTTCCTGTTTTTGCAAGGTTGACCAGGCCTCGTCGCGAAAACGCCTGATGACCTTTTTCGTATCCTCTTCGGTCCTGGAAAGGGTTTTTATTAAAGTGCTGCGAAGTTCGGATGAAAGAGCGGGCAAGTTGACTTTGACCCCGTCCTGATCTACCGAACAGCCCATTCCCGATCCGTGCTGCAAGATCGCTCTTTGTATCGGATCCATATAAGAAGTATCCCAGCACTGGATCAAAAGCTGCTGGGGGTTCAAGATCGAAATGGCTCCCAATTGCTTGACCGGCATTTTATCGCCGAAAAGATCGACCTGGATATTCTCGACCAAAGCCGGAGTCGCTCTGCCGGTGCGGATGGAGGCCAAATTCTTTTGGGCGAAATCGATCGCTTTGTCCAATTCGGGTTTGATAGAATCGATGATCTGCTTGTACGGTGTCATAAGATTATTTTTCTTTACCGGTTCTTTCTTTGGGCCTGCCCGCCGATCAGGAGGGTCTGCCGGCCTGCGGAACGAATCCGATAAAAAAATGGTTTTAAATATTTTTACCGAATATTTAAATTCAACATTAAATTTTCCAAGGCTAATTTTTGATTCACGTTCGTTGTTTTTATAAGATAGGCCGTTTCTTCCAGGCTCTTGACCGACTTCAACAGGCCAACGCCAACCTTAGGATCGGAGATGACGATCTTTCTGAAATAGTCTTCCCAAAGCCCCAATATCTCATTTATCGTTTCGGGCGAATCGGCGATCTTTTTGGCATAGTTGAATCTTTGCGGGATGCCTGCCTTGATGACAGACTTGATCTCTTCCATCGCCGATCTTCGGACAGCCAATTTTTCGGGATCCTTGAAAAAATCCATTGCCAGCCCCGGCCGGCCGGAAGAAAGTCCGGCTATCTCCCCGGCCTTTTTCTCATCCGCGCCCAGGCCAAGCAAAAATTTTTCTATGTCTCCCTGTCCGGCCAAAGAAAATTTCGATGTCTGAACCCGCGAAGAGATCGTCCTTAAAAGCATCTGCGGGTTGGAAGTTACCAAGATCAGCAAAGTATCTCCTTTCGGCTCTTCCAAGGTTTTTAAAAGGCTGTTCTGCGCGTCAAACTGGATCAAATGGGCATCGTCGATGATTCCCACCTTTATTTTAGCACTATAAGGTTTAAGAGAAAGACGCCAGGTCAGATCCCTTATCTGGGCGATCTTTATCGATCCTTCCTCGGGAAGGACCAGAGAAAGATCGGGATGGATTTTATTATCAACATCCGAACAAGACCGGCAGGCGCAACAAGGCGCCAAGCCCTTCGCCGTTTCCCGGCAAAAAATGAACTTGGCAAATTCCAGGGCCAAAGTTTTTTTGCCTGTCTTTTCCGGACCGGAAAATAAAAGAGCGTGGGGGATCTTTCCAGCCTCCGCCATATTCCTTAAGACCTGCCATTGTTTTTGAAGACCGGCTATCATCTGCTTTTTAAATTATTTTTTACGGGACAAAAACGGCTTCAAAAAACTAATTGATTTTTTTGGTCATAACGCTCCTCTTGTAAAATTCCAAATTTCCGAGCATTAAACCCGCCCCTTTGGCCACGCATCGCAACGGATCGTCGGCGATAAAGCAAGGAACGCCTATGGATTGGGAGATAAGAGTGGAAATATTGCGGATCAAAGCGCCGCCGCCCGCTATGACCATTCCTTTATTCATAATATCCGCGGCAAGCTCCGGCGGGGTTTCCCTCAATACATCCTTCACGCATTGTATTATTTCCATCAAAATATCCTCTATCGCAACGCAGACCTCATTGGAAGAAACTTTAATGGTCTTGGGGAGCCCCAAGATCAAATCGCGGCCTCTGACCTCCAAAAATTTCGGCTCTTTCTCCGCGACCGCTGTTCCGATTTTTATTTTTATTTCTTCGGCGGTTTGATCGCCGATAGCCAAATTATATTTGTCTTTGATATATTGAGCTATCGCCAGGTCTAATTTATCTCCAGCGATGCGTATGGATCGCCCGAAAACTATCCCTCCAAGAGAAATGACCGCCACCTCGGAAGTTCCTCCTCCTATATCCAATATCAAATGGCCTGAACAGGAATTAATCGGAATACCCGCTCCGATAGCCGACAATATCGGCTCCTTGGCTATAAAAACCTCTTTGGCCCCGGCCAAAATACCGGCTTCGATAACCGCCCTTCTTTCAGTGGAAGTTATTCCGACCGGAACGCCTATCAATATTTCCGGTTTTATAAAACGGTTAAAACCGGTGCAAACTTTTTTAATGAAATAAGACAGCATCGCCTGGGTGATGCGGTGATCGGCGATAACCCCGTCCTTCAGCGGCCTGAAAACTTGAATGCTGTCGGGAGTGCGGCCGACCATTTCTTTCGCTTCTTTACCCACGGCCAATATCCTATTCTCCCCGAGAGAAACGGCTATCACCGAAGGCTCATCTAAAACCACTCCTTTCTTGGGGACGAAGACCAGCGAATTTTTTGTTCCTAAATCGATCCCGATTTTCATATTAATTTATTTTATCAAAATATCTCCTGTTTCTTAAACTTTTCTTCTTTGGATATCCGCTCCAAGCTTTTGTAATTTTTCCTCCATTTTTTCATAGCCCCGATCGATCTGGTAAATGTTCTCGACCACAGTGGTCCCCTGGGCTATCAAGCCGGCTATCACGAGCGACGCTCCCGCCCTGATGTCCCAGCTTTGGATATTGACCCCATTCAGCGGAGTTTTTCCGAAAATAATAACGCGGTGGGGATCGACAACCTCGATATCGGCTCCCATCTTTTTCAACTCTTGGGTATAGTTCAACCTATTTTCATAAAGAGGGTCATGAACCAAGCTTTTTCCCTGGGCCTGGGTCAATAAAGGGGCGGTCAACGGTAAAAAATCGGTCGCAAATCCGGGAAAAGGCAAAGCTTGTATCCTTACTGCCTTGAATCCGGATGAAGCGGATACTTCCACAAAATCCTTTCCTTTTTTAAGATTGACGCCTGCCTCCTGCATTTTGTCCAGGAACAGATCAAGATGATCGGGTATCGCGTTGATAACTTTGATCTTGTCCTTGGTAAAAGCGCTCGCCACGATGAATGTCGCGGCCTCGTTCACGTCGGGAATGATACTGTGGCTCGCTCCTGAAAGCTTTTCCCTCCCCTCGATCCTCAAGGTATGAGTGCCAACCCCTTCTATCTTCGCGCCCATTTTTATAAGCTGCCAGCAAAGGTCCTGAACCTGGGGTTCGCAAGCCGCTCCTTTGACCACAGTTTCGCCCTTTGCCAGAACGGCGGCCAAAAGCAGGTTCTCTGTGGCGGTCACGGAAAATTCCTTCAAAATTATTTCCTTTCCGCGCAACTCTTCCCTCTTGAAATGATAAAAATTGTCTTCCGAAAAAGACTCTACTCCCAGATCTTCAAGAGCTTTCAAATGCGTAAATATCGGCCTCACTCCGATCCTGTCCCCTCCCGGCCGGGCGATCTTGAAACTTTTGAAACGGGCCGCCAAGGCGCCGATAAGCAAAACCGATATTCTGGATTTGCTGACCAGGACCGGATCCATCTTTTCGGGATCGACATCGGAACCGGCTTTAAGGGTCAACTCGTTCTTCCCTGTCCAGGAAACCTTCACTCCCATTCCCTTTAAAACCTCAACAAGCCTGAAAACATCCTCGACCAAAGGCATATTGCCGAGGCGGCATTCTTCCTGCGTTAATAAAATAGCGGCCAAAGCTGGTCCGGCCGCATTTTTATAGCCTCCGATCTCCACCTCTCCGGAAAGATTTTTCCCTCCTTTTATAACGAATTTCTCTTCCATCAAGGGTATATTATCTTAATTCTTTTGGGTTGGCAAGCCCGAAGAATTAAGGTATAATCCCTTAAAATGACCAAAAAAACACGCACGATCCTCTTTTCTTTTTTAGTGATATTTTTCTTCTTCATGGCGGCCGCCGCCATCTTTTACGCCCAGGGACTGCGCTTCGATTTTAAAAATTTCAAGGTCCTGAAAACCGGAGGGATATCGATCAAAGTCTCCCCGATCAACGCCAAAATATTTCTGAACCAAAAATTGGCAGGCCAGACAACTTTGATGTCCGACTATGTTTTTATCCAAAGCCTGCTTCCGGAAAAATACGACGTAAGGGCTGAAAAAGAAGGCTATATGCCCTGGTCAAAAAAATTGGAAGTGGAGGAAACAAAGGTGACGGAAGCCAAAAACGTGGTTCTCTTTCCTGAAAACATTTCCTTCAGCGAAGAGAAGGGAGATATCGAAAAAATCTATCCTCTGAATAACGATAAACTGGTTCTCCAGTCCCGGTCTCTGGAAGACGGCCCGAGAAAAATATCGATTTACGATCTTAACAAGCGGGAAGAAACCGGCGCGGCCGGCATCAACGCCATCTTGACCGAAAATGACCTTTTAAGACTTGATGTCCTTGATCCCCAAGACCTGCTTTTCCTGCTGGAAAACAAAAAAACCAAAAAAACGAATTACTTCCTAACGGACCTGGCGGTCCAGCCGCTGGCGGCCCGAAAACTCGACTTTATCGGAGAGAGCGCGGATAATATTTTTCTCTCCAGCTTCTTCGGAGAAAAGCTCCTCTTCTGGCAAGAAGACGGAAAAATATTCAAAAGATCCTTAAAATTGAAAGAAGCCGCCCAAGAATTCTTCGCTCAAAAAACGGCTTCCTTCATCCTGTCCGGCGGCGATCTTTACATTCTTTCGGAGAGCGGGGATCTCCTGAAAATAGACCAAAACAAAAATTTCCCGGTCCAAGGATTGACCGACCGGCCCTTTGAAACAAAGGATTCAAAAGATCTGGAACTGTCGATCTTCGCCGGACAAATATTTCTAAAGGACGGCGGCGATCTTTACGCCCTGGACGGAACGGAAAAATCTTTCAAAAAAATATTCGAGGGAGTGGAAGAGTTTAAAATATCGCCGTTCGGGGACAAACTGCTCTGCCAGCTGCAAAATGAATTATGGATATATACGCTCAAAGACATAGACGCGCCTTCCCAGGAAAAAGCCGGAACCAAAATTTTCATTTCCCGCTTCAGCCAGCAGGTCCAAGATTCGGACTGGATCGACGACAATTATCTCGCTTTTTCCATAGCCGATAAGATAAATATCAGCGAGACGGATATCAGATCCAATATCAATATGTACGAGATAGCCGGCTTCGAAAGCTCGGATATCTGGTTCAATCAAAAAAACAAAAACCTCTACGCCTTGAGCGGCACCGCCCTAATGGTCTCCGACAAACTGCTATCGAAGTAGACCCCACTCTCGAAAAAAGCGCTAAAAACTGGCAAAGGCCGGGCCTTTGCCAGTTTTTAGCGCTTAAATTAAGGCTTAACAAAAAAAATGCACCGAGAGACTTTCACCTATGTTCTCAAACTTCAGCTTTCGGGATGCTTGCCAACCTCCGCCCAATAGTTATCTTTGATCTCTGCCGAATTCAACGCTTTGTCGTAGATGCGGATCGTATCGATAAAACCCTTGAAGAAAAAACTGCCGCCTCTCTGCCCTATGAAAAGAGGGTTGGAAGAAGTGGCTACCGACGCCATGCTCCAAGTCTGTTTAAGATCGCCGTTAATATAAATCTTCAAGGTTCCCAAAGAGATATCCCTGGCAACAACCCAATGCGTCCAAGCCAGCGGAACATTCCCGCCGGGAGCGTTGTATTTATAAGCGGAATAGCCATTGTGGAATCTATAACCTTCGACATCTCCGTCATCCGGCAAGTCCATTATCCATCCGGGCGAATAATTCGACAGAATGGTGGACCTGCCGCCCGTCGCGATGGCGGTATCGGGTTTGAACCAAGCTTCTACGGTAAAACTTTTATCCCCTATCTCCAGACTAGGATTGGTGCCGCAATTGAGATACTGGCTGGAGCCACTATATTGCAAACAACCGCTTTCTACGCATTGGCTGCCGGAAACAAAAGACGGAGCATGTCCCGTAAGATCGCAGTTATTCGACCCCCAGGAATCTTTGGCGGTACTGCCGAAAGAATCATCGGCCCTCCATTCGGATATTATGGAATACGACATCGACGATCTCATCGAGTTTGAGAATCTTTTAGCCTTGGCTATTTTCGCGCTCTCCGTGGCGCCGCTTAAATTCACGATAACCAAGCCTGACAGGATGCCGACGATGGCGACAACCACCAAAAGCTCAATAAGAGTAAAACCTTTGGCAATTTTAAAAATACCGCGATTGAAATTGATCCGAGAAATCATGTTCTCATTTTATCATAAAAATACATGAGGATAAAACCTCCGGATGTTGAAAACAGGCTCTCCGGATAAAACTCCCACCTTCGTTCCGTTGTGCGGAACTACGGCGGGCAAAGCAGGGCTTCGGCCAGCTTTCAACCAAACGAAAAACGCACCGAGGGGTGCGTTTTTTCGTTCTGCTTGCATCCGATTTTAACGTTTGCTGAATTGAGGTGCTCTGCGGGCTCCTTTCAATCCCGGCTTCTTTCTTTCTTTCACTCTCGAATCGCGGGTCAGGAATCCTGCTTTCTTGAGCCTCTTTCTGTAATCGATGCTGAAGTCCATCAAAGCTCTGGCGATAGCCAGTCTGATGGCCTCTGCCTGGCCTGTAAGGCCGCCTCCGCTGACTTTGACCATCACACGGAACCTTTCCAACGATTTCATCTTATTGAGCGATCCTGTGGCCTTCTGCTGAAGATCAAATGTTTGAAAATATTCTTTATAATCTTTGCCGTTAACCATGAACTCTTTCGCTCCGCGGGTAAAAAGCAACGCGCGGGCTGAAGCGCTTTTTCTGCGTCCGACGCCGGAAAAGTATTTGGCGTTCTTGTCGGTCGGTTCGATCGTTATTTCTTCTCCATCGATAATGACCGGTCCGTTCGAAAGCTCCGTGCTTTCCAAAACGATTTCTTCAACTTTTACCGCCGGCTCTTTTTCGACGACAACTTCTTTGGCAATAGCTTCCTCCTTCTCGACAACTGCCTCCGTTTTTTTAACGGCTTTTTTAGGAGTTTCTTCTTTCTTTGCAGAAGCTTTTTTCTTGGTTGTTGTTTCTTTTGTTTTAGTTGGCATATTGGTCGGAGGCTTATTCAACTTTAAGTCTTTTTATCTGGATCGGTCTTAATTTATTCTTCGGCATCATTCCTGAAACAGCTCTCTTTAAAACTTCACCGGGATTTTTTTCGAAAACCTCGCTCATAGGCTGTTCCCTGTCGTTGCCAATGTACCCCGTATGGATGAAATATTTCTTTTGGCTTAATTTATTTCCGGTAAAAAGAATTTTTTTAACATTTTTCACTATCACAAAATCGCCAGAGTCCTTGTTTGGAGCAAAATCCTGCTTCTGCTTTCCCCTTAAATAGATGACTATCTCTGTCGCCAGTCTCCCAAGAGGCTTGTTTGTGGCGTCTATAACGTGATTTTGTCTTGCTTCCATATTTTTATTTTACTAATTCAATTATGGCCATTCTGGCTCCGTCGGATGTTCTGGGCGCGAGTTTCGTAATGCGGGTATATCCGCCGTTGCGCTCTTTATATTTCGGCGCGATATCTTTGACAAGTTTGGAAACGGCTCTTGCGCAAAAAAATCTGGCTAAATAGCGGTTCGCGGCCACATCGCCTTTCTTGGCGCGGGTAATCTTCGGCTCAACGAATCTTGCCAGCTCTTTCGCTTTAGCTTCCCCTGTTTTTATCTTCTCCTTCAATATCAAAGAAGTGGCCATGGTTTTGAACATCGCTTCTCTTTGGGACTTTTCCCTATGAAATTTTTTGCCTGTGATCAATTTGCGCATCTTTCTTGTGGTTTATCCTGTTATTTGGCAGGGTTTAATTTATAATTTGAAATCTAAATCCATTTTTTTCAAAGCCTTTCTGATCTCTTTGATCCCTTTTTCCCCCATTCCTTTCAGGTTCGATATCTGTTCTTCCGTTTTGGAAGTGATCCCGGAAACGCTTTTTATCTTGTTCTCGGCCAATACGTTCAATGTGCGGCTGGAAATTTTCAACTCGCTCAATTCCTTATCTTCCGCAACAGCCGATTTTTCTTTCTTCTCTTCGACCTTCTCTTTAGTCTGGACGGGTTCCTCGACCGGAGATTCTTTCTCTTCCGGCTTTAAATTTTCTTTAACGAATTGAAAATGGGCAAGCAAGATATCGAGAGCCTGTAAAAAAGCGGACTCCGGGTCAACAGTGCCGTCGGTTTCGACTTCCACCTCAAGCTTGTCAAAATCCGTCCTTCCTCCTACGCGCACGTTCTCGACCTTATAATTGACGCTCTTGATCGGAGTAAAAATAGCGTCCAAAGCAATAACCCCGATCTCCGGTTTTTTGTTTTTGATCAGCTCTTGAGAAACGTATCCTACCCCTTTTTCGATCTGCAATTCCATATCCAAGCTGACTTTCTTGTCGTTGATCGTCGCGATGACCAGATCGGGATTCGCCAATTCCACCTGCGGGTTAAGAACGATATCCGACCCCTTTACTTCTTTTTCTCCCTGCACGCTCAAAGTGACCTTCTGGGGTTCGTCGGAAAAACATTTGAACCTCAATCTCTTCAAGTTCATCAATATCTGCAAAGCATCCTCGGAAACTCCCGGAATCACGGAAAACTCGTGGGAAACGCCGGCGATCCTCACCTCGGTGACAGCAGCTCCTTCCAGAGACGACAATAGCACGCGCCTTAAAGCGTTGCCTAAAGTGGTGCCGTAGCCTGGCCACATACCTTCCATCTCAAAGGAAGCACAGTTCTCCTTGATTTTTTTAACTTTGAACGATTGAGGCAAGGGAATCATATTGTTTGATTTATGGTTATAATGGTTTTTATCCTAAAGCCCGGAAAGAAGGCTTTGGAACCGCTAACTGAATAATTTTTTAGGCTATCTGGAATAGAACTCAAAGATGGTAGTGATCTCGGCCGGCAATTGGGCGTCTTCTAATACGGGGTCTTTCTTTATTTCGGCCGTTATTTTCTCTTTATCCAACTCTATCCAAGCAGGAGCATTATATTTTTTAAGGCTCAAAGCCAAATCCTTAAAAACTGCCAAGTTGGGATTTTTGAGGGAAATCTTATCTCCGATCTTCGTTTGATAAGAAGGAATATCCACCAATTTGCCATTAACCAAAAAGTGTCCGTGGTTTGCCAGCTGCCTTGCTTTGCTCCTCGAAGAAGCAAAACCGGCCCTATAGGCGACATTATCAAGCCTCTTTTCGATCTTGGCTATAAGCTTGTTGGCGACATCTTCTCCCGACTTCCTTTTTTCGATAGTTTCGTTAACGTAATTAGCAAATTGGGTTTCGCTCAGTTTGTAGCAGCTCTTTACCTTCTGCAGCTCGTGCAATTGCTTTCCGTATTCGGACGGAGCGGATGTCCTTCTTTTTCCCTTCAATCCAGGAGCGAAAGGCCTTTTGAGAACAGCGCATTTCGGAGAATAACAACGCTCGCCTTTTAAGAAAAGCTTCAGTCCTAATCTTCTACAAATTTTGCATTTTAATTCTTGCATAGAGTTGATAAGCTGATAATTTAAATATTTCTATAATCTCCTTGGTTTCTTGGCGCGGCATCCGTTATGGGGAACCGGGGTTTGATCCTTGATAGCAACTATATCGAATCCCTGATTGGCGATTGATCTCAAAGCCGATTCGCGTCCGGACCCTATCCCTTTGACATCCACGGCGATCTTCCTGATCCCCAATTTTAAGGCTACCTGTCCCAATGATTCGGCCACTTTGGAAGCGGCAAAAGGCGTTGATTTTTTGGTACCTTTGAACCCAATGGCTCCGGCGCTTTTTTGAGCCAGAACGTTGCCGAAATTATCAGCCAAAACAATGATCGTATTATTGTAAGAACTGAAAATAGAGATCTTGCCTTCCTTGATCATCGGAGCCTTGGTTGAAACCGGCTCCTTCGATACAGCCTCCTTGACAACGGCTTTCTCAACTTTCTCTTTTTCTTTTACAAGCTCTTCCGGAGCTGTTGGACTTATTTTTTTCTTACCCATAGGAAATTAGTAAATATATAAAGTAATAAACGGCCTTTCAAAGCTTAGGTCGGTGTCGGGGCGCCCTTTCTGCCGGAACCGACTGTTTTCCTGACATTGCCTCTTACCGTACGGCTGTTTATCCTGGTGGTCTGGCCTCTTACGGTCAAACCTTTGATGTGGCGGTACCCTCTGTAGGATCCAATGTCTTTCAGCCTCTTGATGCTCATCATCACGCTTCTTCTTAATTCTCCTTCGACCTTGTGCCTCTTCTCTACAATATCTTTTAAAACGGCCACTTCCTGCTGGTCCAATTCTTTCGCGAGCTTATTGCCCGAAATTTTGGCTTCTTCCAATATTCTTTTGCTCAAAACGCGGCCTATTCCGTAAATATAAGTCAAAGCGATTTCTATTTTTTTGTTTTCTGGGAGGTTGACTCCTGCAATACGTGCCATTTGTTTGGAATTTTTTTAATTAAAATTAACCCTGTCTTTGTTTGTGTTTGGGGTTCTTTTTACAGATCACATAAACATATCCTTTGCGTCGGACAATTTTGCAATCATTGCAGATCTTTTTAACTGATGGTCTTACTTTCACAAAATCAAAATCCCAATGGGCAACCCAAAATTATCCGATCGATAATTCTGAATCTCGACCATTGGAACTTAATAATCACCTTCCGCGGTAAGTTATTCTCCCCCTGGTCTTATCGTAGGGGGTTAGTTCCACTGTAACTTTATCTCCTGGTAAAATTTTAATGCGGTTGATCCGCAACTTGCCGGCTAAATGGGCAAGGACGATCGAACCGTCCTCGTTCAATGATACCCGAAAATTGGCATTTGGCAAGCTCTCCACGACCATTCCTTCTTTTCTGATTTTTTCTTCTTTGATATCCATTAATTTAAAAGCAAAAATAGCTTAACAAAAATCTTAATTTTGGTCAACCCTGTATAATGCTTTTTTAACGAAAACAACTTTTATCATCTAAAAAACAATAGAATAAAGTCTTGGCGATATTATACAGGGCCGTCCCCTTTCGACAACTGGCCAATTTTCCCGCTGCTCGCCCGTTTTATTGTTCAAAACTGATGGTGACATCTATTTTGGAAGTATCCGCCGGAAGATCTTTCTTCCAGAAAGGAGTGATCTTTATATCGGATCTTTCTACTTCCGAAGAATTGTCGAGCATCGATTGAGCGGAATCCAAACTCTGCCCCTTCAGGGAATCTTTTATTCCCTGCTTGTCCGACGTATACGTTCCCGACGTATAAGTTTTTGCCGACACCGATAAATTCAATTCGGCCGTCTTTTGGCTGAAATTGACATCTCCTCTTTCGTAAGACGCTTTCCGGCTGCCAAGGACGACGACCTTGGTGCTAAGTCCTCTCCTAATCAAGTTATCGGCGTAATCATTAATATCTTTTTCTTTAAAGATCAGCGCTTTGGAAGTTATTTCTCCGGATATCTCAAGAGTGTCGCGCTGGTCTTTTTCTTTAGCTGAAAATGTTTGCTCGCCCGCCGCTTCCTGAAATAAAAAATCGTCAAGAAGAATGGATCCGGAAGGAACGTCCTCCGCCAGATCCTGTTTTGCTCTCTGGAAAGCGCTATCGGCAAACTGCTTTCTTGCCCTGTCCATATCTTCTTGTGTCACCATTTTTGTCCCGGTTTCCGAACCGCCCTCCATAGCCTTGTCGCTTTTTCCCCAAATGCTGGAATAAGAATTAGTGCCGCTCAACCCGGGAACCGAGAAATCGGAAGCCGGAATATTATAATCGGAACCGCCTTCCGCGGCTTCAACTTGGACATCGACATAGCTCGCCGCCAGTTTGCTTTTGTCATACTTCGCCTCCGGCAATTTTATGTCGCCCGTGGCTTTGAATATCTTGCCGTCGCTCGAAATGAAACGCGTTCCCTTAACGAAGGTGAAAGCCTTGGGCGGCTCGAATTTGTTATAAAGCCTTATCGTACCTGCGGCCTTTGGTTTAGTACCGATCGCGCCCGTCGAAGACACCGCCTCGGTATAAGTTTTTGTTTTTTCCATCAAAACAGCCGGAATATATTTTCCTTCAAAATCGATTTGGCTGATCCCCTCCTTAAGCGATATCTGCTCCCCTTTGGCGATAGGCTCTTGCTTTGGCCAGATCGCGACGGAAGCCTTGGCATCTATCAAAAAATAAGCCGCGCCAACGGCAGTGAGACCGATCACTAAAAAAAATATTATGATCCCCGGAAGAGAAGAATATCTTTTATCCGATCTCCGGGAGTTCCGGGGTTTCAAGCCCTTGTCCGCCCAGTCGAAAGACTGCTTTTTCTCTTCGGATTCGCTATAACCCGGCGGTATTATATCGAAGATTTTTTTGACCATAGGATATTGATCGGCTTGTTTTAATTTTAAAAAATATGATTTAACTTAAAACGGCTTTGATTCTTCTGACTCCCGAACTTGAGCTTTCTTCCTTGGCTATCTTGAATTTCCCAAGCTCGCCGGTATTTTTAACATGAGGGCCGCCGCAAATTTCCTTGGAAAAATTCCCGATGGTATAAACTTTCACCCTGTCGCCGTATTTATTTTCGAACGCTCCTGTGGCGTTCTGCTTTTTTGCTTCTTCCAAACTCATTTCGCTCTCCTCAACGGCGATCTTCTCGGCTATCCGTTCGTTGACCAGGTTCTCAACTTTTTGCAATTCTTCGGCAGTGATCTTTTGAGGATGAGAAACGTCAAAGCGCAATCTTTCGGCAGTGATATTCGATCCCTTCTGCCCCACATGATCGCCGAGCACTTGGCGCAGGGCGGCCAACATCAAATGGGCTGCCGTGTGCAAGCGCGTCGTCTGCTCCCCGGCATCCGCCAACCCTCCCTTGAACATACCTGCGCTTGCGGTGCGGGAAAGTTCTTGATGAGCTTTCTCCAAATCGACAAAACCGGCTATCGCGGAAACTTCTTCTATTATAATATTCTTTTCTCTTGCGATCTCGAGGCTCAACTCCAACGGAAATCCGTAGCTCTGATGCAGATCAAATAACTGCCTGCCGGAAAGATTGTTGCCGATAGACGCCGCCATTTTTTCAAGTTCTTTTAAGCCGTCTATCAAAGTCTTCCTGAATTTGGTTTCTTCTTTTTCGAGTTCTTCCGCCACCTTTTCTTTCGGAAAAGCATAAATACCATCGTAGATATTATAAACAATTTCCGCTATCGGCGCCATGAAATTTTCGTTTATACCCAATTTTTGAGCCTTTACCAGCGCCCGGCGGACAACTCTTCGGGCGAAATAGCCCCTTTCTTTATTTGAAGGGAACACTCCATCGGCCGCCAAAAAAACGGCCGATCTCGCATGGTCCGCGATAATTCGAAAAGCCTTATCCTCTTCGCTGTCCGAACCGCCGTATTTCTTCCCGGACATTTTTTCAACTTTCTCGATAATTGGCAAAAACAGATCCGTCCTGAAAACATCGGGACTGTCGATTGAAGCGGCGGCTATTCGCTCCAAGCCTCCTCCAAAATCAACGTTCTTGTTGGCAAAAGGCTTAATGCCTGCTTTCTCTTTGACGTATTGCATAAAAACATTATTCCCTATTTCAAAAAAACGGCCGCAGTCGCAATTCACATGACACGGCTGATCCTTCCATTGAGAATTCTCATGCAACTTCAAATCCGCTCCGAAATCCCAAAACATTTCCGAATCCGGCCCGCCCAGTTCGCCAACCGGCATATTTTCCGGATTGCCCGATCTGGACCACCAATTTTTGTTTTCATCGTAATAAAAGATCCTTTCTCCTTCTTTAATTCCGTTCTTTTCGGAAAGATCGATGTCTTTCGCCTCCACTCCCGCGTCCTTAAAAAGGCTTTTCCAGATATCGGCCGTTTCCGTATCTTTTGGGATATTATTCTCCGGGCTGCCGCGGAACGCTGTGACATAAAGGCGTTTTGGATCGAGTCCAACTTCCTTTGTTAGAAATTCAAAAATCCAGGCTAGCTGTTCCTGCTTGAAAAAATCGTTGAAAGACCAATCGCCGAGCATTTCAAAAAAAGTATTGTGGCGCAAATCGCCGACCTCTTCGATATCCTTGGCGCGGAAACATTTTTGAGAGTTGGCCACTCGCGTACCGAGCGGATGTTTTTCGCCCAATAAATAAGGCACCATCTGCTGCATTCCCGCGCTGGTGAACAAGGTGGTCGGATCATTTTCCGGCACGAGAGAACTTGACGGGACTATTTTGCATCCCTGTTTTTCCAAATGATCTAAAAATTTTTTCCTAACCTCTTTTGAATTCATATTTTCAAAATCCGAAATTTAATAATTTAAAATCCCCCCAGATTATTTTCCATTGCGGTGCTTTTATCTTATCAGAAATATAAACCGGTGAAAAATATTTTAACCAGGCGGCGACTGTGCAATTCTTCCCTGCAAAGGTCAGACAGGTACGGTTTGCCAAGCCCTCGATCAGCTTATCCGCAGATCTTACCGAGGATTTGGCGTTTGAAAACTATCGAAAAGACCTGCAAAGTGTCACCTTGCAGGTTTTCACTCCAAGGGTCTGACCCTTGGAGATACTCCCAATATAACGCAACAAAAAACCATATTTGTTGATAAATATGGTTAAAAGTTGGCAGAGGCCGGGCCTCTGCCAACTTTACTAATTTTTAACCGCTAAAATAAAACCTGCACAGGTGGCACCTGTGCAGATTTTCCCTGCAAGAGTTAAGGGTAATTGCCAAGGGGTTAGACCCCTTGGAACGATTCCCTGTAAGGGGTTAGACCCCTTGGCAGATCATAAAGATTAGAGGGGTTTGAGCTGGGATTTTTGGTGGCTGAAATATTCTATCAGCCTGTCTTTGAATTTTTCCAGATTTTCGTTCTTGACGGTAAAACCAGCGGCCGGCGGATGTCCGCCGAACATTTCAAGCAGATCGGAACTGTTGGCCATCGCTTTAACCACGTCCATTCCTTTCGGCGCTCTGACCGATCCTCTGCTTGTCTCTTCCCCTATTTTAAAAATAAAAGCGGGCTTGTTCTCTTGGCGGACTATGCGCGAAGCCACCGCCCCAAGCAGTTCAATATCCCAATTTTTGGAACCCTCGAAAACGATCGGCAAACTTTTTCCCGCAATAATGAATTTAACCTCCTCCTCAAGCCCCCTTATCTCTTCGTGATGGCGGACGCTCTTTTCCAAAAGCGACTGGCCGGTCATTTTGGCCTGTTCGAAATCGCCGGTCGTCAAAAGAACAAAACATTCGTGAAGATGGTCTTCTCTGGCTGAAGCGACGTTCAAGACCGAAATGATCTTGGAGATCATATCGCGCTTGGAAAGAAAATCAGCCGGATCGAATATATCAAAAAAAACTTTTATTCCCGGCCTCTGGGATTGCTGGATCCCGGCCAGACCCTGCAAGATGATGTCGCTGTTATCTTCCACTTCCGGCATCATATCCGCGATGGTCGCCAAAGCCGCCAGCTCCAAAAAGCTCGTCCTCAACCCCTGGGACATCGACTCGCCCAAAAGTTCTTCCGCCAGCCTGAAGGCCAGACCGGCGTTCGCGAAACTTTTAAATGTTTTATCGCCTTTTTGGTTCGGATCGACGATAATATCAGCCTTTGGCATTTTTTCCAATACCTGATGATGATCGACGATCATCACCGAAAAACCATAAGACTTGGCCAGCTTTACCTCTTCGAAATTGGTAATGCCGCAATCCAAGGTCACCAAAAGAACGCTCTTGACCTTGTTCTTCTTGCCGATAGCGGGGATGGACGTCTCTTTCAAAAACTCCACGGCGGTCTTGTTCAGCCCGTATCCTTCGACCTTGCGGTTCGGAAAATAAAATCTTATTTGAGGTATTTTTTGATTTTTTCCGGAACTCGAATAGGCGACATTGCATATCGACTCTTTCAAAATTATGGCCGAGGTCACTCCATCCACATCCGCATCGGCATAGATGATAATCTCCTCATTTTTTTTGATCGCTTCTTTTATTCTCTCGGCCGCCTTAGCCAGATTTTTAATAGCTGGTTGCTTCATAATATAAGCTATAAATAAACGGACTGGCTTCTTAAAAAAGCCTGCTTAATATCCAAAATATTTCTTAAAAAATTAACTGCCCGCAACGCATAGGATCATTCGCGCCAAGAGTTATTTCAATACTTCAATTCCGGGCATAGAATCTCCGGAAAAAAAACCGAGCATCGCCCCTCCTCCGGTGGAAACATGACTGAAGTCATCGATCATCCCGATCTTGGATATCAGCTCTACTGTTTCTCCGCCGCCTAAAACGGAAAAAGCTCCGCTGTTTTTTATGGCTTTTGCTATTTCTATACTGGATTTTTCAAAAGGGCTGACCTCGGCGTATCCCAAGGGACCGTTCCAAACGATCATCTTCGCGGAAGCGATGATCTTTTTGAATGTTTCCATGGTTTCAGGGCCGACGTCGAATATCCTTTCCTCTTTTTTCACCGTACCGACCGCTCCGGTCCTCAAATATTTTTCATCCGTATTTGCCAAAGACATAACTCCGTCAACGGGCAAATGGAGCTTCGGATCGGTCAAATTGATCGCCTCCACGTCTTTTAAAACTCCTTCTTCTTCGTCCGGCAAAGGCTCTCTGACGCAGATGCCTTTGATGGCCAGGATCGTATTCGCGATCTTCCCGCCAAGCAATAAATGGTCCGATATGTTCAAAAACCTTTTAATGACTTTTATCTTTGTCGATATCTTGGCGCCGCCGATTATCACCACCAGCGGACGGCTAGGGTCTTCCATGGTTTTGGTCAAAATTTTTATTTCTTTTTCAAGAAGCAACCCGGCTCCGGACGGCAAAATTCCCGCCACCCCGACAACCGAAGCGTGAGGACGGTGGCAAACCGCAAAACCATCCTGGATAAAAAAATCGGCCAGCTTTGCCAGCTTGCCGGCAAAAACCGGATCGTTGGCTTTTTCCTCGCTATAAAATCTCAAGTTTTCCAAGAGGATCACTTGTCTTTTTTCCATCTGGCTGGCCGCTTTTTCAACTTCCGGCCCGACGCAATCGTTCAAAAATTTAACTTCGATCCCCAGCAACCTGGACAGCTCTGAAGCCACCGGTTTCAAACTTAGCTTCGGATCTTTTCCCTTTGGCGACCCCAAATGGCTTATTAAAATCACTTTGGCGTTCTTGTCTATCAAATAACGGATGGTGGGAATGGTCTTCCTGATCCTAAAATCGTCGGAAACATTGCCATTCTCATCCAGCGGCACGTTGAAATCGCAGCGCACCAAAACTTTTTTATCCCTGACGTCAAGCTGTTTGATTGTTTTCATATATCTTCTGTCTTTTCTTACCGGACTTTTAAAGCGCGGCAAGCTAAAGTTTATCGATCCTTCCGGCCATTTTATTTTTCCGCTGAAGGCCGAAAAGAAATTTGCTTGTTAATTTTTTTAAAATTTGACCACCTGCCCGGGGTCTATTTTCCCAAGGTCGTCCCGTTCCGGCTGGTCTGGTACGGCCTGGATATCTTCTTCCTCTTGTTCGATGCCGATGATCTTTTCCTCGCCGTCATCGATATACTCGACTTCTTCGGCTTCTTCTTTCAAGTCTTCATTTTCTTTGCTTTTCCCGATCATTCCTTTCAAAGCGGAGCGAAGACCTCCCAGGTCAACTTCTTTTTTCTTTTTTTTCGGTTTTTGTTCCAAACTCTCCTCCGCAGGCTCTTCTTTCTTTTTTGGATGGAAAGATACGGCGTCTCCCTTGGTCGCTTCAGCCAAAGAGATCCCTTCTCCGGCCAAGCTGTTGAAGGTCCTTTTCTGGCTGGTAAGCTGGGCTTCCAGCCTTTCTTTTTCGATCCGCTTCATGCAAGGCTGGCAAAAAACAGGCCTCTTGCCGTCCGGCCTGAAAGGCACGCGCGTTTTCTTCCCGCATATTTCGCACTGGGCATCGTAAAGCTCAAGCGGCCCCGACTGCTGCTGTTGCGGCCGGGAGTTGGAACTCTCGCTGTCGATCGAGATCTGCGCCAACTTGGCGATGCTGTCTTCGACCGGCTGTTTGGGATTGCTGTAAGTCTTGCGGGAAGATTCGATGATCTCGTTTTTGAATGTTTGGCAAGGGATCGGCTCCGGCAGCAAAGTCTGGGCGGAAAAAGGCCGGGAAGCGACGCCGTTGATCATCAGCTTCAAATAAATATTATATTTGGACAAGTTGACAAGATCCGGAGCTTCGAATTCCGGAGAAAATTCCTTTTCTAAAAATTCAGCGTCTTCGGCGCCGATCCTGAAAAGGATCATCGTTCCCACGTTGCCGAAAACGGCGTCCCTGACTTTCGTATTGCGGCCGCCGCCGTTGCTCTCCGTAAGCTGGCCGAGATACTGGTTGGCCAAGATCAGATCCAAACGGTATTTGCGGGCCTCGGACAAAATATTGATAAATGATTCCGTCGCGAAATTCTGGAATTCATCAACGTAAAGGTAAAAATCGTTCCTGTCGCCCTCGTTCATTTCCACCCGCGACATTGCCGCCAATTGCAATTTGGTTATCAAAAGCGCCCCCAAAAGCCTTGAGTTGTCTTCGCCGACCAGCCCCTTAGAAAGGTTCATTATCAAGATCTTTTTCTCGTCCATTATCTTGCGCATATCGATCGTGGAATTCGGCTGGCCGATGATATTTCTGATCAGCGGAGCGGAAACGAACTGGCCGATCTTGTTTTGGATGGCAGCCGTGGCCTCGATCTCGTATTTTTGGGAATAGCGGGCGAACTCCTTGACCCAAAAAGCCTTGACCACCGGATCCTGAAGTTTTTCCACCACTTCCTGCCGCCAATCAACATCGGAAAAAAGACGGTTGATGGAAAGGAGGGTCGAACCGGGAACTTCCAATAAAGCCAATATGGCATTATTCAAGATATATTCCATTCTGGCGGACCAAACGTCAGGCCAGATCTTTTTAAAAACACCCATCAAACCGCCGGCAACCAAATGGCGGTATTCTATATCCACATTCTCCATGATATTGAAAGCGATGGGCCAGTTCAGGTCCGAAGGATTGAAATAAACGACGTCTTTGATCCGGTTTTCCGGCACAAAATCCAGCAAGTCCATTGAAGCCTCTCCGTGCGGATCGACAAAACCGACGCCCTTGCCGTCTTTAATGTCCTGGATCGCCATATTTTTGAGCATTTCCGTTTTGCCCATTCCGGTCTTGCCGACAATATAAACATGGCGGCGGCGATCGTCGGTCTTTATGCCGAATTTTTTAGATTGATTGCGAAAATTGGTTCTGGCGAAAAAATTGATCTGGTCAGCCATCTTGATGGTTTTAAGCAAAAACTATCTCTTCAATCATAGTACCATTATTCCACCGGTAATTCCATTGGCGGGCTGCCTTTTTTGGTCTCGACTCTCGGCAAGGTCGTACCGGGCACGGCTTCAACGCTCGGAAAGTGAAAAAGAGTTGCTAATTCCTCGATATTCAAAAGGAACGGCTGCACTACAAAATTCTCCCTCTCCACATAGTTCTTGAACATTTGCCTTTTCCGGACGTAAGTCCTGGGCTTGGTAAAAATATTAGGCGCCTGGATCTTTGTTATCGTTCCGGGCCACGGCCTCAACCCATTCAAATGCTGGGTGCCAAACTGGGCGAAAAAAGTGAAAGGAACGACTTTTGTCGCGCCGACGAAATTTTCCTTTTTCCCCAAATAAATGAACCTGACAATCGTTGAAAAAGCGAGTTTGGATACTTTCTGCTCTATAGCCTGAACAACTTCCCGCTCGCCGGGCGTCAATTTCATTTCTACCGGGATGATCGGCTTTTCATTGCTTTTGACGGGAGCGCCGGGTATCGTTCCCCAAACCGCCAAATTAAAAGCCTCTTGGGCCAATGTTTTGCCCTCCGGCGCTTTATCCGGACGGCCGATAAGCTTTCTTATGATCTCCTTTCCCCTTGTAACATAGTCGTCCTCCTTCACAGTGATCGGCTTGGGCATGATCTGGATCCAAAGATGCTCGCCGGGCCCCAAACGGACCAGACCTTCAACCAAAGAAGCCAGCGGGTCCACCTGCTTTTCGTCTTTCAGCCCTTCTTTTTCTTCAAAAAATTGTTTGTATGTTTTTATCGGGTAAACGTCGTCTTTCGCCGGACGGTAATCGCATCCCCAAAGGTCCCAATCCTTGTTGGGCAAACCCGGCGGAACATCTTTGGTATAATCCGGGACCGGAGTTATCTCAACGGTCGGAAATTGGGAATAGATCGCCGATTCGACCGCTCTTCTTACGGCATCGTTGATGCGTATATAAAAATGAGGAACCCCTTCGGTGCTTACTATTTCCAATGAAAATCCCAAAAGAAGTTTTCCCTCGAACCATTTTTCTTTGGGATTCGCGGCATCGTATGTGCCCCAAAGAGCGGCGAAAACGTTTTCCATCGCCTTAATGGGCTTTAATTCTCCGCGCGGAATTTTCAGTTCCAATACCGTGAATTTTATTTTATTGATCCATATCTCCTGCTTATACAGGAGATACCATTTTTTCAGCGGTCCGAATAAAATAAACGGCAAAGGCGCCCACCAAAAAAGTTTGATGAGCGCCCCTAAAACCGAGAGAGACGGACCGAAAATCGCGTTTGACTGAATCAATATTTTCGATATTGTAGCTGGATCCATTTAAAGCACTATGCTTCGCGGACTTGATATTTTCCCGAAGCGTCTTTAGTAAAAAGATTTTTGTTGCGCAAGCTGGACAAAATCGTCGATTCTTTGACCGATCTTTGGCTGGACACCGCCTGGATGATCTCTTCTTTGGTAAGAGATCCCTGGGAGTCTTTCAGTAATTTGGAAATGATATCTTTGACCTGTCCAGGTTCATATCCCCAATCTTTCAAGGCATACATCCCGCGCCCGACTAAAATAAAACTGCTATTTTTGATCAGCTCGTTGTGCACGGTCTGAATATGGGGAGAAATTTTTTTAACATTGGCCAGCTGGGCGTTCAGCTGTTCTATCATTTTGGAAATGTCCTGAAAATGCAAGGGCTTGTTCTCCCGCTTCAAAACCATTTCTATTTTATCCTTGATGGTTTTCGGATTCACTTCCGCCCAAGCTGACAGCCCCCATTTTTGATCAACGGTCTTCGCCAAACGGCTGCAGATCCCAAGATAAGAGAATACCGCCTCTTTGCCGATATCCGTTCCGAACTGGGATTTCAATTCTTTTTCGTAAATATCGATCATTTCCTGCTCGCTCAAGGTCTTCTTCAAAGATATCATTTTTTCCTCGAAGGTCTGGCACATTTTTTTAGCCGTATTGACCGCGTTCAGATCATTCGTCCAAACCGGATAGAAACAATTATCCAGCTCTATCCTTTTGAAAGACGGATTAAGCGACAAAACGAAATAAGCGAAGTTCCTGTTTCCCTCCGGGACGAGATATTCCAAGAGGCTGGACTCTTTCATGACTCCGCCGTGCCGGTTCAAGACGGCCGATATGGCGTCTTCCAGCTCCTTAAAAGATGGCGCGAATTTTGGAGAATTTATTTTCTCTTTGAGCCTTTTCAATGTGTCGCTTTCTATCTGCCTGACCCGTTCGCGGGTGATCTTATGATCGCGGCCGATAGCTTCAAGCGTTTCCATTTCCTGGCTTTCGGCCAAGCCGAACCTGCGCAAAACAACCTCTTTATTGCGCTGGGGAAATCCCTCCAATAATTTCGTAGAAAACTTTTTAAAATCTTGATTCATGACTATTATTCTATAATACTTTTTAGTATTTTTGTCAATATCAAGCCTGTGGATTACTTTGCCTTAGCGATTTTTTTGTTCTTCCTAGATCGAAAATTAAGCCAAGTGACAAGAAGAGGGGTGGCTAAAAATATCGAAGAATAAGTGCCGGTGACTATTCCTAAGATCAATGCCAGGGAAAAATATCTTAAAGCGGCTCCGCTCAAAAAATACATTGTGAAAAGAGGAAATAATACCGCTAAAGAAGTGTTGATCTGCCGGCTCAAAGTTTGGTTTATTGAAAGGTTCGCAACCTCGGAGAAATCCGCGTTCCTGGCCTTTAAAAGGTTCTCCCTGCTGCGATCGTAAACCACGATAACGTTATTGATGGCGTATCCGACTACTGTCAAAAGCGCGGTTATGACCGGAATGGTTATTTGGACCCCGTAGAATTTCCCAAGCACGGAAAAGACTCCCAATGGAACCAAGACGTCGTGGGCAAGTATCAAAAATGAGGCTACGCCGTACATCCAAGGGCTGATCGGGCCGGGAACATTCCTGAAAGCGATGGCTATATAAACAAGCATCGCCGCCAAAGAAACTACGATCAAAAGAAAAGTTTTCTGATAAAGCTCTTTCCCGACGACCGGACCGATCGCCTCAAAGCTCATCTCGTCGAATTTTCCGGTCTCGTTCAAGGCTTGAATGACTTTCTGATGGAGATCTTCGGAAACCGACTGCATCCTGATATTAACTCCTTTATCGTCGACTTGCTGAATGACGACATTCTTCAAATCAAGGTCTTTTAATTTTTCCTGAATGGCCTGGACAGAAGGACGGCTGCCTTCATATTTCAATTCCAAGACGCTGCCGCCGGTAAGTTCGATGCTCGGATCCAATGGCCAGGCTGCCATTAAAACGGCGCAAGCCAAGATCATGGCCAAAGAAAAAAACAAAAAAATATTTTTGTGTTTAAGAAAATTGATCATCATATGGGTATTATTTCCAAAGCCAAATTATTTTTTCTAATCTTGTTCCGGCGAACATCCTCAAAAGACTTCTGGTAACAACAATCGCGGAAAACATCGAAAGCAGTATGCCGATATTCAAAGTGGTCGCAAATCCTTTGACAAAGCTCGTGCCCAAAAATAGCAAAATGAAACCGACCAGCAAAGTTGTGGCATTGCCGTCGCGAATAGCCGGCCAAGCGCGGTTAAAACCTTCTTCAATGCTCTGGCTGAAACTCTTGCCTTTCGCAATCTCCTCCTGCATCCTGGTAAAGATCAAAACATTCGCGTCAACCGCCATTCCGATGGAAAGGATCACTCCCCCGATCCCGGCCAAAGTCAGCGTTACGGAGATCAGTTTGAAGATGGCGAGCAAAAAAACGAGATATAAGACCAAAGCCAGCGAAGCCAATAATCCGGGCAGCCTGTAATAAAGGACCATAAAAATAATTATCAATAAAAATCCGAGCAGGCCGGCCTTCAGCGTATCGTCAAGAGAAACTTTTCCCAAGGTCGGACCGATCTTGCTTTCGCTCGCGGGCTCGCCGATCTGCACAGGCAAGGCTCCCTGATTCAGCCTGGAAACAAGGGTTTTTGCCACGTTAACGTCTTTTTCTCCGGTGATCTCGGCTTTGCCGTTGCTGATCTTGGTCATGACATTGGGCGCGTACATATCGGTGCTATCGATCTTCCCGTCGCCGTTGGTATCTATAATGGATTCCTGATCAAGCAGAATAGCAAGGGTTTTTCCGACGTTCCTTCCCGTAACATCCTCGAATATCTTGGCGCCGTCGCTGTTGAACTCTATTTCAATTATGGGTTCGTTGTTGTTTTGGTCGAAAGCCAAAGAGGCTTTTTTGAAATAACTGCCGTTAAGTTCGGTGGCCTTGTAGGGGCTTTCAAAAGCAAGCTGCCAATCCGAGATCTTTTGGATCTCCTCCATGGTACTGGTCGCGCCGAGGCCTTGTATTTCTTTTATTTTAGCATTGATCCTGTCCATTTCCGCCTGGTCCCTCTGTTCCCAAAACTCAAGCCATGGGGTCTTTCCTATCCAGGTTTTCGCTTTTTCAATATCTTGTTCTCCGGGGATCTCAACGACCAAGCGGTCTGCCCCGGAAACAGTGATCTGGGGTTCGGCAACGCCGAAAATATTGATCCTTCTTTCGATGACATCTCTCAATCCTTCCATCGCGGACGATCTATCCTTAGAATCGACTTTGCTTAGATCGGCCCTGTATTCCAAGCGAACGCCGCCTTTCAAGTCTAAGCCCATTCTAAACTCGCTCTCCGGAACCTTGGGAACGCTCAAATTCGTCTTTTGGTCAAACCAGCTTATCCCCTGATTAAGGTATTGAGGAAAACAAAAAAAGCCAGCAGCTGCCGCTAAAATAACGATGAAAACCAGACTCAAAACAGTATTTTTCTTGGACATCTTTTTACTACTATAAAATTAATTAGTTATTCGGTCAACCCCGTAAGAAATTCAAACAAGCTTATCATTTTTTAAAGGCAGAGAGCGAAATCGCCTCACGGCTCGACACCTTTATAAACCAAAGATTATTGCTAAATTTCTTACGGGGCAGGCCCTTGTTTTATCGTTCAAGGACTATTCCAACGAAATGATCTGTATCCCTTTTTCTTTAATTTGCTCCTCCGGCCAAAATAATTCGTCTATCTTAAATTTCCCGACATAGGCCACTTTCTTCTCGACTTTTTTCCCTGTATATTCTCTCGTTTCAGGGTCCCATTCTTCAAGGATAAGAGTGTCGCCCTCATTGACGTCGAAATCGTTGAGACGAAGCTCGTATTTCTTCTTGCCCGAAGCTATCGCTTCAAAATACTCCGGCCAAACCTTTTTCTTGATAAATGCCATATTTATTTGCCATGGCACTTCTTAAAATTCTTAGAGAGCCACAGGCGAAAGATCACTTTCGTCTGGGGCGAAGGAAAGAATTTCACGAAATGTTGCGGCCGCAGCATTTCTTATACTTCTTCCCGCTGCCGCAAGGACACGGGTCATTGCGGTTTGGGGAGGAATTGGAATTCTGATTTGGGATTTTAGCACTAACTGCCGGTTTTGACAACTCCGGATTTTGCGACCCTGCCGACAAAACAGCGGCGTTCGGCCTGACGCTCGTTCTCATTATCGAATTGGCGGCGGTAGTCTCGATGGTATCCAAAAGCTGCTGGAACATCTTGTGCCCCTCGCTCTTATACTCCACCAAAGGATCCCTCTGGCCGTAAGCCCGCAGCCTTACCGAATCGCGCAAACTTTCCATATTCTCCAAGTGCTCTATCCAAAGCATGTCAAAAACGCGCAAGCAAACGCTTTTTTCCATCTGGTGCATAATTTCGGAGCCTGTTTCTTTCTCTTTCTTGGAATAGTCTTCAAGCGATATTCCCGCCTTTTCCATTATCGTTAGAACATATTCCCTCATCTCTTCCGGTTTCTTTTCCGTTATCGCTTTTCTTCTTTGATAATAAACTTCCCTGTGTTTGTTCAGCACATCGTCATAATCCAGCAAATGCTTGCGGGAATCAAAATTCATCCCCTCGACTTTGGATTGCGCCGATTCGATGCTCCGGCTCAAAAGACCGTGCTCCAGCGGCATATCCTCCGGCATTTTTATCCTATCCATGATCGATTTCAAATTGTCCCCGAATATCCTCATCAGATCATCGTCCATGGAAACAAAGAACTGGGTGGATCCCGGATCTCCCTGCCTCCCTGCCCGGCCGCGAAGCTGATTGTCGATACGGCGGGCTTCATGGCGCTCGGTGCCGATTATATGCAAACCGCCCAGCTCGCGGATCTTTTCCGCCGCCTTGGGATCGGGAGGATTCCCTCCCAGTAAAATATCAACTCCTCTGCCGGCCATATTGGTGGCAATGGTCACCGCTCCCAATTTTCCGGCCTGGGCGATGATCTGGCCTTCCCTCTCGTGGTTCTTGGCATTCAAAACCTCGAAAACCGTGCCGGTTTTTCTCTCAAGGATCTTGGCAAGCAATTCATTTTTTTGGATCGAAGTGGTTCCGACCAAAACCGGCTGGCCCAATTTGTGGCGCTGTTCTATCTCTTCTACCACGGCTTTGAATTTCGCCAACTCGGTCCTGTATATCCTGTCCGGAAGGTCTTTGCGGACAAGCTTCTTGTTCGTCGGAACAACCGTGACCTCAAGACCGTAAACCTTATCGAATTCCTCCGCCGAAGTGGCGGCCGTACCGGTCATGCCCGCGATCTTTTTATACATCCGGAAATAATTTTGGAAAGTTATGGTGGCCAGGGTTATGGATTCGGGCTGGACCGCGACTCCTTCCTTGGCCTCGATGGCCTGATGAAGGCCACCGGACCAGCGGCGGCCGGGCATCAAACGGCCCGTGAACTGGTCGACTATCACCACCTCTCCGTTGCGCACGACGTAATCGCGGTCTTTTTCAAAAAGGGTCTGGGCGCGCAGCGCCTGTTCGAGATAATGAAGATACTTGATCCCTTTTTCCTCGTAAATATTTTCCGAATTCAGAATCTTTTCTATCTTGGAAATGCCGTCCTCGGTAAGAGTGACCGCTTTCATCTTCTCGTCTATCTCGTAATCGCCCTTTGTGATCTGCGGAATAAGCCGGGCGAATTCTTTATACCAATCGGAGCTTTCCATATCGGGCGCGGAAATTATCAGCGGCGTTCTGGATTCGTCGATAAGGATGGAATCGACCTCGTCGATAATGGAAAAATTCAATCCGCGCTGGGCCATATCCTTCGGATCGAAAACCATATTGTCCCTTAAATAATCAAAACCGAATTCGTTGTTCGTGCCGTAAGTGATATCGGCTTGATAGGCTTCTCTTCTGGAACAAGGCCTCAAAAAATCTTCCACAACGTAAAAACCGCCCAGCTCGTCGCGCTTTTTGTCGCTCTGATCGTCTTCTTTTTTGTAATTTGGATCATACAGAAAAGACTGCTCATGGTTAAGGCAGGAAGCCGAAAGGCCGAGGGCGTTATAGATCTGCCCCATCCAAACCGCGTCGCGGCGGGACAGATAATCGTTGACCGTTACCAGATGGCAGCCTTTCTGTTCAAGGGCGTTCAGATAAAGAGGCAGGGTGGCCGTGAGGGTTTTTCCTTCACCGGTTTTCATTTCGGCGATGCGCCCCTGATGAAGCACTATACCGCCGATCAGCTGAACGTCGAAGTGACGCTGCTTCATATTCCTTTTTGAAGCTTCCCTGACGGCGGCGAAGGCCTGCGGCAGGATATCATCCAGGGTTTGGCCGTTCTTAAGCATTTCGCGGAATTCGGCCGTTTTGTTTTTTAACTGTTCATCGGAAAGTTTTTCAAAATCTTTTTCCAGGGCGTTGATCTCATCAACAAGAGGCTGTATCTGGTCCAGATACTTTTGGTTCGAATTCCCCAGGATATTGCTGAAAATTGACATAATACAGTATATTTCGTGTAGTTTATAACTCTCTCATTGTATAGCTTTTGCGAAAAAAATCAAAGAGAACCTTATTTTCCCGTTCCGGCTGCATTTCCTACGGTTAAAGAACAAAAAACCGGCGGTTGCGAACAAAATCATAAATACGCCTAAAAATAAGTTTATATATCTAGAGGCAAATTATTTCGAGCAAATACGTTCGCAGCTTCCCACTACGCTCTGGCGAAAATTACCGGAAGAGAAGGCCCCGGTTACGCCATTAGCCCGGCAGCCAACACCATTATCGGTGAAACCGGAAGGGCAAGAACTGGGAGTACAGGAGCTTAAACCTCCTCCTGCATCGATAGCTCCCCAAGCACAAGTCGGCTTGATCGATGTTTCAGCCCCGCCGCTACTCTTATAACAAATGCGTTTGCAGTACCCCACCACCGTCTGCCGAAAGTTGCCCGAAGAAAAAGCTCCAACAACGCTATTGGCTGCGCAACCGACGCCAGCATCTGTGAATCCGGAAGAGCAGGTACTTGGAGTGCAGGAACCAAGCGCGCCTCCGGAATCGACAGCGCTCCAAGCACAAGTCGGTTCTTGGACGGCCATACCGCTTCCCCCTCCTCCCGTTATGCTGCCGGTAACTGTAAGATTTCCGCCGACGCTGACGTTGCCCC
>Ga0265297_10002478_pt1 | contig 37442 bp, 39 predicted proteins | sample Munlanlwell13791_FD_192502 | JGI IMG/M metagenome (GOLD analysis project Ga0265297, IMG submission 192502) | Leachate microbial communities from a municipal landfill in Southern Ontario, Canada - Leachate well 137-91 | ecosystem: Engineered > Solid waste > Landfill > Unclassified | place...
ATTCAACAGGCAAAAGAAGCAAGCAAGTTAATTCAAGATAAAGATGTTATCCTTACGCATTGCAATATCAGCGGCCTCTTGCCTTTAATTGGAGAATTTTGCCGTAGAGAAAATAAGCATATTAGTTTTTTTGTTACCGAGACCAGGCCTTATCTGCAAGGCTCGCGCCTGACTGCCTGGGAATTAAAACGCGCTAGGCTGGAGGTAACCATAATCACCGATAATATGGCAGCGCAGGTAATGCAGGAAGGAAAAATCAATAAAGTAATTGTAGGCGCAGACCATTTAGCGCAAAATGGCGATATTGCTAATAAAATCGGGACTTATCAGATAGCGCTTTTAGCAAAGTATTTTAAGATTCCTTTTTATTGTATCTGTCCACCCGCATCAGGAGCAAAAACAGGAAAACAGATAAAAATAGAAATCAGGTCCCAGGAAGAATTATTAGAGTACCAGGGGATACGCCTTGCACCGAAAGGCGTAAAAGCATATTACCCTGCCTTTGATATTACTCCCCATGAACTTATCACCAGGCATATCTATTTGGAAATATCAAGATGAGTATCGATAGAGAAAAAGAATTAAAAGAAGAAATGATTAATATCGGCAAGCGGCTCTATCTTATGCGCCTGGTAGTTGGTAAAGCCGGTAATTTAAGTGCAAGGTTAGACGGAGCAAATATTTTAGTTACAGCAACTGGTGCGCAGTTAGGGGATTTAAAAACCGAAGATATTATTAAGGTCAATCTTGCCGATGAACTTGCTGGCAAAAATAAACCAGTTACTAGCGAATTTCCCCTGCACAGCCTTATTCATAAAATTTTTACTGACAAGGTGGTCATCCATTGCCATCCTGCTTTGCTTAATGGTTATTTTGCGGTTTATTCTGATATCAAGGCACTTACTTTTGAGAGTAAGCTTTATTTAGGCAACATCCCTGTAGTAGCGCAGGATACGCCTGCAGTGACTAAGCCGGAATTAGTTATTGAGGCTTTAAAATTAAATAATTTGGCGGTATTAAAAAATCATGGCGTAGTTTGTATCGCAGATAATTTTAAAGACGCGCTTAATTTAATCGAGACCTTAGAAGAGGCGGTAAAGGTTGCCGGCATTGCCAGATTATTCAAGAAAGATATCCTGGATGAGCTGGATAAAGAACTAAAAGAAGGTCTTGGTCCAGAAAAATCCTACCCGATGTTTTCCAAAGAGCATATTCAAGCTATCGTAGACTTAGTTAATAAAGATGAGTTTATTGCCCGCAAAGGCGCAGAACTGGATTTGACTGTTCAGCTTGCAATTAAGCTTGACGATGACAAGAAGGCTTACAAATTCAATTTTGAAAAAGGTAAAATTGTAAGGTTAGATGCCGATGCCGATGCGCCTTTTATAATTTCGGCTCCCAGGCAAATTTGGGAGCAGGTATTTTTAGGGAAACTGGATTCATTTGTAGCTGTAACTCAAGGAAAAATGAAATTAGAAGGCCAGCTTGGCCAACTCTCCAAATGGTATGTGCCTTTTACTCGGTTATTTGAGTTATTCAAGCAGGTAAAATTTAAATGAATACCGATTTATTTATCAACGGAGAATTTATCAGCACTAAAGAAAAACAAAAGGTCATCAATCCTTCCAATGGAGAGATAATCGCCGAGGTTAGCGTTGCCGGCGATAAAGAAATAGAGTTGGCATTAGCCAGTGGCCGCTCTGCCTTTGATAAGGGAGAATGGCCGAGGCTTTCTTTAGAAGAGCGCAAAGAATTTCTCCTTAAAATTTCTCAAGGGGTTCTAGATAATGCCCAAGAGTTAGCCCGGCTAGAAACTTTAAATACCGGCAAGCCCATTAAGGAATCAACCTTTATGGACATACCTTCTGCTGCTGAAACTTTTAGATATTTTGCGCAAAATCTAGAGAAATTCTTAAGCCCCGAAACCCGGGAAATATCTTCCCAGATTACCAAAGCCCAAGGCATACTTATCCGTGAACCGATGGGCCTGGCAGTTTTAATTGTTCCCTGGAATTACCCGCTCTTAATTGCCTCCTGGAAATTAGCTTCTTGCCTGGCCGCAGGGAATACGGTTATCTTAAAACCATCAAGTTTGACACCATTAACTGCTTTTGAATTGGGTAATATTATTCATGATGCAGGTTTACCTAAAGGCACAGTGAATATCATTAACGCAAGCGGAGAAAAATTAGGAGAGGGAATCTGCAAAGATAAGCGCCTGGATTTGATTTCTTTTACCGGCAGTAATGAGGTCGGCAAACAGATTATTGAGTATTCTGCGCAAAATGTAAAGAAGCTGCTTATGGAATTAGGCGGAAAATCCGCAAGTATAGTTTTAAAAGATGCCGATATAGAGCCGGCAGTGAACGGCTCATTGTGTTCTATTTTCTTAAACCAGGGGCAGATGTGCACTGCGATGTCGCGCATTTTAGTTGAGCAAGATTTATACGGCACATTTATAGCAGATTTTGTTGCTAAGGCAAAAAAGATAAAGTTAGGGCCAGGTATAGATTTCCAGACCCAGATGGGGCCGCTTATCTCTAAACAACAGCAGCAAAAAGTCATTAGTTTTGTAGAAAAAGCACAAAAAGAAGGAGCTCTAGTTTTATGCGGAGGGAAAATCCCCGAAGACAACAATTTGAAGAACGGTTTTTTCTTTGAGCCTACGGTTATCGAAGCATCTTCCGGAATGTCAATTTGGAAAGAAGAGGTTTTTGGCCCGGTAGTATGCATAACTAAATTTTCAAGCACTGAGGAAGCGTTAAATTTAGCCAATGCAAGCGATTTTGCTCTTGCAGGCTGTATCTGGTCAAAAAATATTTCACTAGCCCAGGATTTGGCTAAAAAAATAAATTCCGGGACCATCTGGGTTAATACATACGGCATGTTTTTGAATGAAGTTCCCTACGGAGGCTTCAAACAAAGCGGCTTTGGCAAGGAATTGGGCAAGGAAGGTTTTTTAGAATACACGCGGCTTAAAAATGTAATTGTTGACCAAAGCAAAGATTCTAAGCCACTAGTGAATTATTGGTACGGGTTTTAATTAACACACAAACCTATGCGTTAACACCCGAACTTACACCCACCCCGACATATCGGAGTGTCGGGTGCGCCGCAATTGCGGCGGGATAGTTCGGTGTTCCGCTTACTGCGGAAGGAGGGCATAAGATGGACTGGGGAATGAAGAATCGGTTAAGTCAGTTAATTCAGCCTGACGGGCATTGTTTCTTTTTGCCCATTGACCATGGGTATTTTCAGGGCCCGACCAGCTGCCTGGAAAAGCCCCAAGAGACAATCGAACCGATTATTGGCTATTGTGATGCCTTATTTGTGACCCGCGGAGTTTTGCGTTCGGTAATTCCTGCGGATTTGAATAAACCGATTATCCTGCGTGTCTCTGGCGGTACAAGTATGGTGGGAAAAGACTTGGCTAATGAAGATGTTACTACCTCGATAGAAGAGATTATCCGGCTTAATGCCTCGGCAGTAGGGGTATCGGTTTTTGTGGGAAGCGAATATGAGCACCAAACCCTGATGAATTTATCAAAGCTGGTTAATAGTTGCGAAAATTACGGCATTCCGGTAATGGCAGTTACTGCAGTAGGCAAGGAATTAGAAAAGCGGGATGCACGCTATCTTGCTTTGAGTTGCAGGATTGCCGCAGAATTGGGTGCGCGGGTAGTCAAGACCTACTGGTGCGAGAATTTTGAAAAAGTAGTTTGCGGCTGTCCTGTTCCAGTAGTAATGGCAGGCGGTCCAAAGTGCGAGACAGAAAAAGAGGTTTTTGAATTTGTTTATGACGGGATGCAAAAGGGAGCTATCGGTATAAACCTGGGTAGAAACGTCTGGCAGAGTGAGCACCCACAAGCTGTTGCAGCCGGCTTGCAGGCAATTATCCATAAGGGCGCTGATGTAAAAAAGGCAAGCGAAATTTTTCAAGAACTCAAGAATAGCAGAAAAGGTTCTACGAAAAGGAAGAAATAATGCACGTGGCAATGTATTACAATAACCATGATGTCAGATTAGAAGAATTGCCTAAGCCAAAAATTGGCCCGCAAGAATTATTGGTGAAGGTGATTGCCAGCGGCATATGCGGCAGCGATGTCTTAGAGTGGTACCGGCTTAAAAAAGCGCCGCTTGTTTTAGGCCATGAAATTACCGGAGAGATTGTTGAGGCAGGCGAGGCAGTAAAAAACTATAAAGTAGGACAGAGGGTTTTTGTTGCGCATCATGTGCCGTGCAATAAATGCCGTTATTGCCTGGACGGCAATCATACAGTATGCGAAACCTTGCATACGACTAATTACTTTCCCGGAGGATTCTCAGAATATATCCGCGTTCCCGCAATTAATGTTGAGTCAGGCGTAATAATACTGCCGGATGAAATATCTTTTGAAGAAGGGACTTTTATTGAGCCTTTGGCGTGTGTGCTGAGGGCCCAGCGGATGATAGATTTAAAACCCAGCCAAAGCGTTATAATCCTTGGCGCAGGAGTTTCCGGGCTGTTGCATCTTATGTTGGCGCGTGCATTGGGCGCGGCTAAGGTGATTATTACCGATATAAATGAATATCGCCTAAGAGTGGCAAAAGAATTAGGAGCTGATGCTGCTATAAATGCTAAAGAAGAACTGCCTAGCCGCCTATTACAAGAAAATGATTCCCGGCTTGCTGACCAGGTAATTGTCTCGACCGGAGCTCCATCTGCTTTTGCTCAAGGTTTAGCCTGCGTTGATGCTGCAGGAACTATCCTTTTCTTTGCAGCTACTCAACCAGGAGTGGCAGTGCCTATTCCGGTTAATGATTTCTGGAGAAAAAGTATTAAAATCATGCATTCCTATGGGAGCAGCCCGCAAGACGCGCTTAGGGCAGCAGAGTTAATCGGGGAAAAGACTCTTCCTCTTCAAAAATTGATTACTCATCGCTTGGGTCTTGCCCAGGCTGGTTTAGGTTTTAAGCTCGTTGCTGAGGCTAAGGAATGTATTAAGGTAATCATCGAGCCCCACAAAGAACCGATTAATCTTTCATCGTATATAAAGCCTTCGATTAAAAAATAGTGAAACCTTTACAATTTACAAACATCAAATATGAATAAGACCCACCAGCACGGAAGGTTTATTTGGCTAAATTGCTTGACACTCCCGGGGATCTTTATTAAAATTAAAACACTACCCGTTAATTAAATATGGATTTTTTAGAGCTATTAGAAAAACAAGCCAACAAATATCCTGAGAAACCCTGCCTTATTTTCCAAGATTCAAGCATAACATTTAAAGAGCTAAAGAATATATCTTTTAATATTGCCAAAGGATTAAGCAGCCTTGGCGTGCGTAAGGCCGAAAAGATAGCAATTTTTCTTCCCAATATCCCAGAATATATTTATAGTTTTTTAGGCATATTTATTTTGCGCGGAGTTAGCGTTCCTTTGGATTATATGCTTACCGAGGAAGAAGTGGTTAATTTTATTAACCACAGCGAGAGCAAAGTCCTGATTGCCCAGGCCAAGAAAGGGATTGATCTTCTTAGAGTCAGGGATAACTGCCCCTGTTTAAAAAGAATAGTTATTTTTGGTGAAGATATATCCCCATACACGGGAGAAAAATATTTTTTATCCTGGAAAGAGTTAATACAGGATAAAGGCTCTTTAATAGAAATAAAGGCAGACGATGAGGATTATTCCTCGATTTTTTATACCTCTGGCTCAACCGGACACCCAAAAGGCGTCCTTTTAAACTACGCTCACTTTAAAACCCCCATAGAAACCCTGGAGTATTTTCTACATCTTACTGATAAAGACAGCTTTCTTTGCGCGGGGGTTCCTTTTTCCCATGTCGGCGGCCTGGATTACATGCTTTTTATGCTTTATTTCGGGACTACCCTGGTTTTAATGGAGCGCTTTCAACCGTTAGAATTCTTAAAAAATATAGAGAAGCATAAACTGACTATCTTCTGTATCGTTCCCTCCATGTACGTGGCTGTTTTATCGTTAAAGGAATACGATAAATTTGACCTTTCCTCTTTAAGGTATGCAGTGGTTTTCGGCGCCCCTTCCTCGCCGGTGTTGCTGGAGAGATTCCACAAAGTTTGCCCTAATGCCTATTTATTAAACGGATGGGGGATGACTGAGACTGCCGCACCCAACACCTTTCTGCCCACCGGTACACAGACAAAAGAGATCCCCAATACAGGAAAATTCCCTCCCGGCACCGAAGCAAAAATTATTGATGACACAGGCAATTCTTTACCGGATGAGCGGGAAGGGGAATTGTTGATCAGGGGCAAGGCGGTTATGTTGGGTTATTATAAGGAGCCGGAATTAACGAAGCTTGCAATTACACAGGACCATTGGCTTCAGACCGGGGATATTGCCAAACGCGATAGTCTCGGAAGATATTTTATTGTAGGCAGGAAGAAAGAAATGATCAAGGTTGGCGGAGAAATAGTCTTTTCTCCGGAGGTAGAAGAAGTTATACATCGTCATCCAAAAGTACAAGAGGTAGGCGTAATCGGCGTGCCTGATAAATTAAGAGGAGAAGTCCCCAAGGCCTTCGTAGTTCCCAAAGAAGGCGGGGCTTTAACAGAAGAAGAATTACGCTTCTTCCTGCGCGAGCACCTGGCTCACTTTAAAATTCCGCATTATTTTGAGTTCAAAACCTCACTTCCCAAAAACCGCGTGGGAAAGATTGACAAAGAAAAATTGCGCAGCTAATCTAATTAAATTTAATAAATGAAAAAAGAATGGCAGGATTACGCATTAATTTTAAAAGAAGTTTTGAATTTGGAATTTAGCCCGGTAGCAGTAGCTTGCCTCAAAGAGCCGCTTTTAGAAAATTTCACTAAAAAAGTGCGTATCTGCAAGGCAATCTTAGGTGCAGCCAATGGAGAAGTTTCACAGGTAGGCAAAGCCAACAATGCCTGTTTTGGCGCGAGTTTGCATTTAGGTTTTCAGAATGTTAAAGATGCCGGGGCTACTGAGATGGTTAAAAAGTTCGTAGTAGAGGGAGAAAAACTTTTCTCTTCCTATCAGGCATTGGAAGCCCTGAATGCGCAGTTGGAAGACCCGCCGGATAATTCCCATAACTATTTTTTATTTTCTCCCCTGGAAACAGCGCAATTTTGCCCGCAGTTAGTTGTCTTTGTGGTGAATGCCGAAGCCAGCTGCAGGCTCTTGACGCTGGCTATTTTTCTTGACGGAGTTATGCCTAAAATCAAGATTGGAGGCTCAACCTGCAGGATGAGTATTACCTATCCTTTATTGACGCAGGAGTTGAACATATCATTCTACGATTATACAGCAAGAAAGATATGCAGCCTCCAAAAGGACAAATTAATAATAACCATCCCTTATTCAAAGATACCCAAAATTGTGGATGCCCTGGAAAAGTGTTCTGCCGGAAGCGCAAAAGCAGAGTTCCTGCCTGAATTCAGAGAATTCCTGCAAAAGAAATTAAATAAGAAATAAAAACATGCACAGCCGCAATATTAACTCCTTAACGCTCCAAGAGCTCCAAGAGCTTTTAGCAAGCTGGAAAACAGAACGTTTTCATGCCAGGCAGATTTTCTCCTGGATTTACCAAAAAGGAATACGGGATTTTACCCGCATGACCAATCTTCCGTTGGATTTAAGAAGAAAATTAAATGAGGGCTTGTATCCGGGAGATTTAAAATTACTCAAGGCCTTGGAATCCATTGACGGGACGAAAAAAATACTCTTTAAATTAAAAGACAGTAATTTAATTGAGGGAGTAGTTATTCCTGCTAAAGGCAGAATAACGGGTTGCGTCTCTACGCAAGCGGGTTGTAAATTTTGCTGCAGTTTCTGCGCCAGCGGCATTTTGGGATTTAAAAGAAACCTGGACACCGCTGAAATGCTTGATGAAATCTGGCATTTGAAGAATAATGCTCCCCTAAGGAAACTTACGCACATTGTGTTTATGGGCACAGGCGAACCACTGGATAATTATGAGAATGTCTTGAAGACAATCCGTTTTATAAACTCCTCGCTTACTTACAATATCGGTGCGCGGCGTATAACTATTTCTACCTGCGGAGTCCTGCCCGGCATTCAAAGGTTAGCAAAGGAGGGGCTGCAGATTGAGTTGTCAGTATCCTTGCACGCAGCAGATGACGAAGTGCGTAACTTCCTTATGCCTATAAATAAGATTTATCCTTTAAGAGTTCTAATACCTGCCTGCAGGCAATACATAAAAGAGACTAACCGCCAGATTACTTTCGAGTATATTTTAATCAAGGGAGTAAATTCTGATTTGCAAAATGCCAAAAATTTAAGTAGAATATTAAAGGGCCTAAATTGTAAGGTAAATCTTATTCCTGCTAACTCTATAAAAGAATTGAACATACAACCGCCAAAACAGAAGGAGGTTTCGCTATTTCAAGGCGTGCTTTTAAAATCAGGCGTAAAGGCAACTTTAAGAAAGCCGCGGGGAGAAGATATCGAGGCCAGCTGCGGTCAACTCAGGTTAAGATATGAAAAAAAATAGTTCATGGCTAAAATTCCTCTCTTTCTTATTTCTTGCGTTATGGGTTAACGTTGCTACGACGGGTTGCGTTAAAAGAGAGATTAAGAACCTGGAATCAAACGGCAAGAATATAATTTGTTTCGGGGACAGCATCACTTTTGGATACGGCGTAAGTTCCGGAGAGGATTTTCCTTCGGCATTAGGTAAATTGCTAAAAATAGAGGTAATTAACGCAGGCATAGACGGGGATACCTCTGTCGAGGCGCTTAAGCGCCTGGATTCCGACGTATTAAACAGAGAGCCGTTTTTAGTGCTTGTAGAGTTTGGGGGGAATGATTTCTTAAGAAAGATTCCTCCAGAGGAAACCATCAATAATATAAAGCAGATGGTAGAGAAAATTCAGGGGAAAGGCGCAATGGTGGCGCTCGTAGATATAAGTGCCGGCATGTTTATGAGAGAATACCGTGTGGCCTTTCGTAAGATTGCTGAAAAAGAAGGCACGATTTTTATCCCCGGCATATTAAGCGGGATCATCACCAACCCTTCCATGAAAAGCGATTTTTTGCATCCCAATGCCCAGGGGTATCAACTGATTGCTAAACGCATATATGATTCAATCAAGCCCTACCTGAAAAAAGAAGATCTTTCTGAGGTAACAGCCAAAAATTAATACCTTTCACGATAATTACGGCTGTTGCAATCATAATCGCATTTTGTAACCCAGTGCCCGCCATTTTCTACCTGGTATTCTATGTAACGGCCTTCCACAAATACCTTCCCATACCTTTGGCTATACTCTACATGAGCTGGGATATATTCTCTTCTCCAGACATAGTGCGGCACCCATACACGCTTACAAGGCTCTTTGTATACATAAACATGGCGTTCCTCATGGACACGCCGCGGGCCCTGTACAAAATCTATCATAGTGCCGATAGGGTCAATTCTACCTCCGGAAATTATCCTTACTCCTTCTATCCCGGTCAATATTTTACCGGCGACATCCCAGTCGCTGGCTAATGCAGGAGCAGTAAAACCTATCAACAGCGCAGATATTAATAAGAACATACTTATTCTCTTCATATTTACCTCCTCCTTTTTCTGCCGAAATCTTCTTTACGCATATTTTCCAAAGTATCGCTAAACGTACGGTACTGTTCAGGCGCAAGGACTTCTTTCATTTGTATGACTCCGTTTACCCTATGCTCGATTAATCTGCCTTCAATATCCTTTAAATCCGAAGTCAGAACTTTTATTCTTGCCGTATCTGAATTCGGTTTATCCAACTCTTCCATCAATTCTTTTCTTTTTTCCTTTAAATTGAGGCGTAATTCCTTTGTCTTTCCGCGGTTAATATCCTGGAATTCTTTTATTTTGACCTCTTGCTGTGCAGAGAGATTTAATTTTTTAAGCACCTCGTCTGCCTTACCCCTGTAAGGCTGGTCTTGTCCTTCGTCAATCTGTTGGGCATAAGATGCACCGGCAAAAACTAGCCCCGTAACTATTGCTGCTAACACAATCATCCGTATTTTTACCAATTTCATCCTAATCATCCCCTTTCACTATTTTAGACAAGCTGGTTTACAAAAAAGTTCCCTCCTTTATCAGAAAAGATATTTCTCTATGTAAACTCCGGGGTCTGGCGTATGATTCTGATAGCCGTTATCTTCTCCGTTACTCAGTATGGCATAGAAATCAATCTGCTGCGCAAAATATTCCCTAATCTGATTCTTATCCGCGCTATGCTTGGTTATCGCTGCGAAAATAATCAGGAAAACTAGCGTAGTCGAGGCAAGGGCAAATGCGGGCCTGGGTAAAGAAAAGACCTTTAATTTTTCCGTTATGACATCAAGCAAACTTAATTTGCGGCTTTCGCTCCTGGCTATATTATCTTTGATATTAATCCAGACCGACTCCGGCGCCTCAGGTTTTGCAGCATTTTTAAACGGCGATACCGCGGCCATGCGGACCTCTTCTTCAAAACGCCTGCATTCAGCACATGCACCCAGGTGTTTCTGCACCTGTATCCTTAACCTTACATCTGCCTGCCTGTCCAGGTAATCCGTTAACAGCAATTCTTTTATTTTACTACAATCCATTCTTCACCGCCTTTTTACTGAGCTCCAAAAGCGCTTCCCGTGCCCTCTTTAATCTTGAACGCACTGTATTTATATTTATCTTTAAACTCTGCGCTATATCTTCATAGCTTAAGCCTTCTATTTCCCTTAAAATTATGACTGCCTTATGTTCCGGAGTAAGCATATTTAATAACGATGTAATCTGCTTTTCGGCATCGCTTCTTTCTGCTGCCTGGATTAACTCCGGAGAATGCCCTTCTGTCTCAATGACAGAATCAAAATCCTGCCTGCGGTTCTTCTCGCGCAAATTTCTCCTGTAGGCATTTATAGCAGTATTAACGGTTATCCGGTACACCCATGTTTTGAGATTTGAGCGGAATTCAAAATATTTCAGGTTATCATATATTTTCATAAATATATCCTGCGTGACTTCCTGGGCATCGGAGCTATTGTTAACAATTCTCAAGGCAGTCCGGTATACAAAGCCGCTGGCGGCCTTATAAATAGCCTCAAAAGCCTCCATCTCTCCCTTAGCCGCCTTCTCTATAATATCCCTAGGTATATCTTCCATTTTTGCTGTTTCTATTAGATTAGACAATTGTATCTGTAAAAAAGTTCCCGAAAAATAAGGATGTTAGCATATTTATTATACCAATTTATATTAAAATTGTAAGAGTTACGAAAGGGTTAATAGGAGGGTCAACCGTAAAATTTAGTGCCGAGGGTGGGAGTTGAACCCACACGGGTGTGACCCCACCAGTTTTTGAGACTGGCGTGTATGCCATTCCACCACCCCGGCAATATTTAGTTGACGCAAAACATTTTATATTCTAAAATAGCAAAGGTCAATAGATAAGTTGAAGGCACTTTCATCGCGGTTTTGATTAATCAAAACCGCTCTTCAGGTGCCAAAATTTTTTACATTAAAAAAATTTTGGGGCTGTAGCTCAGCTGGGAGAGCGCTTGCATGGCATGCAATAGGTCGAGGGTTCAAATCCCTCCAGCTCCACCAAATTTTTCCGACAAGGAAATTTTTTGTGGATGCCGAATTACATTAATTCGGCATCTAATCTCCCCGATTATCCTTCCAGTACAAAATCTTTCTGATTTCCAATCATAATAATTTGTGGTAGAATTTTTATATGTACGCCATAGCTGCAAAAAATCTAACAAAATACTTTTTCCACCAGAAAGGGTTCTTTAACAGGCAGAAATTCTTCGCAGTTAAGAGGATAAATCTTTTGGTCCAAGAGGGTGAAGTTTTCGGATTGCTCGGTCCAAACGGAGCAGGAAAGACTACGCTTATCAAAATGCTCACGCTTTTACTTTCTCCTTCCGAAGGCGAAGCAGAGATTAATGGTTTTAATCTTAAGGCAGAAGGGCAGATCAAGCGAAGCATCGGCTTAATTTATCCGGGGGAAAGAAGCTTTTATCCGCGTTTAACTGCCAGGCAAAATCTTGGTTTCTTTGCCGCATTGCACAACCTTTCTTTTAAGCTCGCCAGGAAAAAAATTGATGAGTTGCTTGAGCTCGTCGGCCTTAAAAATATGGCGGATATCTGGTTTGAAGAGTATTCTTCCGGGATGAAGCAGAGGCTGGCTATTGCCAGGGGATTGCTTAATGACCCCAAGATTATCTTTATGGATGAGCCGACAAAGGGATTAGACCCGCTGGAGGCGCACCGCTTCAGGAAATTTATCAAAGATTTTCTGGTGAAGAAGCAGAAGAAGACGGTATTTATAGCTACGCATCAACTTGATGAAGCGCAAGAGCTTTGCACGAGCATCGCCATTATGCATTTAGGGGAAATAAAGCTCTGCGCTAAATTAGAAGACCTCACCGGCACTAACGGCAATACCTTATATGATGTCTTTCTTGAGGCAATCGGAGAAAAAAACACATGACTTTCTTTAGAAAGGCAGGCGCTTTCTTTTTGAGAGACTTTATCAGCGAGAAGAATTACCGCACTGCTTTTATTGTGCACATATTTAATATTATCGCCGTTATCGCCTTTTTTTACTTTATGGCTAAATTATTTAATCAGCAGCAAAGCCTCTATTTAACCAGATACAAAGGGGATTTCTTTGCTTTTATTTTGGTAGGCCTGGCCTATACGAGGTTTCTATACATCTGGCTAAACTCTTTTTCAGATTCCCTGCAGGGTGAATTTCACAACGGCTCCCTGGAAATTATGCTGGCAACACCTACCGGTATATTTGAAATATTGTTTTTTTCCGTATTATGGAATCAAATCTTTGCATTTATAGAAGTAGGGCTGTACCTCTTTGCCGGTGCGGTCTTTTTTAAGGCGCATTTCACCTCAAGCGGCTATATCCTAGCTTTGGCTACAGTTTTAATCTCCATGCCAATCTTTACCGGATTAGGAATTATCTACGCCGCATTATTGATGGCGGTGAAGAAGGGGGGGTCTTTAAGGGCGGCAATGATTTTTATCTTCACTTTTTTTGGAGGGGTATATTTTCCAGTCGAATTACTACCAAGGAGCTTGCAGATAATTTCTCATTTCCTGCCGGTAACATATTCCCTGAAAGCAATACGGGAGGTTTTAATCAATAGCCAGCCTTTAAGCTTTATTTATAAAGACCTCCTTATTTTGGCAGCATTCGCCATAGTCTTATTTCCGCTAAGCCTATTCGTATTCAAACAGGCATTTGTAAGGGCCAGGACTAACGGCACCCTGACGCATTACTAGGGTTGACGCTGGCTCTTAAGTGCAGTATAATTTAAAACAATATGCTTCTGGGTGTTCATGTTTCTGCGCAAGGTAAAATTTACGAGGCCCTTGAGCGCGCGCATAAATTGGGTTGTAATACCATGCAGATATTTGCGCGTAACCCTCAAAGGTGGCGCGCCGATTTTCTGGAACCTCAAGATATAGAGGAATTTAAGCTAAAAAGCCAAGAGTTTAAGATAAGGCCCATCTTTATTCATATACCTTATCTGATAAATTTGGCTTCTCCTAACCCCAGGCTATACGATGCATCCATAGAAGCTTATATCGAGGATATCTTAGAGGCCTCTGTGCTGGGTGCGGATTATATAGTTACGCATATGGGCAGCCACAAGGAAACCTCGGAAGCCGCAGGGATAAAAAGATTGATTGACGCACTCAATACAATTACCGAAAGGATAAAAAGTATCCGTAATATAGGTATTTTATTAGAAAATACTACCGGCAGCGGTTCCTGGCTCGGTTATAAATTTATTCATCAGAAAGAGATTTTGCAGGGCCTGCAGCAGAAAAAGCGATTCGGCCTTTGTTTTGATACCGCGCATGCTTATTTAGCCGGATACGATATCTCCACAAAAGAAGGGCTTGCGCAGACGCTGGATGAGATTGATAAAACCGTAGGCCTGGAGTTAATCAAGCTTATCCATCTTAATGATGCCAGAGATAAGCTTGGTTCCCGCTATGACCGGCACGAGCATATCGGAAAGGGAAAGATCGGCATAGAAGGGATGAGAAGGATTATAAACCACCCGCGGTTAAAAGATATACCCTTTATTTTAGAAACGCCCAAGGATAGCGATATTGCGGATACGGTGAATTTAGAAACCGTAAGAGGCCTTAAAAAAAACTAAGGAGATTATTATGCTTTATAAAGTCCTGGTAGTTGATGATGATAAAGAGATTGTGGAAACTCTGCAGAAAATACTTATACAGGAAGAATACAACGTTGTGGCGGCTTTTGATGGAGAAGAGGCCTTAGTTAAGTTAAAAAGCGATAACCCCGATATTATACTTTTAGATATTGTCATGCCGAAGCTAAACGGGTTTGAGGTATTGAAAGAAATAAGAGAAAAGCATACAGACAGATGGAGGCCGGTGATAATTATCAGCGCCAAAGACGAGCTGGAATCTGTACGCAGGGGATATAATATGGAGGCAGACCATTATTTAACCAAGCCATGCAGCGTCGAGAATATTTTACGTGCAATAAGGACCATGATTTCTCTTCTTCATTTGCGCAAAAATAATAATAAGGAACAAGAAGGAAGCGGATTAAACTAGACATATGGGTTATCCTTTTAAAGAAATAGAAGGAAAATGGCAAAAAAAATGGGAACAGGATAAGATTTTCAACTCCCATATCGAAGATAAGCGAAAAAAATACTATTGCCTGGAGATGTTCCCTTATCCTTCGGGTAAAATTCATATGGGCCATGTGCGTAACTATACAATCGCGGATGTAATAGCCAGGTTTAAGATGCTGGAGGGATATAATGTATTGCATCCCATGGGTTTTGATGCCTTTGGCCAGCCGGCGGAAAACGCCGCCATAAAAAATAAAACCAAGCCCGATATCTGGACGAAGAAATGTATTGCCTGGATGAGGGAAGAATTGAAGAGAATGGGTTTTTCTTATGATTGGGAAAGGGAAATTTCTACCTGTGACAGCGATTATTATAAGTGGAACCAGTGGATATTTTTAAAGATGCTTGAGCGGGGCCTGGCTTATAAAGGAAGCGCCTTTGTAAACTGGTGCCCTGATTGCGAAACCACCCTGGCAAATGAAGAGGTAGTTGATGACGGATGCTGGAGATGCAAGACAAAAGTAGAGCATAAAGAATTAGAGCAGTGGTTTTTGAAGATTACCGAATACAGAGAACGCCTTTTAGCGGATTTAAAAGATTTGAAAGGCTGGCCGGAAAGGGTGCTGGTCATGCAGGAAAACTGGCTCGGCAGGAGCCAGGGTGTAGAGATTTATTTTCGTTTAGAAAATAGCGATAAGATTATCCCGGTTTTTACGACAAGGGTAGATACTATTTTTGGCGCGACATACATTGTTTTGGCGCCGGAACACCCGCTGGTAAAAGAGATTATTAAAGGTAAACCCCAGGAAAAAGAAGCCACCAGGTTCATTAATAGAGTAGCTCAAGAAAGCAGGGTAGTGCGGGAAGCTGGCGATGTAAAAAAAGAGGGTGTTTTTACAGGTAGCTTTGCCGTAAATCCGGTGAATAATGAAACTATACCTATTTGGATAGCTGATTATGTTTTAATGGAATACGGGACCGCAGCGATTATGGCTGTACCAACGCATGACCAGCGCGATTTTCTTTTTGCCAAAGAGCACAAATTGTCCATGCGGATTGTAATTCAGAGAGAAGAGAATAAAGAACGGAAAGTAGACGAGCTGACCGAGGCTTATGAAGGAGACGGAATACAGGTTAATTCCGGAGAATTTAACGGCCTTCCCAACCAGGAAGCAAAAGTTAAAATTGCCGAGTGGATGGAAAAGAAAGGGATCGGGAAAATTCAGACACACTGGCGCCTGCGCGATTGGCTTATTTCCCGGCAGCGTTACTGGGGTACGCCTATACCGGTTATCTATTGTCAGAATTGCGGGGTTATCCCTGTGCCTTATGAGGATTTGCCTGTAGAGTTACCCAAAGATGCGCCTTTCACCGGAGAAGGCGGAAGCCCCTTAAGTAAAGTCAAAGAATTTGTAAATGCAGCTTGCCCTAAATGTAAAGCCCCTAGCCGCCGCGAAACAGATACCATGGCCACGTTCTTTGATTCTTCCTGGTATTTTTTAAGATTCTGCTCCCCAAAATTTTCCCAGGAACCTTTTGACAAGGAGGAAGCCAGGTATTGGATGCCTGTTGACCAGTATATCGGCGGGATTGAGCACGCTATTTTACATTTATTGTACTCGCGTTTCTTTACCAAGTTCTTTAAGGACCTGGGGATGATAGGTTTTAATGAGCCTTTCAGCCGGCTCCTGACACAGGGGATGGTTTTAAAAGATGGCGAGGTAATGTCAAAGTCGCGTGGAAATATCGTTGACCCGGACGCCATAATTAAGAAATACGGAGCAGATACCTTGAGATTATTCATCCTCTTTGCTGCACCTCCGGAAACAGAATTAGAGTGGGATGACAGGGGCATTGAAGGCGCATATAAATTTTTAAACCGCGTCTGGCGCATTCAGGAACGCCTTCTGGAAAAGGCAGATGCAAATTTAATCAAAGGTCTGCATAAGGCTATCAAGAAAGTATCGCAAGATTTTCAGGAATTTAAATTTAATACTGCCATTGCCAGCATCATGGAATTGACGAATGCTATTTATCAGTCAGGCGCAGACAAAGAAGTTTTTCAACAATTGCTCATAATGCTTAGCCCCATCGTACCGCATTTTAGTGAAGAACTCTGGGAATTATTAGGCAACAAAGGGAGTATATTTAAGGCAAAATGGCCTACGCATAACCAGAAGCTTTTGATTGAAGAAAATATTACCCTGGTGATTCAGGTAAATAGCAAAGTCCGCTCCAAAATAGACGTCCCTTCCGATACGAGCGAAGATGAACTCAAAAATTTAGTCCTTTCCGATGAAAAGGTAAAATCCTGGCTACAAAATAAACCCGTCAAGAAATTTATTGTCGTTCCCGGAAAACTGGTCAATATCGTTGCGTGATTCTTTTAAACCCCTCCGCTTGCTACTGCATTAACTCCACCAAAAATTAGAGTTAGATTTAGCCTTCTTTTGCGTCAATTAAGTGAGGACATAATTTATGGAGCTTCGGTCTGGACAGGTAAGCGGACATAAATTATATGTCCGGACTTACTTGACATTTTCCCATAAATATCAGGCTTAAAATGTCAAGGCCAATAGGGTATTTTTATGTTTAATCTCACCCATGAAGAGAAAAAAGTCGTTTTATTTTTAGTCAGCATAGCCTTAATCGGGACAGGTATAAATTTTTGCTTAAAGGTCAAATCACCCATAAAAAAATTTATTCTTGCCGATATCAATATCGCAAAGATAAATCTTAATACCGCAAGCCTCCAAGACTTACTGGAGAGCCGCGCCTTAAGCAAAAGATTAGCCAAGGAAATCATTGAGTACCGTCTTGCTCACGGAGGATTCAGCGACATTGAAGAATTAAAAGAAATAAAAGGGATAGGTGAGTATAAATATGAAAAATTGAAGGAACTATTCTTTGTTAAATGAAAAGCCCCCTGGTAATCTTAACGCTGAATTTTATTTTCGGCATACTTACCGCAGGCATAGTCAAAATCAATTTTTTATCAGCATTTTTCCTGTCAGGACTGTTTTTAATCTCTGCTTCATTTTCGCTAAAAAAAGAATTCTTCTATAATCTTTTCCTGTTTCTTTGCCTCATTTTTCTGGGCTACTGCGCCTATATTAATACCTGCGTTTTCCCAAGATGCCACATATCCAGACTTTTATACTACAAAAATAATTCTCAAACGATAAGAGGGATTGTCAACAATGAACCTGCGATAAGGGGGAATAAGACATCTTTCATTTTTAGGGTTACCGGTATTAAACTAGGCAGATATCAATATAATTGCTGCGGGGATATCCTTGTTTATTTAAAAAATAAAAAATTTTTGCGTTACGGAGAAGAATTAATTTTACGAGGGAATTTATACAGGCCTCCTGCCTACGGCAGTTATAAGAATTACCTAAGTAATCAAGGCATATTCTTCATTATGCGGATAAATTCAGGTTTTGATTTGGTAAGATTAAATAAAAACAAAGGGTCAATCTTTTACAGGATTGCCTTGCGGCTGAAAGAAAAAGCAGGGGATATTATTTCCAGGTACTGTAATTCTGTAACTAACGCCGTATTGGAGGCAATGCTGCTGGGAGAAAAAAGAAATGTCCCCCGCCTTATCTACAATTCAATGATGAAATCCGGCACAGTGCACATACTTGTGGTCAGCGGTTTTAATGTGGGCATAGTCGCATTCATCATTGTGTTAATGCTAAAACTGATAAGGGTGCCTAAAAAACCGCGCTACACCCTGACAATCCCCTTATTGATACTCTATTCTTTTGTTACAGGCGCATCAACACCTGTGGTGAGAGCCACTGTAATGGCAATTGTATTTCTGCTTGGAGCCCTACTTAGAAGAGAAGCGGATATTTATAATTCCTGTGCAATAGCCGCAATATTTATATTAATGATTAACCCCAGGCAAATATTTGATATAGGGTTCCAGCTTTCCTTTAGCAGCGTGATTTCCATAGCCTATCTTTATCCAAGAATAAAATCCCTTTTGCGCATAGAGGCGCTAAAAATAAAATCTCTTAAGATTATCATCGAAGGGGCGCTGGTATCTCTCTCTGCGTGGCTGGGCACATTGGGTTTCGTGGCATATTATTTCAGGATCTTTTCACCCATCACCGTAGTGGCAAATTTATTTATCCTGCCCTTATCTATTCTTATTACTTTATGCGGATTTAGCCTCGTGGTTATGGGTTTAACCGTTACGCAGCTGGCACCTCTTTTTGCCTCTACTGCTGAATTGGCAGTTACCCTGTTAATAAAGGTAAATTATCTTTTACTTAAGCCTCCCGGAGCCTGCCTTCGTTTGTAATGCCCGCCTTGACAAATACTGCAGGGTTGGTAAAATGCTTATTATGGCTAAATCAGATTTTCTTTCCGGCAATGAAGCTTTGGCTCAAGGGGCATATGAAGAGGGGCTTGAGGTTGCTGCTTCCTATCCCGGGACACCTGCCACAGAAATTTTAGAATACCTCTCTGGCTTTGCGCAGATAGATTCCCAGTGGTCAGTAAACGAAAAAATAGCTTTTGAAGTAGCTTTATCTTCTGCAATCGCGGGCAAGCGCTCTCTTTACGCTTCCAAACATGTAGGCCTCAATGTTGCCATGGACCCTTTAATGACCTCAAGCTATACGGGAATCAACGCAGGTTTTATTGTGGTCACCTGCGATGACCCGGGATTACATTCTTCCCAGAATGAACAGGATAACCGCCTTATTGCCAGGATGGCAAAAATCCCGTTACTTGAGCCGGCAAGTCCCTCTGAAGCCAAGGCGTTTGTAAAGGAGGCATTTGAAATCAGCGAATGCTTTGATACGCCGGTAATACTAAGATTAACCACGAGGATCTCGCACACAAAAGAAAATATAATTATTGGCAGGAGAAAAGAATCCGGGCGCAAGGATTTTAAGATTAATGCAGCTAAATACGTAATGGTCCCTGCCAATGCCTATAAAAGACATATAGAACTGGAAAAAAGATTAACCAGGCTCAAGGTTTATGCAGAAAGCTGCCCTTTGAACAGGATTGAACTTAAAAACAAGAAAATAGGTTTTATAACAAGCGGCATTTCGTATCTTTATGTCAAAGAGATGTATCCTGATGCCTCCTGTTTAAAACTAGGGTTTACTTTTCCTTTTCCTGACGGCAAGGCGAGAAGATTTGCTAAATCAGTAAAAGAGCTTGTAGTTGTAGAAGAGCTGGAGCCTTTCCTGGAGGAGCAACTGGCGATTGCCGGGATAAAATGCAGGTCAAAGCACCCTTCTTTTCGTATCGGTGAGTTAAAGCCGGAATATATACCTTATATTGTGAAAGGGAAAAAGAAACCCGAGGAAGAAAGGAATGCACGCAGGCCTGTATTGTGCCCGGGTTGCCCCCACCGTTTAGTTTTTGCTACGCTCAAGAAACTAAAAGTCGTAGTTACAGGGGATATAGGTTGTTATACTTTAGGAGCAGCTCCACCTTTAAGCAGCCTGCATACGTGTTTATGCATGGGCAGCGGGATTACTTTTTTTGAAGGATTCAGGCGAACAATAAAAGAGAAAGTTGTAGGGCTAATCGGAGATTCTACCTTTGTACATTCAGGGATTCCCGGGCTTATAAATTTAAGCTATAATCAGACTAAGGGCTTGGTAATTATCCTTGATAATGCCACTACTGCCATGACCGGAGCTCAGCCTCACCCTGCAACAGGAGTTACCATAAAGCAAGAAGTTACTAAAAAACTGATTTTAGAAGATGTATGCGTTGCCTGCGGGGCAGACCACGTGGACGTGGTTGACCCTTATAACATAAAAGGATTAGAAGAGTTGATTAAAAAGAGGTTAGGGGAAGATGCGCTTTCGGTCGTTATTGCGCGCCATCCTTGCAAGCTATTGAAAAGAGAAAAATCAGCCCCTACGCTTTATCTGGAAGAAAAATGTAAGAAGTGCTATCTGTGTATGGCTATAGACTGCCCGGCACTCAGGAAAAATGATGACGGCTCTATCAGCATTGATGCTGAATTGTGCGCGGCTTGCCGTCTTTGCGTATCGGTTTGTAATCCAAAGGCTCTACAAAGAAAATGAATGAATTTAAGACCATAAATATCCTCTTTTGCGGCACCGGAGGACAAGGCGTTTTAAAAGCAGCGGAGATTTGCGCCAGGGCAGCAATGCTGGAAGGTTTCCATGTAAAAAAATCCGAGGTGCACGGGATGTCTCAACGCGGAGGGTCAGTGGAATCACATTTAAGATTTGGCAGAAGAGTTTTTTCTCCTTTGATTCCTTATGGGAAAGCGGATTACCTTATTTCTTTTCATGAAGAAGAGCACAGGCGTTTGAAAAAAATGCTTAAACCAGGAGGCTCGGATTTGACAGGTTATTTGGAAAAGGCGTGCAGAGCGGCCAAAGATAAACGTTACCTGAATATTTTTCTTTTAGGGGTTCTCTCCAGCTATTTATCCCTTAAAGAAAAAAGCTGGCTTAAGGCAATAGACAATGTTTTTCCGGCTAAAATATCATATGAGAACCGCAGGGTCTTTGCGCAAGGAAGGAAAGAGAAACTATGATCTGGAATGAAGAAATGGAATGTATGGCGCAGGAGGATTTAAAAAACATACAGTCCGAGCGCCTAAGGCAGATAGTGGATTATGTTTATAATAACTGCCAGGCATACAAGAATAAATTGAATGCCTGCGGAATAAGCCCCCGCAAGATAAAAACTATTTGTGATATCCACAAGCTCCCCTTTACTACAAAAGAAGACTTGCGCGATGCCTATCCCTTCGGGTTATTTTCTGCCGCATCAAAGAATATCACGGAGATACACGTTTCAAGCGGGACAACAGGAAATCCGACGGTAGTAGGTTATACAAAAGAGGATTTAGAGCTTTGGTCAGAGGTAATGGCGAGGGTTTTAGCATTATCCGGAGCAGAGCCCAAAGATAAAATCCAGATTGCCTACGGATATGGATTATTTACCGGTGGCCTGGGTTTTCATTACGGCAGCCTGAAGATGGGGTTAACGATTATACCTGCTTCTTCGGGCCAGACCAAACGCCAACTGAAGATGATGCATGATTTCAAACCGCGCATTTTAGCTTGCACGCCTTCTTATTGTCTTTACATGGCAGAAGAAGCAAGGGAGATGAAACTCGACCCCAGGAAAAGCAGCTGGGAGATAGGGATTTTTGGGGCTGAGCCTTGGAGCGAATCAATGCGCAAAGAGATAGAATCAACCTGGGATATGCTGGCTACAGATGTTTACGGCCTCTCTGAAATTATCGGTCCGGGAGTAGCCCAGGAGTGCCAGCACAAGAAGGGTTTACATATATTCTCGGATGTTTTCTATCCGGAAGTAATTAATCCCAAGACCGCCAAGCCTGTCAGTGACGGGGAAGAAGGGGAGCTGGTAATTACTACGCTTACCAAGCAGGGATTGGCGCTCCTGCGTTATCGCACGCGGGATATTGTGAGTATAAAATACCAAAGGTGCCGCTGCGGCAGGACCAGCCCGCGTATCAGTAAAATCAGGGGAAGGACAGACGATATGATTATTGTCAGGGGCATAAACGTCTTTCCTTCGCAGATTGAGCATGTGCTTTTGGGCATTGAAGGGACAAAACCCCATTATCAACTCGTTGTAGACAGAAAGGCAGGGGAATTGGATGAGCTGGAGGTTCTGGTTGAGGTTGAAGAAAAGATTTTCTCCGATGAGGTAAAGGCCTTAAGAAACCTGGAAGAGAAAATCAGGAAAGAGATAGAATCAACCCTGGGAATTTTTGTTAAAGTAAAGCTGGTTGAGCCCAGGTCCATCGAGCGCAGTGAAGGCAAGGCCAAGCGCGTAATTGATAAAAGGATTATCTAAATTTAAATTCTTCAGCAAGAAAAATGGTTAAGGGCAATAAATCTAAACAATCAAAATTTCCTTGGTCATATATACCCTTTTTTTTCCTGTCGCTGGGCTTTTCGATTCTGATAGTCGCATTCTCCACGTTTCTTAGGACGCATAATATACACATACCAAATCCGCTCAACATTCCATTGACATGGATATTGGCCTTAGGTTTTTCTCTTTCCTTGCTGCTCATTGAGAGGCTTGTTATTTCTTCTTTTAAATGTTCAATATGCGGGAGGGAGGGCAAAGATGCATTGCGGTACAGCAATAGAAAAACAAAACGTTTTTGCCGCACGCATACGATAGATGAATTTAAAAAAGAATTCTTGAAAATTCAGAATAAAATAGTGGTTATTTACCCTAAGCTGGAAGAGAAACGCGGTTCTTCATACACGTATCAGTATTATTCTTTAAGTGACCTCAAGAAATATAATCTTCAGGAAATTATAGGAGACCTGGTAACGCAAGGGCTAAATTCTATATCCGGTGCATGCGCAACGTGTAAGGCCGATGCACAAGTAGCATATTTTGGCGCGGATAGTTTTCGTTGGGAGCACAAAGGCGGGTCTGCCGGCTGGGAACTGCCGGCAATTGAAAAAATAAACCACACTGCAGAGATTCTCTGTACAGGGTGTGTTTTGGATTTGATTCTTCCTTCATTAAGGAATTTCAAAGGCAATTTTGAGGAGCCGGTAGTGCTTCATTATGCAGGGGAGGGTATTTTTTTGCCATGGCAGGTGTAAACATTACAAAGAAAAGGGGGCAGAAATGAAGATAACGCAGATTTCAGTATTTTTAGAGAACCGCAAGGGCAGGCTCTATGGAGTTTGCTCTCTTTTAGGAAAAAATAGGATTAATATCCGGGCTTTAACCATTGCCGAGACGCAGGATTTCGGAATCTTGAGGATGGTGGTGGATAATCCGGAAGAGACGTTAAAGATTTTAAAGAAAAGTGGCTTTGTAGTGCATTTGACAGATATCGTAGCCGTGGAAGTAGAAGATAAGCCGGGAGGCCTGGCAGGCATATTAAAGATCCTTTTTGACAATAATCTTAATGTGGAATATGTATATGGTTTTCTGGAAAAATTCTCTGATAATGCGCTTTTGGTCATGCGTTTTGAAGAGCCGGACAGGGCTATTGAAATCCTGAAGAAGAAAAAAATCAGGGTGGTAGGAAAAGAGGAAATTACGGATTTGTAATATGGAAACTTACTATTGGAATAAAGAATTAGAGACTATTGACCAGGCTTCTTTGGAGGATTTACAGTTAAAACTCCTCAGAGATACTGTGCAGGCTGCCTTAAAGACGCCCTTTTATCGTAATCGTTTGAAGAAGGCCGGGATAAATTCTGGCGATGATATCAGGAGCCTTCAAGACTTACAGAGGATACCCTTTACTACAAAAGATGACTTAAGGGAAGGTTATCCTACCGGACTCCTGGCAGTTGACCTGGCAGAGGTAGTACGCATTCATACCTCAAGCGGCACTACAGGCACGCCCACTGTGATTTATCATACCAAAGAAGACCTGGATAACTGGACAGAACTGGTTTGCCGTTGTATTGTTGCCACCGGAGCCACAAGAGAAGATGTCTTCCAGAACACGATGAGCTATGGCCTTTTTACAGGCGGGCTTGGCCTTCATTACGGTGCTGAACGCCTGGGGATGACCGTTATACCGGTAGGCAGCGGCAATACCCGGCGTCAGATTCAGCTGATGAAGGATTTTAAGACCACCGTAATCCATGCTACCCCCAGTTATATGCTGCATATATATTCCAAGCTCAATGAATTCAAAATTCCGTTAAATGAACTCTTTTTAAAGAAGGCATACCTGGGTGCCGAGCCGTATTCAGAGAATACGCGCAGGAAAATTGAAGAGTTTTTTCACATTGATGTATATAATTCTTACGGATTAAGCGAAATGAACGGCCCGGGAGTTAGTTTCGAATGTATTCATAAATGCGGCATGCATACCTGGGAGGATTCCTATCTTCTGGAGATAATTGACCCGAAGACCACAAGGACTTTAAGCGAAGAGCATGAAGGAGAAATAGTCCTGACCAATTTAAGAAGGAGGGCTACTCCCTTATTGAGGTACCGCACCAGGGACCTGGCGTTTATCCACAAAGGAAAATGCAAATGCAGGAGAACCCACCATAGGCTTTCGCGCATTACCGGCAGGACAGATGATATGCTGATAGTCAACGGCGTAAATGTCTATCCTTCACAGATAGAAGAGGTGGTTATGCGCATACCACAGGTAGGGACCAATTACCAGATTTGTTTAGAGAAAGACGGGACACTGGATAAAATAATCGTCAAGGTAGAAATCTATTCCAAATTATTTACCGGAGACATACGGCAACTTGATGCCTTAAAGGCTAAGATTAATGAAGAGTTACGCGCTGCAATTATTATTAGTCCCATTGTAGAGCTACACGAGCCAGGCAGCTTACCCGTATCAGAAGGGAAAGCCAAGCGGGTAGTAGACTCAAGGATAAAATTATAGGAGGTAAAGCAATTATGCCAAGACAACTGAACATCTTTATAGAAAATCGTCCAGGTAGGCTAAAATCGGTTACTGAAATCCTCTCTCAGGGGAATATCAACATAATCGCCTTCACAATACAGGATAGAGGCGATTTCGGGGTGATGAAATTGCTGGTAGATAAGCCGGACGTTGCGCATCTGGCGCTGGCAGATAAGGGTTTTGCCTGTGTACTGAAAGATATTTTGGTGGTTTCTATCCAGGATAAACCGGGAAATTTAAACAAACTTGCCAGCCTGCTGTTGAAGCATAATATAAACATCATAGATACGCACGGGTTTGTGATTGAGCCGGGGAATCGGGGTATTTGTTGCATTGAATCAGCCGGAGCAGAGAACGCTAATATCACAAAGATTCTTGAAAAAGAAGGCTTTGGAGTATTGGGTGATAAAGAAATTTCAGAACTTTAATGATTATAGATATCCATACCCATGCCTGGCCGCAAAAAATAGCCCGCAAGGCCAGGGTGAATCTGGAATCCCTATTTAAAATAAAACTCATCTGCCTGCCTACCGAAAAAGCCCTGCTAAGGTTCATGAAGAAAAATAATATTAGCGTAAGCGTAGTCTGCGCAGTGGCCACTAAGCCTGAACAGGTAAGCTCCATTAATGCCTGGCTCTTTAAAATCAGGAGCAGGAGGTTGAGGGTTTTTTGTGCGCTACACCCGGAATATAAATTTTGGAAGGATGAATTAAGAAAAATAAAGATTAACGGCGACGGAATAAAGTTACAGCCGGAATTTCAAGACTTCTATGTTGATGAAAGACGAGTTTACCCCATGTATGAGGAAATAGAAAGATTAGGACTGCCCATCCTTTTTCACTGCGGCAAAGAGCTATCAGGGACTATGCTTGTGCGTTCTTCGCCTCACCGTATATTAAAAATCAGGAAAAGATTCCCCAGGCTAAAGATTATTGCCGGCCATTTCGGGGGTTTTAGATTATGGAAAGAAGTGAAAAAATATCTTTTAGGTAAGGATATTTACCTGGATACTTCTTTTTTCTTCGGTTATCTACCCAGGAAAGAGATCAGGGGTATGCTTCTTAGGCACCCTGGGAAGAGATTACTTTTTGGCAGCGATTTTCCTCTCACAGACCCCAAAAATGACCTGGATTACCTAAAGGGGTTAGGCTTGCCCGAAGGGTTAAGAAAGCGCATCCTTTATCTTAATGCCAAAGAACTACTTCAAATTTAACACACTTAAAACCCATTCGTTTTTCTTAAGTTACAAACTTTGGCTCAAATCTGGTTGACAAAGCAGGCTACCTGTGTTAAATTTGTTTATCCGCCTTCACGCTTTAATAGAAGCATATAAAAAACATATCAGCGGATAATCCTCCGAAGCCCCCAAAGCTAATACGTGCCTACCAAAGGGCGTAGGAGGACACATATAGGCATCACGGCGTGCCCGTGATTGTTTTCCACATGAAACGTATAATTTTAAGCCTGGTGATCTTGTTTAGTTTATCATTGAATACGGCATACCCTTATTGGATTTGGACCCCCAAGACAGGGAAATGGATAAATCCCAAGACTGCGCCTAAACCCACTCCCAAAGGGCAATTTGAATATTCCATGGCCTTTTATAACGAGAAGAAGTATGAGGATGCCAAGCGCGAATTTAAGAAACTCATCAAAAACTATCCTAAATCCTTTGAGGCCTCCGAAAGCCAGTATTATCTAGGGCTCACAGAAGAGGCGCAGGGCAATTTATATGAGGCATACCAGGCCTTCCAGAAGGTAATCGACAAATACCCTTTTTCAGAAAGGATTCAGGAGATAATTGAACGTGAATACAAGATCGCCGAGGCCTTTATCTCGGGTGAGAAACGCAAGGCACTTGGGCTAACCTTGCCAGTAGAGAATCCGGCCATAGAGATACTTACTAAGGTAGTGGAAAATTCGACCTATGGCCCTTTGGCGCCAAAGGCGCAATATAAACTGGGGGTAGTTTTAAAAGGCCTGTTGCGTTATTACGAAGCAGAGGATGCCTTCAATAAAGTAATCTCCAATTACCCGAATAGCGAGTGGGTAGAGCCGTCAAAATTTCAGATTGCCTCCTGCAGGGCCGCAGTATCCCGCGGCGCCGATTACGACCAGGGTGCAGCAGAAGAAGCCAAACAGAAGTTCGAAGATTTTGTTAAGGAGCATCCCGATGCGGTCCTCACGCTGGATGCAGAGAAAAATATCGGCCAGCTAAGAGATAAAGAAGCAGAGAGCAATTATAATGCTGCCAAGTTCTATGAAAAACAAAAAGAATACGATTCAGCAAAGATTTATTATAATGATATAATAAACAATTATCCTGACAGCCCCTGGGAAGAAAAGGCCCTGGAAAGATTGAAGATTATAGAGAAGATGGAGAAGAAAAAATGATAAATTATGGATTATACAGATTTAAAAAAAAGATGATACAGCTTGTCACCCTATCTACTACCTGCTATCTGCTATCTACTGTTTTGATTGGCTGCGGTTATACTACACGTTCAATGATTTCGAATAAGTTCAAAACGATATATATAACCCCATTTATAAATAAAGTAGATATTACAAGCGAATCTTACGTAGCCAGCAAATACAGGATTTACAGGCCTACCTTAGAAACGGATATTACCAGGACCGTAGTGGATAAATATCTCTTTGACGGAAACCTAAGGCCCGTAAGAGAGGAATCGGCGGATTTAATCCTTAAGGGTGAACTTATCGATTTCCGTAAAGACCCCTTGAGATACGACGAGAATGATAATGTAACTGAATACCGCATCAACCTGGTAGTAAATATCAGCCTCTGGGACCAAAAAGAGGATAAATTAGCCTGGCAGGAAGACGGTTTTACCGGTAGTTCAACTTATTTTACCTCTGGTATAGACGCAAAATCAGAAGGCACAGCCGTAAATGACGCCTTAGACGACCTAGCCCGCAGGATTGTCGAACGCACAGTTGAGCAGTGGTAACAGGCCAATGGTTTATCTTTTCCTCGGTCAGGATACCTTTTCAAAAGAGACACAATTCAAAAGCCTTAAACAGAAATTCCTCGAGCCCAACCTTGAGCAGTTCAACCTCGATGTATTATACGCCAGGGAATTAACCTTGAAAGGGCTGCAGGAGAGATTGTTATGTCTGCCGGTAAAAACCGCTAAAAGGTTAATACTTATAAAAGAGGCGCAAGATTTAAAAGAGGATGTCAGGGATTTTATCCTCAAATACGCAATAAAGCCCCTGCCCCAAGTAATCTTAGTTTTGGACGCTTGGCAACAGGAAAGAAGCAACGAATTTATAAACCGCCTATCCCGATATGCAAAAACCCTGACGTTTAAAACAACGCCTAAAGTCGATAGTTTTACTTTAAGCCGCTCCATAGAATTAAGGAGACCTGACTATGCCCTGCGAATATTAAATCAGCTTTTAAGAGAGGGAGAGAGGCCGGAACGGATTTTGGGCGGATTAAGGTTTTCCTGGGAGAGAAGCACAGCCAGCCCTATTGAGATGAGAAGGAGGCTTAAACTTCTGCTTAATTGCGACAGGGATATAAAAACAGGAAGGCTTAATCCTGCATTTGCCTTAGAAAAACTGATAATCGGTTTATGCGGACTTAGTAAGCCTCTTCATTAAGCGGGATTTCTTGCGGCTGGCGGCATTGGGATGGATTATTCTTTTTTTAGCTGCCTTATCGAGTTGTGAAAAAGCTTTCACCAATACGGTTTTAGCTTCACTAACATTTTTTGCCGACAATAATGCCTGTAGTTTTTTCAGGGTCTTTTTAAGCTGCTGTTTAACTCTTAAATTGCGCTGGTGCTTTTTTTTATCCGCGCGTTTTCTTTTTAAAGATGTTTTACGCCTGGGCATGGTTTCCTCTCCTTTAATGAGCAGATAATTTATGGAGCTCTCCTAACGTAAAGAGCGACATAAATTATAGCGTTCGTTATTATGGCTGTATAAGTGTCTGCGAATTAACCCCGAAGCTTTGATTAAAATTATCGAAGAGAATTTTAATCAGTTTAAGCGAGGGGTAGCGTTTATTTTTATAACATACTTCAAAACCCATGTCAATACACAAATCAATTGCTAAATCTGCCGGCATAGTCGGCCTTGCCACGCTCTGTTCGCGTATCTTAGGTTTCCTGCGCGACATAGTTATTGCCAGATTATTCGGCACCTATGTCTATGCGCAGGCATTTGTGATTGCCTTTCGTATCCCCAATTTATTTCGCGACTTAGTAGGCGAGGGAGCAGCCAATGCAGCCCTGGTGCCGGTCTTTAGCGAATATAGCGTGAGGCACCCAAGGGAAGATTTCTGGGAATTGGCTAATGTAGTGTTGAATCTTTTACTGGTTATACTCGCCAGCATTACAGTTTTGGGTATAATCTTTTCCCCGCTCCTGGTGCGCATGATTGCGCCTGGCTTTGTAGTTGACCCCGAAAAGCTAGCCGCAACGATTAAATTAAACCGGATTATTTTCCCCTATATTCTGCTCATCAGCCTGGCAGCATATTCCATGGGGATACTTAATTCCCTCAAGCATTTTTCTGTCCCTGCTTTTGCGCCCTGCTTATTGAACGTCTCTATAATAGTTTTTGCATTGCTCTACGGAGAGGGAATAAAGGGATTAGCGTTAGGCGTGCTTGTAGGCGGCGTATTACAACTTGCAGTGCAAATTCCGGTTTTGTATCAAAAGGGTTTTCATCTTAGGCTGTTCAAGCGTTTTAAGCATCCTGCTGCTAAAACTATCGGCAAATTGATGCTGCCGCGATTATTCAGCTCTTCCATATATCAATTAAATAATTTCGTTGATTCAATATTCGGTTCCCTGGCCTGGATTGTGGGAGAAGGAGGCGTGGCAATCTTATATTTTTCTTACCGGCTGATTCAATTTCCCCTGGGGATATTCAGCAATGCGCTTGCGCAGACAATTTTGCCGACTCTTTCCACTCAAGCCTTAGAGGAAACTCCCGATAAATTAAAACAGACGCTTTCCTGGGGCTTACGGCAGATATTCTTTGTTTTGCTGCCGGCTTCAGTAGGACTGATGGCGTTGTCCAGGCCGATTGTTTCTACAATCTTTGAAGGCGGAAAGTTTGATATGCATTCTAGCCAACTTACTGCCAGCGCCTTATTCTACTATAGTATCGGATTATTCGCATATGGGGCAACTAAGGTGCTGCAGTCCTGTTTTTTTGCGCTTAAAGATACTGTAACGCCGACAAAAGTGGCATCCCTAGCTTTAGTAGTAAATATTGTTTTAAATTCCATATTAATGTTTCCTTTAAAGATTGCCGGCCTTGCCTTAGCCACTTCTATATCAGGCATAATACTTTTTTGATTCTTTTTGTAATTTTAAACAGGAGAATTGGAAATTTTGACCTCGAAAGAATTTATATTTCTTTTGTGCGTATACTTTTGGCCAGCCTCTTTATGGGCCTGGTATGCCACCTTGTTTATGGGAAGATAAGTGTTTGCCTCATGAATAAATATTTCAATTTAGCAGCAGCCCTTGCCGCAGGAATTTTATCTTATATTTTCTTTTGCTTTATTTTTAGAGTGGAAGAGATGAGGGAATTGTGGAGGTGGATGAGGCAGAGAAAATCTTAGCTGTTTTGCGGCTGTCTTGGTTTGTTTCTCGCAGGGACGCTCGTTTTGCCCCTGCGAGGCAAAACTTCGCTCGGGTCGGCTGCGTCGCTCTTCCGCAGCCGGGCCGTATATAAAAGCATTTTTTTAATTTAGGAGCCGACTGCGGAAACCATGCCCGCTCCTTGCCTCCACGCCCTGCTCGAAATCAAGCCAAGCCACCCCCAAAAAGAGATTTTCTAAAGGAGGATATTAGTATGTTAGATGAACTATTCAAAGCAATATTTTCTGGACCACCTTCATATAAAATTTATTCAATTTTTTTATTAATCTTAATTATGCTTTGGCTATCCTGGAGTCTGAAAATAAGTCAGCCCAAACCAGATTTAGATATAATGATGTATAATTATGGAAAGAAGATATCTTTACCTAAAGGTTCAACACAAATTAAGTTTGAGCCAATAATTATTAATAACGGAAAAGCCATTGCAAGGCACGTTAATTTACATATTAAATTTTCTAATCAGCTAAGTCTAACATTTGATCGCAATATTTGGACAGCATATAGAGAAAATAATTATTCCGTTCTAGAGTATAATGGTGGAATAGCCAATGTCATTTATCCTGAACATCCGATGGGGTTAAAAGATTTAATTGTTACTGTACCTAATAATTTTGAAGGGGTAGTTGAAATACCCTTTTGGATTATATGCGAAAATATGCGGAGAAAAGAAGGAAGGTTGGCTATTGAGATAAAATAGATAAGATTTAAATTGAGCTTGGTATTGTAAATTTTTTAATGAATCTGACGGTTTTCGAGCGAATGGAGGTTTTAGCCAAAGCAGCTTGAGTATTTTCGGTAATCCCGAGGCCAACCGAGAGGTTGGCAATCTCGGGACGGCGATGCTGTTTGAGGAGCATTTGCTAGAGCAAATGCGACGAGTTCAGCAGCCGCCGAAAATACGAAAGAACTTTGGGGTCCGCCGAAGGCGGAAAACCGACCTGAGCGAGAAAAGCGACAGATTCATTAAGATCAAGATATGAATAAAGTGAATACATTAAAAGATAAAATTTCTAAGATGCCGGATGTGCCGGGGGTGTATTTGATGAAGGATGCCTCGGGTAAGGTGATTTATGTGGGCAAGGCAAAGTCGCTTAAAAAACGCCTAAGCAGTTACTTAAGCAGAGACCTGTCTACCAAGACCCTGGCAATGATGTCAAAGGTATGTGAGATTGAATACAGGCTTACGCCCACAGAAAGTTTGGCGCTTTTATTAGAAGTAAACCTGATTCATGAGTATAAACCAAAATATAATGTGTCTTTACGGGACGATAAAAGCTTTCCCATGGTAAAAATTACCAATGAGGATTATCCCAGGGTTTGTATTACTCGTAAGAAAGAAGAGGATGGCAGCCGTTACTTTGGACCTTATACTGACGCAAAGCTACTGAGAGAGGCGTTAAAGATTATCCGTAAATTCTTTCCTTATCGCTCTTGCAAGGAGCTTCCTAAAGAAGCCTGCATATATTATCGTATCGGGCTTTCCCCCGCACCCTGCATAGGAAAAATTGAAAAGAAAGCTTATACCAAAACCATAGAAAACATCGCCTTAATTTTAGAAGGCGCAACAGACTCCTTGATAAAAAAATTATCCCGGGAGATGGAAGCAAAGGCAAAAGAAGAGAAATTTGAAGAAGCGGCAAGAATAAGAAACCAGATAGTTGCTTTGACTGCCATTGGCAAGCAAAGAGAGACTTTCAGCAGCAATGAATTGGAGGATTTGCAGGGTTTGCTGAAATTAAAAAGACTGCCCTCAAGAATCGAGGCATTTGATATCTCAAATATTTACGGCAAAGAGGCAACCGGCTCAATGGTAAGCTTCTACAGAGGCTGGCCGGACAAAGATAATTACCGCAAATTCCGCATTAAAACAGTAGAGGGAATAGATGATTACCAGATGCTTAGAGAAGTTGTGCAGCGCAGGTACAGCCGGGTTATTGCCGAGAAACTTCCCTTGCCGGACTTAATTTTAATTGACGGAGGGAAATCTCATCTTCTAGTAGCCGCAGAACAGATAAAAGTCCTGGGATTAAATATCCCCTTAGCCAGCATTGCAAAGGAAAGGGAAAATATCTATATACAAAAAAGAAAATATCCAATAAAATTAAACCAGGACACGCCGGCTTTAAATTTGATTCGCCGGGTAAGGGATGAGGCGCACAGGTTTGCGGTTTCATACCACCATATATTGAGAAGAAAGAAAATAATCGGCAAATGAGCATGAAAATTACCCCCTTCGCTAAAAAAGTCTACAGAGTTGTCGCAAAAATACCGATAGGCCAGGTACGCACATATAAATGGGTGGCTAAAAAGGCAGGCAGGCCCCGGGCATATAGGGGAGTCGGACAGATATTAAAAAATAATCCTTACCCCTTAATTATCCCCTGCCACCGCGTGGTAAAAAGCAATAATGAACCTGGCGGATATGTATATGGAGCAACTTTAAAGAAAAAACTGTTAAGTTTAGAAAAGAGCTTTAAGAAATGTATAACGAACAAAGAATAAGAGGTATTTTATTTTATTTGAGTGTTTCTATATTTTTAATAGGCCTACCAGCTATCCTTTCTTTTGCGTTAGGGTATAAATTTAACCCTGCCACATTTAAATTCACCAAGACCGGCCTGCTTGTAATAAGGACACACCCTGAAGCCGCAGATATTTTTCTAAATTACAAGTTATTGAATGAGAAAACTCCGGCAACCATTCGCGAGTTATTGCCCGGAGATTATAACCTATCCTTATTTTTGGACAGGCACTATCCCTGGAGCGGAAAGGTTAGGATAGAGGCCGGCAGAGTAGCCCTTATGGAAAAAACAATCCTTTTCCCCCTAAGGCCGAATATAAAGCAGCTTAATAAAGATAAAATCTCTTCTTTCTGGGTAGACCAGAAAGAGTCAAAGATTTATTACTTTAACCGGGAAAATAATGCAATTTATAGATCTAACCTCGAAGGAGAGGATTTTGAAGAAATTGGAATCCTGCCTCAAGATTTCTCCCTCTCTAAAAAATGGAAAATCTCCAAGGATGGAGAAAATTTAGTAGGTTTTAATCCCCGCCAGGTAATACTGGTTTATTTGAAAATGCGGGGAAGGTTTGCGGATACGCAACCTTTAATTATTTTAGAGCATTCAGATTATCCCATAATAGACATATTCTGGCATTCGGATAACTACCATCTAATTTTAATCACCGATAGAAGCATTGAGATATTAGAAGCAAGGCCTCAGGCCAAGATATTGAACATTGTGAATTTAAATAAAAAGAATATAGCCGCTTTTTATGACGATAGCAATGACACGCTTTATTTTAACGATGTTCAAAAGGCGGCAGACGGAAAGTGGTATGACAACGTTTATAAACTGGAACTAAGCACAAAATCTTTCCCGTTCCAGGAATTGATAAAACCCAAATCCAATGAATAGCGGCTTAAATATAAGGCGTTCCTTAGAAGTTATCCCCGGGATTATTTCCTGGGGCATAATTATTCTTCTTGTTATCTTATCCATTTTACATCCCGTATTTTGTGCAATCATCATTATTGTTTTTGATTTTTACTGGATTATACGCTCCACATATCTGACCACGCTTCTGGTCATGGCCTACCAGAAATTGCACCGGCAAAAAGATAAGGATTGGCTTAAGGAATGCCAGGAAGTTACACCGGGCTGGCAAGAGCTCTACCATTTGATAATTTTTCCCGTCTACAAAGAAGACCTGCAGATACTGCGTCCTTCCCTGGAAGCCCTTAAGGTCTGCCATTACCCGAAAGACAGGATGATCGTAGTGATGGCATTTGAAGAGCGTAATCCCGACTCCCGCAAGAACGCCGGTATTTTAGAGGCGGAGTTTAAGGATTCTTTTTTAAGGTTTTTACCCACCTTTCATCCTGACGGCCTTCCCGGAGAAAAGCGCACTAAGGGCGCAAATTCCACCTGGGCTGCAAAAAAGGCCAGGGAATTCTTGCATTCAAAAGGCATTAACGAAGAAAATGTTATTGCTTCTTGTTTTGATGCGGATACCTGCGTAGATAAAGAATATTTTGGCTGCCTGAGCTATCACTTTTTGACTTCCAAGAAACCTCACCAGGCAAGTTATCAGCCTATACCCGTTTATAACAATAATATCTGGCAGGCGCCTTCCTTTGCCAGGATCGTAGAAATCGGCGGATCATTTTGCCAGATGATTGAAAGTATGCGCCTGGAAAAATTCGTAACATTCTCCAGCCACAGTATGAGTTTTAAGACACTGGTAGACATAGATTACTGGCCCGTGGATATGATTTCCGACGATTCGGTGATTTATTGGAAGGCCTTTCTTTTTTATCAGGGAGAATACCGGGTCATACCTTTATATATCACGGTTTCAATGGATGTGGCCTATTCCAATACGCTGTTGAAGACAATCGTAATGCAATATAAGCAGAAAAGAAGATGGGCCTGGGGTGTTGAGAATTTCCCCTTTGTAGTCAGCAGGTTCCTGCAAAACAATCAGATACCGTTCTTTAGAAAAATAAGAAGGTCGTTTCATCTTTTAGAAAGCCATGTTACCTGGGCAGTCTGGGCAATTATTCTTCTGGTCATCGGGCCGTTGCCGGTTTTATTAGGCGGTGCATTTTTCAGCCATATGGCTATCGGCTATAATTTACCCAAGATTACAGGCCTGCTCTTTAAATTTACCCTTTTCACCAGCTTGACCTGGATAATCTTGAGCAGGACAATTTTACCTCCCAGGCCTAGGGGCGTAAGTGGGTTAAGAAGTATCTTGATGGTTTTAGAATGGGGCATTGTTCCTTTTGTAATCTTGATTTTAGGTTCAACCCCTGCCCTGGATGCGCAGACAAGGATAATGCTGGCCAAGTATATGGAATTTAATCCTACTGAAAAGGCCAGGAAAATGATATAATATAATAAGTAAGCACAATAAGTTATGTCGATTAGCCAAGGAAAGGCCATCTTCATAACTTATTGTGTCAATTCGCGCACGCCAGATTTTAAAAATAAAGTCGCTATAACTTACTCGCATTATCATGCTCGTAAGTTATGCGCTCATTGAAGGAGTTCAAAGATGAAGATAAAAGAATTACTAAAAAGTATGGTAGAACAGAATGCCTCGGATTTATTTTATCGTGCCGGAGGAGTAGCACGTCTGAGGGTAGGCGGAAAGGTTGTGTCCGTTGATGATGAGCTCCTGACCGTGGATAACGTGCTCGCGGCAGTAGAAGAATTAACCACGCCCCAACAAAGGGAGAATTTTAAGAAAACCCTGGATATAGACTTCGCTTTATATTCAGATGAATTTGACCGTAGATTCCGTGTCAATATATTCATGCAGAGAAACTGGCCGTCAATCGTCATCAGGTGCATAAATCGCGTAATCAACACCTTTGAAGAATTGGGCCTGCCCGGTGAAGTGTTAAGGAAATTATGCATGGAAACCAGGGGATTAGTCCTTTTGACCGGAAGCATGGGCAGCGGTAAATCCACAACCATTGCCAGCATGATTGAATACATTAACAGCAATAAAAACAAGCATATTTTGACCATTGAAGAGCCGGTGGAATTTACCTTTAAAGATAAAAAATCCATTGTTAATCAGAGAGAATTGGGTATAGACGTCTCTTCCTATGCCGTGGCGTTACGCGCATTTACCTTTCAGAGCCCCGATGTTATATTTATCGGCAATATCAGGGATTATTTAACTATGTCCGCTGCGCTGACAGCTGCCGAGACCGGAGTATTAGTATTTAGCACCCTGCATACGGTGAATGCAGCCCAGAGCGTAGAAAGAATTGTGAATTTTTTCCCGCCTCATCAACACCCGGAAATCAGGATTCAGTTATCCAGTTTATTAAAAGGCGTAATCTCTTTAAGGTTGATACCCACAAAGGACGGTAGCGGCCGCGTCCCAGCTTACGAAGCCATGTTGTTAACCCCCACCATAAGCCGTCTTATCAGGGAAGGAAAAGTTTGGGAAATCCCCCAATTTATTGACGACGGCGCGATATTCGGAATGCAGTCGTTTAATCAGTCGTTAATAAAATTAATTAAAGATGGCAAGATAACAGAAGAAGAGGCGCTAAACTACGCGGATAATAAAGAAGAATTTATACAGGCCTTGCGGGGAATAAGAAGAGCCTAGCTCATACTCGACATTTTGTTACTAAAATAGTGCTTGGAAAATGTCGAGTATTAATTCGCACTTATAACTTACTCACACTCACCTGCCTAATGTTAAGAGCAGGTGAGGTGGTTCGTAAGTTATGTGCTCATTAAGGAGAAAACATGTTAGAAGACCTAAAAGAAAAACTTTTATCCATACATGCACACCTCGATAATTTAAGAGGTTATCTTTGACGTAGATAATAAGAAAAGGCTGATTGATGATTTATCATTACAGCTTTCGCAGCCGGGATTTTGGGAAAACGCAGGAGATTCCGCAAGGACGGTTAAACAGTTAAAGAATCTGAAATCTTCGGTTGAACCCTGGGAAGCCGCTTTTAAAAAGTACCAGGAATTAGAAGAGCTCACCGCAATTCTCAAAGCCTCTGATAAAGAATTAATCTCTGATTTAACGAGAAATATAGACGTCCTCACAAATGAAATCGAAAAGCTGGAATTTAAGACCGTTTTAGGGGGTGAGCTTGACCGTAACAGTGCAATCCTAAGCATTAATGCCGGCGCCGGAGGCACAGAATCCTGCGACTGGGTGGGAATGATTCTAAGAATGTACACACGCTTTGCAGAAAATCACAAATATAACGTAAAAACCATAGATA